>Ga0208898_1002331_pt1 | contig 11696 bp, 9 predicted proteins | sample VirMetDEL_Mar_4_FD_184513 | JGI IMG/M metagenome (GOLD analysis project Ga0208898, IMG submission 184513) | Aqueous microbial communities from the Delaware River and Bay under freshwater to marine salinity gradient to study organic matter... | ecosystem: Environmental > Aquatic > Marine > Coastal...
CCGCCACAGTCGGCTCAGTGAACGGCGCGTACGCGTCCATGGGCATGCAGCTTGACCAGTGCTTGACCAAGAAAGCGGCCATGAAGCTGGGCGTTCACCCTGCGGGCGACGATCCTTCGACACCGGAACAGGAAGCAGTTCTCAACTCCTACCCTTCGGCAATTCTGGGAACAAATACTATTGCTCCACTGACGATGGCTTCTGCCTACGCGGGAATCGCAGCGGGTGGCTTGTACTGCAAGCCCACCGCCGTTGACTTCATCGTCAACGCCGCTGGAGAAACCCTGCCAGGTCAGGCTAAAGACTGTGCGATGGTGCTCGACCCAGAAGTTGCGGCGACAACGGCCTACGCCCTTCAGCAGGCCTACCGGTCATACGCTGCAAACGCTCGTGACGGTGTCCCGATGATGGCCAAGACCGGTACGACTGACAAGTCGCACCAAACGTGGCTCGTCGGAGCAAGCACTCGAGTTGCCACGGCCGTATGGTTCGGAAACATCAAGGGTGACTTCTCAATCGGTCGTTACCCTGGTGGCCTCGGCAACCGTCATGCGATTGCCAAAATTATCTTCGGCGCGGCAAACTCCCTCTACGGTGGCGGTGGATTCCCCGAACCTGCTGCACGACTCATGACGGGTGCTGGAGTCGAAGTTCCGTCACTCAACGGAGGCACGCTTGAGAACGCGAAGGCTCTGCTCGAAGGGCTCGGCCTGTCGTTCGCCGACGGTGGCCAGGTCAACTCTGACTTGCCTGCTGGAACGGTTGTCTCGAGCGACCCAGGAGCCGGCGCGATCACCGCTCGCGGCGTGACAGTAACGGTCTACACAAGCAACGGAGCAATGAGTACGGTGCCCGACGTCGTTTCAGGCAACCCTGACTATGCGTCCGCAAGCGCGACGCTGAATTCCGCTGGTTTCACCAACGTGCCGCCGCCAGTGTGTGTAGTGGTTGACCCCCTGAGCCCGAACATTGGCAAGGTTGTTTCAAGCGACCCGGGCGCAGGCAGCGTCTGGGTGCGAACCTCAGAAGTGAAGCTCGGCGTCGGCCAAGAGATTTGCCCGTAGTGCCTGACCGTCACGTGGCGGCTGTCGCACTTTCTGCGGTGGCCGCCACGGGCTTAGCAACGCTTGCGTGGGGAACGCTCGTCGAACGCAACCGATTCCGGGTGCGGCATGAAGTCCTACCCGTGCTCGAGCCGGGTGCGAAGGATGTGAAGGTTCTGCATCTCGCAGACATTCACCTTGCGCCGTGGCAGTCACGAAAGCAAGAGTGGATTCGTTCACTTTCTGACCTGTCGCCTGACCTCATCGTTAATACGGGCGACAACCTCGGACACGACAACGCCTACGAAGCCCTCGAATACACTCTTGCTCCGTTTGCTGATGTCCCGGGAGTTTTTGTCAACGGCTCCAACGACTACTCGGGCCCGATGCTCAAAAATCCATTCGCCTATTTTGGCGGCCCTTCGCGTCACAAACACACGGCGACCGCCCTCGACACGCCTCGACTTGAAGCGTTTTTTGAAGACAGCTTGGGGTGGAGAAACATCAACAATGCTACGGCTGCGCTCGAGGTCAACAACTCGCGGCTTGAGTTTTTCGGTGTCAATGATGCCCATCGTGGCTGGGATGACTTGGCCGGGCTGCCCGCAGCGATTGAGCGCCAGCGAGAGAGCGAAGAGTGGGGCGGCACGAGTTCGTCCGCAAGCGAATCGCTGTCGATAGGTGTCACCCACGCCCCCTACAGGCGCGTACTGGATGCTTTCGTCACTAACGGCGCCGACGTCATTTTCGCTGGGCACACTCACGGTGGCCAAGTGCGAGTTCCTGGCATGGCCAAGGCTCTCGTCGCCAATTGCGATATTCCGCGAGAGCAAGCCATGGGCCTCAGTACTTGGAACCGTGCTCGCCGCACGGCCTTGCTCAACGTTTCAGCGGGTATCGGAACATCCATCTATGCACCGGTTCGATTCGCGTGCAGGCCAGAAGCTGTGCTCGTGACGCTTACCGCCGGAGATATCGGGTATTCTTAGAATTCTTCGCGACGAGATCGTGAAGAAATCGGGGTGTGGCGCAGCTTGGTAGCGCGCTTCGTTCGGGACGAAGAGGTCGTGGGTTCAAATCCCGCTACCCCGACCATAAGAAGGGCCGCACAGCGTGCGGCCCTTCTGTGGTTTGTGGCCCTGCGTGCTCGTTTGGGCACGGCCATTCTCACGTGAAGTCAGGGTCAGGTTCGGCTTCGTAGCTGAGCTGACCACGAGTACGACGGCCACTGTTGAGCACGCCGTCGCTCTCCGTCAAATAGCACGCACCACACAGTGACTCGTAGCTCACTTCGGCACCGTCAATAGCAACTTGATCACCATCGAATATGAACCGTTCACCTATCCGCCTCGCGTTGAAAACTGCTTTTCGACCGCACCGACAAATGGTCTTGAGCTCTTCGAGTGAGTGGGCAATCTCAAGGAGCCGTCGGCTACCGGGGAACGCGACAGTTTGAAAGTCTGTCCGGATGCCGTATGCCAAAACCGGCACACCCTCAAGAATCGCAATGCGCAACAGATCATCAACTTGCGCCTCGGTAAGGAATTGCGCCTCGTCGACAAGGAGGCAGCTGACGGGCTTTCCCGTTGTCGACAAAACGCGACCGCTTTGTCTCAAGAACACGTCGTACAGGTCGTCGTCAGCCGAGACAACAAAATCGACGGGTCGCGTGACACCGAGTCGCGAAACAATCGCTGACTCACCTTTCGTGTCGATTTGGGGCTTGGCCAGCAAGACGTGTTGATCGCGCTCTTCATAGTTGAACGCGGCTTGCAGCAGGGCAGTGCTTTTGCCACTGTTCATTGCTCCGTAGCGGAAGTACAGCTTGGACACTAGTTGAGTAATCCGTCCTCCGCGGCACGGCGGATAAGATCCGCTTTCTTGCTCGCGGGTCGATCGACTTTCGCGTACTTTTCCCGTACGCGCCTGAGATAGGTCTTTGCAGTCTCGTATTTTACGTTCATGAGCTTCGCGACCTCGGCCGTGGTGGCACCGTTAACGTAGTGTGCGAATGCTTCGTGCTCACCCACACTCAAGGCGGGCTTTTTGACAACTACTGCACCGGCAGGCAGCGGGCGCCAGTTTCGTGACGAGCCGTCGAGGCCCGCGATTCCCATGATTTCTCTAGCAATGTCCATGACTTCGTGCATGGGCTGAGACTTGGCGATAAATGTTGCCGCGCCTGCGGCTATTGCGCGCTCTCTCGATTGACGATCGTCGAGACTGCTGAGGACGATGACCGTTGCACCAGCAGCACGGCATGTGCGCACTCGAGCTTCAATAGAGACCGACTCTTTGAGTTGAAAGTCGAGGAACACGAGGTCGGTGGGAAAGTGTGCGCTGTGCACGAGTTCGAGCCACGTGCTAGCCCGCACGACAACCTCGAAGTCGGGGGCGTGAGCGGAAATCCAACTATCGATGCTATCGAGGAGCACTTCATGATCATCAAGTAGGGCGAGTCGGACCGGGGCGACCTCCGCTGGATCGTCGGCGGGAGACGCATCCCGAACTCCTAGATCACCGTGTGCCATAAGAGAACTGTACTGTCAGTGACCGTGGGCTAGCTTCAACGACTACGTCAAAAAACACCACGTACACAACAGCTAGGTACGGATCGAGCTCGCGCCTGAGAGTCTGACCGGTGTCAGCCAGCTCGGCACGAAGCGAGAGAGTACACAGTGTTTTGTCTTGCTCAATGCTCAAGCGAAGGGCGTCGGGATCGCAACCTGGGGCGTTGTGCAGAGCCTCGAGGAGAGCCCGCACCGCTGTGCACTGGTGGACAGTCATCGTGTCTGCGAGCCGCACGTCGTCTCGAACGATTCGTGTGGATGCCGGCGTATACCCTCGCCTCGCACGAGCTTGCTCGATTACACCGTCGAGCCAGCTTCTGTTCATGTCGGCGACCATGAGCTTCCGAATTGTTCCAGACAGCGAGGCCGCAGCTTCTTTGTCGCTTTCCGTGATTGTTCCTGAAGCGACGATTCCAGCGAGCAAGGGGATCACGTCTTGGTTGAGAATGGTCACTCGGTCTTGTTGAACGGACCTGCTGACCCATTCAGTGACTCCTTCGCTATACGAACCGAGTGCTCTCCCGGCCTCTCTCTCCCAGCGGTAAACCTCAGACAGCAATACTCGAGAGAACACTGCGGCGGTTATTGTTGCTACGAGCACTGGCGCCATAGCGCCCAGCACAATTACTCCGACCGGGCCGGCGTTTTCTACGAACGGGCTTTGAGCGATCGCAAGCACCCCAACGACGACGGCGATGAAACCTCCAGAAAGCACGAGCTCTCGTGGGGGCCTGAACGCTGTGAGGGTGAGCAAATATATACCCGCGCTTTGAACTGCCCAGTCGTTTCTCAGTGAGGCGTTGTGACCCCACATCGATATAGCCCCCAAAATAGTGGCAACGAGCAACACAATCACGATAACCACGAGGGATCGCGTCCTGAACGGCGCTCGCGCCGATTGCGTGAAAATTGAGATGTAAGCGCCGACGGCGATCACCAAAAGAAATGACAGTGCCGCCAAACCCTCATGAACAATTTGTTCGTTATTGAGCCACATCGACACTGCAGCCATAGTTGGCACACCAATAGCGGCGACGCTGCCGAGATTTCGGCCAAGGTGCGAGGAGATGGGGTCACGCTGCTGGAGAGTGTCTTCGCGGTGACTCACTCCGCACCTCCAGCGAGCCGTGTAGAGCTGTCGTGAGGCCGTTGGTCGGCGCTCGGGGCGACCTGGGCAAATGGGACACGGATGAGGACCGACGTTCCTCGACCAGGGGCAGACCACACCCGCACGCTTCCGCCAACAGCCTCGATGCGATTGTGCACAGACTGCCGGATGCCCAGCCTGTCGCTCCGCGTTTCGCTCGGCTCGAAACCACGGCCAGAATCGACGATCATGACAGTCAGATCCTCAGCAGATCGAATAATTACGACTTCTGCGCGCGCCGTGTCGGCATGTCGCACAACATTCACGAGACACTGTTTCGCCGCGAGTGCCACCGCTGAACCTCGAGCCGCATCGAGGTCAGCGATGGCCGAGAGGTCACCGTTGACATCGATCTCGAGGCCCAAGCGTTGGACCTCATCGATGGCCTTGGCTAGTCGGCTCGTCGACCAACTCGCGGTGTCAGCGGCATCCGCTACATCCGCGGAGTCGATGAGCCACTCTTGCCCAACGAGCTGTTCGAGGTCGCGCGCTATTGCTGCTGCGTCATCCGGATCAAGAGCACCCGGCTGCGCGCCACTAATTGCCGCCAAATGATTGAGCACGGTGTCGTGAAGTAAAGCGTCGGCGCGAGCTTCAAGCCCAAGACGTATATCGGAGAGCTTCTCGTCTCTCGCCGCACGATGAAGTGTTGGAGCAACGAAACGTACACGCTGTTGATTGACCGACAGCACAATGATCGCAACGATGTAGATCGCCAACATAATTGCATTGGGAGCATCGAGACGCTTATCCGAGCCTGTGAAAACTGCAGCGAGGGATGTCGCCGATTCGCTCACGAGATACCCGGCAACGGCCCAGGCGACGGCCGGAATAGCACGGATTCCCGCGACGGCGGACAACGCAATTGGTATTGTCACGCCGATAAGCAGGAACGTGTGCGACGGAGCGAGTTCTGGTATCGCCGTGTACACGGTGACGCTGAACACAAATGCCGCTACCCCGCCAACGGCGATGTAAATGGCCGCGGTCACTGGCGAGTTTGTGTAGCCGATGAGCCACAGCAGAAAAAACATCGGGAGTATGGAGACTATGCCGGGCCAGAGGATGAGAGACGGCGACTGCGCCTGGAACATCAGCATCGTCACAAAAGCGAGGCTCAAGCACGTGTAGGCGGCAGCATGCGAAGCCTTCGTGAAGGCGCGGCCTACGCTGTGGGGAGCCAGATGAACCGGCAATCCGATCGACATTGCTACACAACCCCCTCACCTTGAGTGCCACGTAGAGGATACGGGGGAAAGCGATGCGATTAAGCCCCCCAGTTCGGGTAACCGGAGAACTCCAGATTAGTGCCTAGACGCGAGAACAGCTGCTGTGCAACGAAGCTACAGCGGTATACCCAATGTCGACGCGCTTGACTTCATGACCTCTGATGCGAGTTCTCCATCGGCAGCGAGCGACGTTCCGTAGCTCGGCACAAGTTTCCTCAACGTTGGAGCCCAACCCTCTACGCGGTCGGGGAAACACTTTTCGATCAAGCCAATCATGATGGGAACCGCAGTCGACGCCCCTGGGGATGCTCCAAGAAGGCCGGCAATGCTGCCGTCTGCCGATGCGACAACCTCTGTGCCAAACTGCAAAACTCCGCCCTTGGCCTTGTCTTTTTTAATGACTTGAACGCGCTGACCGGCCGTGATGCGATACCAATCCTGAGGGTCCGCGTTGGGCATGAACTCTTGCAGCGCAGCAAACTTGGTGTCTCTACTGGCGGCCAATTGGCCAACTAAGTACTTGACGAGGCTTAGATTGCTGAGGCCCGCGGCAATCATGGGAACGAGGTTGTGAACGCGAATCGACGCAAACAGATCAAGAAGAGAACCGGTCTTCAAAAACTTGGGGCTAAATCCTGCGTAGGGTCCGAACATCAAACTGGGAGTACCGTCGACAACTCGTACGTCGAGGTGCGGCACCGACATAGGTGGCGAGCCAACCGAGGCTTTGCCGTAAACCTTTGCGCGGTGTTTGGCGACAAGCTCTTGGTTGTCGGTGCGCAAAAACTCGCCGCTAACGGGGAACCCGCCAAAGCCACGAATCTCCGGGATTCCTGACTTTTGCAACAAACCGAGTGCATACCCGCCTGCTCCAACAAAAACGAAACGTGCTGTCACGCTTTTCGGTGTGAGCCCGACCTCGTCTCGAAGTGAAACACGCCACAAGCCATCCTTCTGGCGCTTGAGACCAGTCACTCGAGTATTGAGGTTGAGCACTGCTCCTCCGCTCTTCATGCTTGACATGAGGGAGCGTGTGAGGGAGCCGAACTCGACATCCGTGCCGGCTAGAGAGCGTGTCGCCGCAATCGGCTGGGACTTCGCCCTGCCCGGGATGAGCAACGGAGCCCACGAGCGGATCACAGCAGCGTCTTCGCTGAATTCCATCCCCGGGAACAGGGGGTTGTCGACGAGAGCTTCATGCCTCTTTCGCAAGTACTCAACGTTTTCGGCACCCCACACAAAACTCATGTGTGCAGTGGGGTTGATAAACGCTGTGGGGTCGGGAAGGGTGCCGTCTTCAACGAGCGATGCCCAGAACTGCCGAGACACTTGAAACTGCTCATTGACCTTCACGGCACTCGAACTGTCGATTGTGCCGTCGGCTCGCTGGGGCGTGTAGTTAAGCTCACACAAAGCCGAATGGCCGGTGCCAGCGTTATTCCAGGGGTTGGAGCTCTCAAGGGCAACATCGCCCAGTCTCTCGAAAACTTGGATAGTCCAGTCCGGCTGCAATTTTGAGAGCAAAGTTCCCAATGTGGCGCTCATCACGCCGCCACCCACTAGCACGACGTCGATTGGCTTATTCACAGAGTAAGTTTACGACTGCTTGGAGTCTCCCGCGAACGCGCCGCCACCTCACATCCAACTTGCTCGCGCCCACACTACCGATCTGACCGCCCGCGCCTGACCTCACCCCGCTCCCGCCGTGTCCCAGCGGTCAGGAGGAGTTTTGCAGCGGATGGCGTGCTCAGGAGGAGTTTCGTTGGCCTCGCGTTCCCAACTTCCTCCTCTCCCTCACCGGCTCAGCAGTCGTGGAGCGCAGACCGAACTCCCCAGGCGCGCGAAAGGGGGAGGTGCTGCATCCGACACTGGCTCTCATGGTTTCTCAACTGCTTGCGGACATGGCCGCCCACCAGAATGTCACTCGCACATCGTGGCTGTTCGAATGTGGGCACAGTGCGAGAACCATCTCTCGCCATATCGCACGTGGCGAACTCGTGAGACTGTGTCGAGGGTGGGTGGCGACACTCGAAGCGAGCCAACTGAGTGTGCTGGCTGTTGCACACTATGGCCAGCTCACCGGCCCCACAGCGCTGCACAGCCTCGGGCTGTGGGATGCAGCTGACACACGACTCCATATCCGTGTCCCTCCCAACGCTCACGGTTCCAACAGACTCTTGGCAGTTCCGCTCGCCGAATTCGTCGCTCCCAGAACACGCCCCGGTGCGCTCGTCAAACATTGGATGCCGGCGGGTCCACGCCACGCGTTCGATCCCCCGTGGCGCGCCTCCGTGCTCGACGCCCTCGCGCTTACGTCAAGAATTGCCCCGCCAGAACAGTTCATCGCCAGTACTGAGAGCGCACTCCACGCGAGGGCATTCAGCCACGCTGGGCTGCCCATGCTCGCGGCACGAGTGTCTCGCTCGGCGCGCAAGTCTCTGCGGCTTGTGGATGCGGCATCCGGGTCTGGTCTCGAGACGCTGACGCGATTGCGCTTGGCGCCTCTCGTCAGCTCGATTGAGACTCAAGTTGGGCTACCAGGGATTGGCCCTTCCGGCCGTCACGGGTTCGTTGATGTGCTGATCAACGGCTGGCTAGTTATCGAAGTCGATGGTGACGAGTTCCACGATGAGGGCGCAGACAGACGCCGCAACGCAGCGCTCGTGCGGCTCGGATACCGTTGGCACCGTTTCGGCTACGACCAAGTAATGTACGGGTGGCCGGACGTCGAAGCGACCGTGGTGGAACTGTTGCGTTACCCGACTCAGGCCGGCTTCAGGAGGAGTTTCGCCCAATAGGGTCGCGGAAACTCCTCATCAACCAGCCACTTGAAGACAAAGTCCTCCTGAGCTGGCTCAACGCGAACGCGTGCCAGGGCAACTCGTGTGTGGGCGTTCGAAACCTACGCGTTGAGGCGCGCTGCGATGAGTTCGGCGATCTGCACTGCGTTGAGTGCGGCCCCCTTACGAAGGTTGTCGTTGCTCACGAACATGGCAAGTCCCCGACCGTTCGGAACACCCTCATCCTGGCGAATTCTTCCGACAAAGCTTGGGTCTTTGCCCGCTGCTTCGAGCGGGGTCGGAACCTCGCTCAGCACAACGCCGGGAGCGTCAGCGAGCAACTCGGTCGCCCTCGCAACGCTCAGTGGATTCGCGAACTCCGCGTTGATGGCAAGCGAGTGCCCGGTGAATACAGGAACCCGCACGCACAATCCGCTCACAAGAAGCTCTGGCAGTTCCAAAATCTTACGGCTTTCGTTGCGCAGCTTCTTTTCTTCGTCAGTCTCGAACAAGTTGCCAGCCTGGGGAATCACATCGAAAGCAATCGTCTTGGGGAACGAAACCGCGTCAGGAAAATCGATGGATGCTCCGTCGTGCACGAGCGAGCGCGGGTCTTGTTCCACGGCAGCCTTGGACTGCTTGTACAACTCTTCGCCGCCGACAAGTCCAGCACCTGACACCGCTTGGTAGGTGGACACTATGAGGCGCTCGAGCCCCGCCTCGTCGTGCAAAACCTTGAGCACGGGCATCGCAGCCATGGTTGTGCAGTTGGGGTTGGCGATGATGCCTTTACGTGCCTCGTCGATAGCGTGCGGGTTAACCTCACTCACAACCAGGGGAACGTCGGGGTCCATTCGAAATCCCGAGGAGTTATCGATGACGGTCACGCCTGCCGCAGCAAACCGCGGTGCTTGAGCCTTCGAGGTTGTAGCTCCCGCCGAGAAGATCGCAATATCGAGCCCGGTCGGGTCTGCGACCGACGCATCCTCGACGACAATCTCTTGACCGCGGAACGCGATCGTCGTGCCAGCACTGCGCGCTGAAGCAAAAAACCTGATCTCGGCGACCGGGAAGTCGCGCTCAACAAGCAACTGACGAACGACGGCGCCTACTTGGCCGGTCGCTCCAACAACTCCAATTCGTGCGCCGCTCATCGACCGGTCCCTCCGTGAACAACAGCCTCGACATCAGAGTCGAGATCAAAAGCTTTGTGGACTACGCGCATCGCCTCATTGACGGTGTCTGCGCGGGTAACAACAGAAATGCGAATCTCGCTTGTTGAGATCATTTCGATATTGATTCCGGCATCAAACAAAGCGGTGAAGAGCTTTGCCGAAACACCGGCATTGGTGCGCATTCCAGCGCCAACAACGGCGAGTTTGCCGATCTGGTCGTCGTGTTGAAGTGCCTCGAAACCTACGGCTTCCTTCTCAGCGTTCAATGCCGTAAGCGCGATGGGCGCTTCGGATTTGGGGAGAGTGAAAGAGATATCGGTAAGTCCGGTGCTCGCCGCCGAAACGTTCTGAACAATCATGTCGATGTTTGAGTTCGTCTTTGCCACAATCGTGAAAATCTGGGCAGCTTTACCTGGCACGTCGGGCACACCAACGACAGTGATTTTGGCCTCGCTCAAATCGGCAGCGACGCCAGTGATCATCGGCTCTTCCACGTTCTCTCCAGACTCCGGGTTGATAACGAGCGTTCCCTCGTTGTTATTGAACGACGACCGTACGTGGATTACAACCCCGTGTCGTCTGGCATATTCCACCGCGCGAATGTACAACACCTTCGCGCCAGCGGCCGCAAGCTCAAGCATTTCTTCACTAGAGATTCGGTCGATCTTGCGGGCGGCAGGAACTTGACGCGGGTCGGCCGTGAAAATGCCGTCAACATCCGTGTAAATCTCACACACGTCAGCTTTGAGAGCAGCCGCCAAAGCGACGGCCGTCGTGTCTGATCCGCCGCGGCCCAGAGTTGTAATGTCCCCGCTGCCACGGTTGAAACCCTGGAAGCCCGCAACAATGGCGACAGCGCCCTGGTCAAGGGCTTCGCGCACTCGCACGGGAGTGACGTCAACGATGCGAGCGGCGCCGTGTTGGGCATCCGTAATCATTCCCGCTTGGCTACCCGTGTAACTGCGGGCTTCAAGACCCAGACTCTTGATGGCCATCGCAAGCAGGGCCATGGATATTCGCTCGCCGGCACTCAGCAACATGTCGAGCTCGCGCCCCGAAGGCACGGGAACAACTTTTTCGGCGAGATCGAGCAACTCATCGGTTGTGTCACCCATGGCGCTCACAACAACAACGACGTCGTGACCGGCTCTGCGTGTTTCGGCAATGCGCTTGGCGACCCGCTTGAGGCCCTCAGCGTCAGCGACTGAGGATCCGCCGTACTTTTGTACGATCAGGCTCACGTGGTACTCCTGCGGTGTTGATCGGTGCGACGCCGGGTGCGCTCGCGCGGAAAAAGGTGGCCGTTTGCGGCCCAATCGACAATTCTACCGGTCGAGCGGGGTGTCAGTTCTCGACGACCCTGCGGCCCTCAAAAGCGCGACCGAGAGTGACCTCGTCGGCGTACTCGAGGTCACCACCCACGGGAAGCCCGGAAGCCAGTCGAGTGACGCGGAGGTTGGGCTGCACGAGCAGTCTCGTCAAGTACGTTGCCGTCGCTTCACCTTCGAGGTTGGGGTCAGTTGCGATGATCACTTCTGTCACCGAACCGTCGCCCAACCGCTGTAACAATTGCTTGATTCGCAAATCGTCTGGGCCAATGCCGTCGATGGGACTAATCGCTCCACCGAGCACGTGGTACAGCCCACGGAACTCTCTTGTCCGCTCAATAGCCACAACATCTTTGGCCTCTTCAACAACACAAATTGTTGCCGGGGAGCGACGCGGGTCTCGGCAAATACCGCAGGTGTCTTG
>Ga0208898_1002334_pt1 | contig 11689 bp, 17 predicted proteins | sample VirMetDEL_Mar_4_FD_184513 | JGI IMG/M metagenome (GOLD analysis project Ga0208898, IMG submission 184513) | Aqueous microbial communities from the Delaware River and Bay under freshwater to marine salinity gradient to study organic matter... | ecosystem: Environmental > Aquatic > Marine >...
AAAAAAAATCACAAGCAAACTTAATAGAAGATTTAGCACCTGGTCCATTACGTGATCAGTATTTAAATGATTTCGATCCAACACAAGAAACTTACGAAGAGTATAAAAGAAGAAAATCTATTCCAATGGAAGATAGACCATTTAATATGGCTGAAGGTGGTCGTATGGGATATGGTAAGGGAGCTTTGGTTACTACGGTAAAAGATCTTTTAAGTAAAATACAACCGTACAAAGGTTCAACTAAAATAGGTGAGTCTACAAAAAAAATAAATAGAGAACCCGAAAAAGCTTTTATGAAAGCTTTTTTAGATTTTGCAAATGAAAAATTTAAAGGAAATTTTTCTGCAGCTGCTAATGCCATAGGTGAAAGCAGAGAAAAAATAAAAGGTATTTTTGATAGAGTTAGATTATCTGAAACAGGCACACGTGCGGGTGCTGATGTTGGAAGAAAAGCAAGAGTCTTAGAAATAGGTGAAGATTTTATACCTTATTCTGAAACAACAACTAAAGTAAATTACGATAAAAATTATTTAAAAAATTTAATTTCTGATGTCAAATCTGATTACTATACAGCAGATCAAATTGCTAAAATATTTAAGATAGGTATACCTGGTGGAACTCCTCAACAACAAAAACAGCAAATAGATGCACTTACTCAATTAATGAAAAAATTAGAAGTTAAGAATAAAGCACTAGATGCTAATGTAGGAGGAATGAAGTCTTATAATTTAAAAGATGCAGCTAAAAAGATTACAGATAGATATTATGATCAAAAACAAGTATTTGGAGCTGGAACTGCTCAAGCTGAAAGAACAGCCGCAGAAAAAGCACTTGATGAAGATCTATATGGAAAAGTATTACCTAACATAAAAAGTCGATTAAGAAATGTTAGTAAAGAAGAAGATATTTATTCTTCTTTTAAAACGGAAGGTGGTCAAGCGATTCCTGATGTAGGTCATCCTATTTCTATAAAAGAAACAAATAAATTTCCTAAATTATTTAAAGATTCAAACGTTAATAAAATTAATACTTTAACTTTTCAAGATCCTTATATTAATCAAACTATTTTATTGAAAGAAGGTTATGAAGGAGCACACAATAAATTGTTTAAAGAATTAAATAAATTTGTTGATAAAGAACTTACTTATAATGACATTAAAAAAATTAAAGAAATTAAAAAAGAAATGAATGCTTTGCACGATGACGCTGTTAAAAAAGTTTCTAACTTAGCAAAAGAAAATCCTTACTATAAAGGTCAAGAAAAAAATATACCAAGATTAGATATTAAAGTTCCAACTGTAGGTGAATCTTTTAAATCAAAAGATATTTACGTTAATATGAACAAAGTAAATCCAGCATCTAAAGTTGGTTACATAGATCAAATAAATCCAAATGCTAAAAAACTTTCTGATTTAACAGATGAACAAAAATTACAATATGAAGCAAATATTGCTGATCAATACAAAAATAATGTAGCTAATTATTATAGACAAATGAAATATCCTGAAGAACAAATAGAAGAATTAGTAGATGCTATTGAGATGGGTACTGATTCTACAAAAGCAGTTGTACCACAAGGTTTTGAAAAAGGTGGTTCTGCTAAACCTAAAGGTAAATTTGGTAAAGCTGCATCTGCCATTGCAAAAGGTGCAGGTAGATCTTTTGGAGTATATTTTTCTCCGTCTTATGTATTAGGTGATTACGCTTTTCAAGCAGCTAAAGGAAATTTAGATTTAAATGATCCAGAGAAAAGAATTGTTTTAGGATTAGAAGCAGCTTTTGCTCCTGAATTAGTTAAAGGAACTATTTATGCTACTAAAGGAATGAAGGACAGAGCTAAACAAAAATTAGTACAAAGAGCTTTAAATTTAGGGTTACCTACAATCAAAGCTTTAAAATATGCAAGAGCAATTTCACCAATAGGTACAGCTTCTTTGTTAGGTGAAGCTGCTTACTATGGATATAAAAATTTAAAAGAAGAAGCTAAGAGAAGAGAAGATCTTGGCGAAGAAGGAAGACTATTAGAAGATGCACAACAAACTTCTGAAGATGTGTATGGTGTTGGTGCAGCACAAGGTGGATTAATTCGTAAAAGTTTTAAAAATGGTGGACCAGAAGATCCTTCAAAAAGAAAATTTATGAAAGTAGGTTTAGGACTAGCTTCTCTACTTCCATTTGGTATTGGTAAGGCATTACAAAAACCTGCTGTTAAAGAAGGTATTATGAAAGTAGCTCCTGCGGCTGAACAAGGTTGGTCTTGGGTCAAAGATAATTTTTGGACAATTTATAATACAGTTAGTAAAAAAGCTAAAGACGTCACTAAATTAAGAGATGGAGATTTAAAAAAATATCAAGATGTAGAAGTCATTGACGGACCTGAATCAGTTAGAGTCAGATATAAAACAGATAATGGTAATACTGCAGAAACAGTTTACACTAAACCTTACAAAGAAGTAAATCCAGAAACAGGAGAAATTATTGATGTACCTGGCGAGTTCCAAGAATATCAAGATGTTTATAGACTAGGTGATGGAGAAGTTTATAAAGATTTTGAAGAAGAAATCATTGATTCAGTAGATAATGTTAAGAAAATATTTAAAGAAGACTAAACTAACTACAACAATACCTCCTAAATCAGGTCCTCTACCACAAGGCTTGAATATTAAGTATAATAATGATACATCTGACAAATTGGAGAAAATAAATGGCAGACATAGACAAGTCTCTACCGAACGTAGAGCAAACAATAAACGTTCCAGCACCTGAAGAAATAGAACAAGCGCAACTTGAAGAACAAGAGCAAATTGCTGAAGCTGGTCAGCCTGTTGAATTTACACAAAACGAAGATGGATCTGTAGATATTAATTATGATCCCGCAATTGCTTCTGTTGAAGGTGCAGAAAACCATTACGCAAATTTAGCTGAACATTTACCAGAAGATATTTTAGGTGAGCTTGGCTCAGAACTTTTTGAAAATTATCAAGACTATAAAAATTCTAGAAAAGAATGGGAAAGAACTTACAGAGAAGGTTTAGATCTTTTAGGATTTAAATATGATCAAAGAACAGAACCATTCCAAGGAGCATCTGGTGCAACACACCCTGTGTTAGCAGAAGCTGTAACTCAGTTTCAAGCATTAGCTTACAAAGAATTATTACCAGCAGAAGGACCAGTAAGAACACAAATCTTAGGTCTATCTACTCCAGAAAAAGAACAACAATCTTTAAGAGTAAAAGATTTTATGAATTATCAAATTATGGATCAGATGAAAGAATATGAACCAGAGTTTGATCAAATGTTATTTTATTTACCTTTAGCAGGTTCATCATTTAAAAAAGTTTACTATGATGAAATATTAGGACGAGCTGTTTCTAAGTTTGTCCCTGCGGAAGACTTAATTGTTCCGTATTCAGCTACCTCATTAGATGATGCGGAATCAATTATTCACGTTGTAAAAATTTCTGAAAATGAAATGCGTAAACAACAAGTTGCTGGTTTCTATAGAGATATAGAATTAAAACCAGGCGACGCACAAGAGTCAGAAGTAACACAAAAGGAAAGAGAACTTGAAGGACAGACTAAATCAAGAAACGAAGATATTTTTAATTTATTAGAATGTCACGTTAATTTAGATTTAGAAGGTTTTGAAGATATGGGTCAAGACGGCGAGCCAACAGGTATTAAACTTCCTTACATTGTAACAATTGAAGAAAACTCTAGAGAGATTCTTTCTATTAGAAGAAACTATGAAGTAGGTGACCCTAAAAAAACTAAAATACAATATTTTGTACATTTTAAATTTTTACCAGGTTTAGGATTTTATGGTTTCGGTCTAATCCACATGATAGGTGGACTGTCAAGAACAGCGACCGCTGCTTTAAGACAGCTCTTAGATGCGGGAACGTTATCTAATCTGCCAGCAGGTTTTAAACAAAGAGGAATAAGAATCAGAGACGATGCACAATCTATTCAACCTGGAGAATTTAGAGATGTAGACGCACCAGGAGGAAATATTAGAGATGCATTTATGATGCTTCCATTTAAGGAGCCGTCTCAAACCCTATTAGCACTTATGGGCGTCGTGGTACAAGCTGGTCAGCGTTTCGCATCTATAGCTGATCTTCAAGTAGGAGAGGGTAATCAACAAGCGGCAGTGGGCACGACCGTTGCGCTTTTAGAAAGAGGATCGAGAACAATGTCTGCGATTCACAAAAGAATTTATGCAGCACTACGATCTGAGTTTAAATTACTAGCAAGAGTTTTTAAGTTATATCTACCTCAAGAATATCCATACGATGTTGTTGGTGGTCAAAAGACTATCAAGCAATCGGATTTTGATGATAGGGTTGATATACTGCCAGTTGCTGATCCCAATATTTTCTCACAGACACAGCGTATTTCCCTTGCGCAAACGGAAATGCAATTGGCAGCCTCAAATCCTGCCATCCATAATCAGTATGAAGTTTACAGAAATATGTATGAAGCATTAGGTGTAAAAGACATAGATAAAATTTTAATTCGACCACAACCACCTCAACCAAAGGACCCAGCGTTAGAACACATTGATGCTCTCGCTGGGAAACCGTTCCAAGCATTTCCTGGTCAAGATCACAGAGCACACATTACAGCGCATTTAAATTTTATGGCTACTAATATGGCAAGAAATGCTCCTGTGGTTATGGCTTCATTAGAAAAAAATTGTTTTGAACACATTTCATTAATGGCTCAAGAACAAGTTGAGATTGAATTTAGAAATGAGATGCAACAAGTAGCTGCTATTCAACAAAACCCACAAGCGATGCAAGATCCTAATGTTCAAATGCAAATTAAAATGATTTCTGAAAAGATTGAAGCAAGAAAAGCACAGTTGATTGCTGATATGATGGAAGAATTTATGAACGAAGAGAAAAAAATAACTTCTCAATTTGATAATGATCCTATTGCTAAACTTAGAGCAAGAGAATTAGACCTTCAAGCACAAGAAAATGATAGAAAACGTAAAGCTGATCAAGATAGAAGTAACTTAGATCGAATGAGAGCAATGATGAATCAATCAACTACACAACAAAAGTTAAATCAAAACGAAGAATTGGCTAGATTAAGAGCTGATACGTCGATAGAAAAGACAATTTTATCGGCGCAACTTAAAAAGGATAGATAAATGTCGACAAAAGCACAGAAAAAAGTTAAAAAAGTAATGAAAGAGTTCAAAAAAGGTGAACTCAACATTGGGAAAAGTAGTAAAAAAGTAAAAAGTCGTAAACAAGCGATTGCAATTGCTCTTTCTCAAGCAGGTAAAAGCAAAAAAAGAGGCTAATATGAAAAAAAACAAAAAACAAATGTCAGGAACTTATTCTTGTGAGAAAATCAAAGAAGTTAAGATGACAAAACCAAATGAATCTCAAAAAGATATGGTTCAAGGTCAAGGAAAAGTTCTAGCAGAGAAAAAAAGATCAGCAACTTGGTACTAATATGTTTCCGTGGGGACTTTTAGGCCAAGGTTTTAAGGCTGGACTAGAGATTTACAAAAATAAAAAAGCAGCTGATGTTGCAATGTCAGAGGCTAAACTCCTGCATATAGAAAAAATGAAGCGGGGAGAAATAGAATTTTCTGGAAAAATTACAGATGCCCAGAAAGGCGACTGGAAGGACGAATTTGTACTTTTAGTTTTGTCAAGTCCTCTGTTTTTGCTTGCATATTCTGTTTTTGCAGAAGATGAAAAGATGCAAGAGAAGATTGACTTGTATTTTCAAAAATTGCAAGAGATGCCCTGGTGGATTGTCGGATTATGGGCGTCAGTAGTCGCTGCAATTTACGGACTTAAGGCTACAGACATTATGAACATGAACAAAAAATAAGGAGAATGAAATGAAAAAGAAAAAAATACCTGCTGGTAAAAAAGGAAAAGGAATCAGAATGCTAAAAAAGAAAGCACCTGAAGTAGCAAAAAGAATGGGATATAAATATGGGAGTAAAAAATAATGCCTTCTAAAAAACCTGGCTTATGGGCCAACATTAACAGAAGAAAAAAATTAGGTATATCGAGACCTAAGTCTAAATCAACAATATCAAAGAAAGCTTATGCTAATATGAAAGCTGGCTTTCCTAAGAAAAAGAAAAAATAATATGGCCAAAGGTGTAAAACATTATTTTAAAAGTGGAAAAGAATACAAAGGAGCCACACATAAGGATGCCAAAGGTAGACTTATGTCTGGTAAAAAACACACAGCATCAAGTAAATATTTAGTTCATAAAAAACAACTAAAGAAGAAAAAATGATAGCAAAAAAAGGATATGGTAGAGCGTTTCTACAACGTGGATCACCTAGAATTTTTGATCAGTTAGAATCAAAAGTTCCATATCCAAAAGGACAAGAAGTCCCAAGAACGGGACTTAGATCAGGAAGTAAGTCTCCTGCGTGGCAAAGAAAAGAAGGTAAATCTAAATCAGGTGGATTAAATAGAAAAGGTATTGCATCTTACAGAAGAGCAAATCCTGGTTCTAAATTATCTATGGCTGTAACCACAAAACCTTCAAAACTTAAGAAAGGTAGCAAAGCTGCAAACAGAAGAAAATCATTTTGTGCCAGAATGTCTGGAATGAAAAAAAGATTGACTTCTGCAAAAACAGCAAGAGATCCAAACTCAAGAATTAATAAATCCTTGAGAAAATGGAACTGCTAAAACAATAAATGGATGATTTAATCCTAATACAAAAGATACAAAAAATGTTAAAAGAAAGTTACCAAAATGTTGGTGACGCCATGATTGCTGGAGGAGTTGACAACATGGAAAAATACAAGTATATGTTAGGTCAGGCACATGCCTACCAATATATTTCACAGGAAATCTCTAACCTGCTAAACAAGAAGGAGCAAAAAGAAGATGAACAATTCAGAGACCTCACAAACGTTGTCGAATTCGGACAACGAGATCCCGAAGCTTAAAAACGCTTTAGAGGAAAAATACAAATCAACAGAAACAAAAAGATTAGATCCAGAAAATATTCAAGGAGTCGTCGATGACTTACCTGAACCATCTGGTTGGAGACTTTTAGTTTTACCTTTTACACCAAAAGAAAAAACTAAAGGTGGATTAATTATTGCCCAAGAATCTTTAGACAAAGCAAGAATCGCAACTAACTGCGGTTATGTTTTAAAGATGGGCCCACTTGCATATATGGACAAAGATAAATTTGAAACTGGTCCTTGGTGCAAAAAAGGAGATTGGGTGATCTTTGCAAGATATGCAGGATCACGATTACCAATAGAAGGCGGAGAAATCCGTATTTTAAACGACGACGAAGTTTTAGGAACTATAAAAGATCCTGAAGCTGTGTTGCATTACATTTAACATAGGAGGAGACTATGCAAGAACAAGAAACACAAAATATGGTTGACATCGATACTACAGGTCCTGGTGCTGATATTGAGTTAGAAGATCAGAAACCTGAGAACGAAGTTGAAACTAAAGAAGACCCTAGCTCCGCGCCACAAGATTCTACTGACGAGACTGTAGAAGCGAGCGACGAGAAGCAAGAGACTAAACAGGAAGAAAAACCTGAACAGAAGAAAGAAGAATTAGAACAGTACAGTGAATCTGTACAAAGAAGAATTGCTAAACTAACTAAAAAATGGAGAGAAGCAGAACGTCAAAAAGACGAAGCAATAACTTTTGCTCAAATCCAAAAAGAACAAAGAGAAAAGTTAGAAAAAAAATATTCTTCAGTAGAACAAGCTGGTGTTAAAGACAGAGAAGAGCGAATAAAATCAGGTATGCAAGCAGCAGCCGCTAAACTAGCAGCAGCTAGAGAAGCGCAAGATTTTGCAGCTGAAATTGAAGCTCAAAAAGAAATAGCAAAACTAGGATATGAAGAAGCTAGACTTATAGAAGCCAAAGCAATGGCTGAAGAAGCAGTTAAATCTGCTCCAAGAGAGCAAGAAACGCCTAGAATCACGCCACAACGAACTGAAATGACAGATCCTAAAGCAGAGTCTTGGGGAGCTAAAAACAGATGGTTTGGCACTGATACTGCTATGACTTATACGGCTTTTGACATACATAAAAAGCTAACTGAGGAAGAAGGATATGATCCTTCAAGCGACGAATATTATGCAGAAGTTGATAAAAGAATAAGACTTGAATTTCCGCACAAATTTGATACAAGTTCAACTAAGGTTGAAAATAATACGACCAAACCGACACAAATAGTAGCTTCAGCGAAGCGAAGTGTAAAACCTGGTCGCAAAACCGTGAGACTCACCCCTTCTCAGGTTGCAATCGCTAAAAAATTAGGAGTGCCATTGGAAGAATATGCGAAACAATTAAAAATCACGAAGGAGGTATAAGCATATGGAAAATAAAACAGATAACAAAACTTCTCGTGCGAGTCAGTCAAGGGAAAAAAACAAAAGACCTACGACTTGGACTCCACCATCATCTTTAGATGCACCACCTGCGCCTGACGGATTCAGACACAGATGGATAAGAACTGAGGTATTAGGTTTTGACGATACAAAAAACATGTCAGGTAAATTTAGATCTGGCTGGGAACTCGTTAGAGCAGATGAATATCCAGACCATTCTTACCCTCAAGTGGCCGAAGGCAAGTACGCAGGAGTCATCGGAGTTGGCGGCCTTGTGCTGGCAAGGATACCAGAAGAGATCGCAAAAGCTCGAGAAGCCTACTTTGCACAACAAACTAGGGATCGAGACGAAGCAGTTAACAACGATCTTATGAAGGAGCAGCATCCAAGTATGCCTATCAATAATGAGAGGCAGACTCGTGTAACTTTCGGTGGTACAAAGAAAAGTTAATTTTTTAACGATTCTCGGGTTAATCCCTACCATTGAATTAACATTAACCGTAAAACTATTTAATTAGTTTTACAAAAGGAGAAAAAATATGGCTAATAAAGACGCTGCTTTCGGATTGAAAGCAATCGGTAAAGTTGGTCAGAATAAAGACAATCAAGGTCTAAGTGAATATAGTATTGCAGCTTCTGCAACAGCTATATATCAAAACGATCCAGTGCAAATGTTAGCAACTGGAACTATTGGTGTAGCTGCAGCGGGGGACGTTTTATTAGGCTCACTTAACGGTGTCTTTTATACTGACTCTTCGAGCTCAAAACCTACATGGGAAAATCATTTAGCTGCATCTAACGCTGCAACAGACATCGTTGGATTCATTTCTGATGACCCTTATGAAAGGTTTGAAGTTCAAAGTGCTGGTACAGTTGCCCAAACAAACATTGGTAATTGTGCTGACATAGTATACGCAGCTGGTAGTTCACCAAACTTTGTTTCAAAAGTTGAAATTTCTGGAACAATGGCAAACACTGCTGCTCAATTAAAAATAATCGGAGTTTCAAAAGATCCTGATAATAGTGACTTAAGTTCGGCTAATCCGAATGTAGTTGTTACTATCAACGAACACTTCTTGAAACAAACGGCAGGCATATAATAGGATAGGAGAATAATATTATGGCAATATCACGATCACAACTAGTTAAAGAACTAGAGCCAGGATTGAATGCACTATTCGGCCTGGAGTACAAAAGATACGAAAATCAGCATGCTGAGATTTTCGACAGCGAGAATTCAGACAGAGCTTTCGAAGAGGAAGTAATGTTATCTGGATTTGCAAATGCACAAGTTAAACCTGAAGGTTCAGCTGTAACATTTGACAACGCTCAAGAAACTTTCACTGCTAGATACACGCACGAGACAATTGCTCTTGCATTCTCAATCACTGAAGAAGCGATTGAAGATAACTTGTATGACAGATTATCATCTAGATATACAAAAGCATTAGCAAGATCTATGGCGAACACTAAGCAAGTAAAAGCTGCGAATGTATTAAACAATGCATTCAGTGCTAGTTACACAGGCGGTGATGGAAAAGCGCTTTTAGCGACTGACCACCCAACTATAGCTGGTACTTTTTCAAATGAGTTAGCAACATCTGCTGACTTAAATGAAACATCTTTAGAGCAAGCGATGATTGACATTGCTGCTTTCACAGATGAAAGAGGCTTAAAAGTAGCTGCTAAAGGTATGAAAATGATCATCCCTTCTGAGTTACAATTTACTGCTGAGAGACTGATGAAATCAGCTCAAAGAGTTGGCACAGCTGACAATGATATCAATGCAATCAGATCTATGGGGATGTTACCTCAAGGTTATGTAGTTAATAACTACTTAACTGATACTGATGCGTTCTTTATCAAAACAGATGTACCTAACGGTCTTAAAATGTTCGTAAGATCACCAATCAAAACTGCTATGGAAGGCGATTTTGATACTGGTAACGTAAGATACAAAGCTAGAGAAAGATACAGCTTCGGCTGGTCTGACCCTAGAGGTATCTTCGGATCACCTGGTGCGTAATCACTAGATTAACGAAAAATAAATTAGGGCGATCCTTGTGGTCGCCCTTTTTTTATGGTAGAAAGAAAAACTCATGAAAACATTTACCGTACAGATTAGATCCAGAGGATACTTCACAAAGTTTAATGTGACTTGCTTAGACAGCGAGGAAGCGTTAAATGATGCGATAGTTGACAAACTAGGACAATCTGATATAGTATGGGAACCAAGTGGATTTTACGATACCCGTAAAACCTGGATAACCTATGAGGAGGTTAATGATGCAAACACACGTTCAATCCCTTTACAAACAGAAGAAGGGTCTAGAACTACAATGGGAGCAGCACTATAACGATGAGGGTAGATATACTCTCGATATGGTTAGGATTGATAACAAAATTAGAGACGTTATTAATCACATTAAATTAGCAGAAGCAAAGCAAGCTAATTTAATGAATAAAATTGAAGATGCTGCACCACAAGTATCAGTAGCTACTTAATTAAACGCTACTAAACCGCTGGAAAACGTCAACTCCACTACAAACTCTCTTGCACTTCATTAAAATCTACTATATAAAATCATTACTATACAATTAAATTCTGCATAGACGCGTATAGTCGACGGCCTAGAGACTATGTGGAAATAACTAGGAGGATAATAATATGGCAAATAAAACAACTTTCACTGGATTCGTTAGATCGAACGGTGGAGACAATTCAAGAACAACTTATGCTGGTTCTGTACCTATGCAGGCTCAATTTTATTTTGACCCTACTGCTGCTGCAGGAACTGATGTACAAGTATCATCAACTGATACAAGTAAAGTTATTCTTCCAAAAAATTCAGTAATCACTGGAATCACTTTTAATGGTGCAGCAACTGGTGGTACTAACCCAACTATTGATATGGGTTACACTGATTACGATGGTGGAACAGACTTTGTAGATGTTGATGGTCTATTAAATGAAGCAGATGCTGATGGTGGTATCGCAACTGTATGGGGCGGTGACGCTACTTCAGGTGCTTCTTTAGGAAACATCGCTTTACCTGCTACTGAGATTATTAAAATCGTTGGTGGTCAAGGTGCTTCACTAGCTACAGGTGGAAATATTACTGGAATCATTTACTACTATGTAAAAGATGACGGTAAAGAATCTGTATAATAAATAATTAATGGAGCACCTTCGGGTGCTCCTAAAATTTAGGAGAACAAAAATGAGTTTTAAAAGCGATATACAAGCAACAAGATCAACAGCAGCAGCTGGAGCAACAGCAATAGTTGCGCAACCAATAAGATTAAGAGGTATTATAATTGCT
>Ga0208898_1002337_pt1 | contig 11688 bp, 24 predicted proteins | sample VirMetDEL_Mar_4_FD_184513 | JGI IMG/M metagenome (GOLD analysis project Ga0208898, IMG submission 184513) | Aqueous microbial communities from the Delaware River and Bay under freshwater to marine salinity gradient to study organic matter... | ecosystem: Environmental > Aquatic > Marine >...
GTACGGAGCATCTGGTGTATTGGTGTAAGCACCTGCATCTTCAATCCTGGCCACATAATAATAATTAATCTGAGTATCGGTTACACCAGGTGTTTGATACAAACTAATTTCTACATTCGATAAGTTTCTTCTCACATAATATTGAGAAGGTGTTCCTGTCGAACTTTTATTAGGTATCGCTTGATACTCTGATCTTGAAATTTTGTTTAAGGTAGTATCGGTACTACCATTTCGAAAGACTGCTTCTAAGACATCACTACAATCGGCAGGAGCAGTGTAAGTCGTAGTATTGGCTACTAGGTTTTGAGTGTGGTTTGTTACCTTCCAAAGATGAACTCCTCGATTGCCCCATTCGGATAATAGAAGATTCAAACTTCTCCTAGCTGATTTTAAATCATAACCAGTTCGGACTTGCTTACCAATTCGCTCAAATGACTCCTCGATAACCTCGTCAATGTTAAGATTAAAATCTGTTGTTCCTGAAGTAGCCATACTAAATTACTTTTTCTTGCTTGCCATACCGCCGCCACGCTTTTTCATCATGCCACCGCCACGCTTTTTAATGACAGACTTCTTCTTAGCCATACCGCCAGATTTAAGTCCCATTGCCATTTCTTTTCTAGGAGACATCATTCCGCCTCCCATTTTTTTAACTGGTTTTTTCATAGGTCACCTCTTTTTAAATATTTGTTCATACGTACGTTGCCTCTCAGCTACTACTTCTTCGTAGTATTCCTTTGGCCATTTCTCATAATAGCCTATCTTATGGAGTTTGCAACTTGCTTCGTAGAGTTGTTTAAACTTCTGTATAAGCATCATGGAATACTTTAATTCAGAATGTTCTACAGGTTCTTCGGTGGGATCACAAAGAAAAGCTTCACTATCGGGATCTGCTGGTGTTTCAGGGTGAAAGCCCATAAAATAGACATCTCGTCGATTATAGGTCTTATTGTAAAAATCTATCTTTTCTTGAAACTGTTCGGGTGTGTATTGTTCAAAGAACGGATCACAATAAATAATAATATCGTGTTGTTTCTTATTCCAAGATTTAATGACATCGGTTAATTGTTTTTCATACTTAGATTTATCCATACGAACTTCAATTCGTAATTTATTATCTTTTCTCCATTTCGCTGCAAATGGGCAAGCAGGAAATCCAATATGTTTGTTCATTGGTTCTAAGACGGTCTTAGACCAATTGATCACATCTTTCTTTATCTCTTCAGCTTTTTTTCTTCGAGACAAATGTCTTCACCATCTTAGGTTTGGGACCCGTGTTTCCCGCTGCTCTTTTTCTGCGAACAGCAGAGGCCTTTTGCGAAGCGCTCATCCGTGTGGCTTTTGCAAGTGGTACACATTTTGGGTACTTCCTCTTGGATCCTTTCGTTGTTTTTCTCCCGCAAGGTTGATACCTGCCGTCTTTCTTCGGTGCCCCTATGTCCACCCATTTTTCTTTCACCCATTTTCTTAATCCTCCTTCAGCCATTATAGTTTTTTTGTGACCTTTCTTCGATTAACCATTACTCCACCACAACCTTTAGCAATACCGCCTTGATTATAGTTAGATACTTTTTTTCTATCTTGAGAAATTTTATTAACAGAGCCACCATTTGCTTTTGGTTTTATTTTACCAGAACAAACAGCACTAGCGTACATATTAGCGTAAGCACTAGGGTAGACGTCGAATTTTCTTTTTGCCGCCGCTTTTCCTTTTGCGCATAGTTTTGCCATTTTTCTTACTCCCCGGATTCGTTATTTGCTTGCTCATCTGAGCTCTGCTGATCGCCATGTTCACACCCCGCACATTCACACATACAAGTCATCTCACAATGACAAAGACATCCACACTTGTCACATTTTATCATTATCTACCTTGACCTCTATATTCTTTAAAATTTCTTCTTTTGTGTTTATTCATTGTGGACCAACTTATTCTACCGTCACCGATCGTAGTTTTTTTAGAAACATGTTCAATAACTTTAGAGGAATCAGTTTGCTTTTTGGCCATTAAAAATCACTTGTTTTAATTAGAAATTCTTCTATCCAGGCAATTCGATCATCCATTTTATTCATACGATCATTCATTGTAGACAAAGTATTTTTGATGATAGCAATATCTTGTTGCATTTGTGTAACACTATCTGCTTTTCCCTCTACTGCATTTAATCTTTCTGACATCATCCCCCAGCTCATACCCAAGGTTATTAAAAGTACCAAATAAGGTAGGACTGTTTTTAGGTCTATGTTCATTTAGTTGCACTCATATTATTTAAAGGGTTATTTAAAGCTTTATTTATATTCAAGTTTAACTCATCTTCAATAATTTTCAACTCCTCAAATATCTCTCTTGTATCTTCTTTTTGTCTGTCTTCTATATCATTAACTATTTTTGTAATATGTCGAATATCATCATTCATTGATCTTAAATCTGTTTTCATATCGTTTTTTAAGTCTTTTGCTACGTCAGATACTAGGGTTATTTCATCTAAAATAGAATCTATTTCTGCTTTTAAAACCGCTATTTGCTCATCATAATGAGAGAGATCAGGTGCTGTGTACTCTTGAATTTTTGCCTTCATATCAAGATAGTCTTTGTAAAATGTAAAGCCTGTCCAAGCAGCACCACCCAAGGTACCAAGCAAAGACAGTATAATAAGGATTTTACCACCTTTAATTTTAATTCCACCATATTCAATCTCCGCCATATTGACTCTCCACCATTTGATTCAGTAATTGATCCTGTGCGTTACTAAATAAAATACCATATTGATCCTCTATTGTCTTGTTTAAATATTCATTAACATCGGTATCAATAATTGTAGATTGTGAATTAAAAAATGTTTTAGTATCTCCGAGTATTTGCATAACAATTAAGGTTTTTGTTTGAGCAGTGTCATCATATCTTTCTTTATCATCAATCTCTTTTACAATTTTTGTAGCTGCTTTTTCTTTTGCTGTAGGTTCTTCTTTTGTTTCTTCCTTTATCTCTTCTACAGAAGATTCTTCTTCAACTGCTTCTACGACTATTTCTTCAACAGGCTCCTCAACAATCTCTATTTCAGCTTTTATTTCTTCTTCCATAGTTTCCATCTCGGGTTCAATATCCTCTATTTTTACATCTATTTCTACTTCGACAGTTTCATAAGTAATCTCTTCTTTTGATGGCTCGATAGGAATAAATTCTACTTTACCTTCATTATCAATTTTAACGTCGTTATATTCGATTATCTCTTCAATTAAATCTATTTGTGTAGGGTCGGTTAAATTTAAATAAACTATTTCTTCTACGGCGGTTATCTGCTGTTCTATGATTGTAGAAATTACGTTGTAAAAAACATTGACGGACACGTCGTCAAATAAAGGACCGACGGCAAGATTAATATCTCGACCGCCTATTTCGATAGTAATCTTACTTAGAACGCCACTGAAATCGAAAGACCCATTATATGATTGGTAACCTGATGATACGCCAGATTCAGACAGGATGTCAGTACCTGAAAAGACGGTAGTCCCTCCACCAGTTCCTGTAACGTGCATGTAGATTCTATCTTGAGCATCTTGTTTATCGACTTTTATGGAATATGTAACCTCACCACCGTTATCTATGCTTAAATCAGAAATGTCAACTTCTTGATAAAAAGTAGATCCCATGCCATCAACTAGCATACGAGATTTAGTATCACCACTGCCTGTAATTTCTGCACAGGTATCGGTTCCTAAATCACCACAGTAAGTTCCTGATGGCATACTCGCAGGACCCTCGCCACCCCAGTCAAAATTCATATCAGGTTCATCCACAATATTACCTGAATCTTCATTGGTGACAGTGGTTGTCGTGATAGTCTTTGTTGTGGTAGTGGTAAAGATAATCTCTGTGCCTTTATCTTCTTCTGTTTTTTCTACAGTCACTTGTTCATCAACAGTTACACCCGGAGTACAAAGTCCTTCAGCGTCAGGTAAACAGGTATCTGCTTTAGAGGATAAGGAAACCAGTAGCAATAATAAACAAAGTTTTAAAAAGAACAGCACTTTGTGCATCACTAAACTCCTTTGGTTCTGGTTTGTTGGCTTGAACGTATTCTGTTTTGTATTTACTTCCGTCTGGAATTTCATCTGGATTATCTGTCCAATATTCAGCGGCTTCTGCTCCGATAGATCCTCGTGCGGGACAAGGAGTTCCGGCATCCGTCATCGCATCCCATACTCTTGCATCTTGGCAAAGAATAGAAACAGCTGCAACTTTCATGCCGTAGGCATACATAGATCTTGATAATTTTAATTTTTGACATAGCTCGTCGTCAATAACAACGCCTGTAGCAACACCAACAACGTTATTTTGCACACTAGCCCCCACACCAACTTTACATATATCACTGTTATTATTCATAATGGTGGGAGCATTAGCTGTAGGAGGAGTTGAATTTGTAACTACGGTCGATGAAACAGTGTTGGTTTCAGCAAGAGTAACGCTCGCAGTCAATAAAAGCATCACAATGGATACTATGTAGATTAACCAATCGTGTTTCATTTAACATCTCCAACGTTTACGTGCTTGTCTTAATCTTGAATTGGGATCTTTGGCAGCTTTAGGAAATTGTTTCATTTGTCCTGCACTTCTAGCACAAAAAGATTTTCTTCTTTTTGCTCTTTTTCCTGTTGGATTTTTTTCTGTGACTGCTGTTTGTAATTTAGATCCAGGATTAGCTCTTCTATAAGCTTTAACACCTTTTTGAGTCATTCCCGCCCCTTTTTTAGTGGGGCGGAAATTCCCTGATTTAACAGAAGTTTTTATATCCATGTTTAATCGTAATATTTAATCCACTCACACCATACAACGACTTCTTGACCGGCTACTGTTGTAGCAGGAATCTCTAATTTAACGTCTCCTGTATAACCAGCAGCTTTTGTGTTTTGTAAAGCACCGAAGCTAGAGAAATCAAAATTGTTATCGTAGTTTAATGAAAGAAAAGGAACGTCTGAAGTAGCATCCCAAGTTAAAGTTGCAGAAGCATTTGCTGCACCTGCTCCTTGATACCAAATTTGGTTTAATGCTACTCTTGTACATGCTTCGCCTGCTTTATTAGTAGCTAAAGCTGAAACATCTACTAATGTAACTGAACTAGCATTACCCCCATCACATGCTACAAAACATGTATTGATTAATTTTCGATCCCCTTGAAATTGAATAGAAGGACCTGTTACTGTGTTTGCCATTTTTTACTCCTATCTAGGCGGGGGGACATTACTCCCCACCGCAGAGTTGTTAATATTAGCTTGCAGATATGTTCGCTCTTGTATCGCAACGTAACCAAGTTGTTCCGTCAGAGAAAGCATAAACGGCTGCGCCGTTTGCTCCGTCTTGAACATACACCATGACGCCTTCGTTAGTTGTTGCGCTTAGTGTATCTGTACCATTATATACTGCTGTGTTGCTTGAATATGCCCAAGGGTTTGTTCCCCCCTGTTGAGTATCGTTAGCGCCGTTTCCGCCAGCGTTTACGTTTGGACCGCCAATAAATCCGTTTAAAGATGTAACTGGTCCTGTAAATGTAGTTTGTGCCATAATAAACCTCCTCGGTTGTATAGACCTTCGTTACATAGTCTCTATACCGTCTGCTAGCTTCAGTCTATGTAACTTTGTTATGCTAGAATTCTAATATGACATAAAAAAAGGGCGCAGTCAAAGACATACGCCCTTCTTAATTAGTTATTTAATTATGCACCAGATGTACCAAATACACAACGAGGATCAGAGAAACCAAATGAGTATCTCTCTCTTGCTTTGTATCGGATGTTACCTGTGTCGAAATCACCTTCCATCACTGTCTTTAACGGAGTTCTTGTAAAGTGTTTGAATCCGTTAGGAGCATCAGTTTTGATATAGAAAGCATCTGCATCAGTTAAATAATGGTTTACAACGTAACCCTCTGGAATTACTCCCATGTTTCTGATTGCGTTGATATCATTATCTGCTGTACCAGTTCTTAATGTAGATTCCATTAATCTGTTAGCAGTGAACTGAAGCTGTCGTGGTACGATTAACTTCATACCTTTGATAGCTGTTCTTAAGCCTCTCTCATCTCTGAAATCAGCGATGTCGATAAGAGACTGTTCAAGTGATGTTTCGTTCAAGTCAGCGTCTGTTGACAATCTGTTTTGTAGGAAACCACCAGTTTGAAGTGGGTGTTGTGTATTAATAAGTGATACACCGTCACCACCTGGGTTGCTTCCTGCAGCGCCAGCAGCAGCAAAAGCGTTGTTAAGAACTGCAGCAGCTTTAACTTGCTTTGTGTTTGCCATTGAACGAGCAAGTGCTCTTGTGTATCTAGCAGCGAGTCTGTCGTAAAGGTTGTCCTCTACAGCTTCCTCAGTGATAGAGAATGCAAGTGCAATTGTTTCGTGTGTATAACGAGCTGTGAAAGTTTCGTTAGCTGTATCGAAAGCTACTCCCTCACCTTCTTGTTTGGTGGGTGCAGTTCCGAAACCTGCTAACATCACTTCTTCTTCAAATGCTCTGTCAGATGACTCAGCATCAAAGATCTCAGCGTGTTCGTTATCATATCGTGCGTATTCCAAGCCGAACAGAGCGTTCAAACCTGGCTCTAACTCTTTAACGAGTTGACTTCTAGATATAGCCATAGTTTAACCTCCTATATGCCTGCGGTATTAGCACTGTATAAGTGCTTGTTCCATTTAATAACGATGTTAGCGTTGTTAGCAGTAAGATCTGAGTTCTCAGGATCTCCTGAAATACCAACAATTTTAACAGCAGTATTAGCACCAGTTGAGAAAGTCTCACTGTTTACTTCTGCTTTTGATGTTCCACTGTGTGTAGAACCGGCAGTGTAAACTAAGTTAGCTGTTTCACCAACGTTAGCTAATGTCATTGCACCAGATACTTGAACTTCAAATAACTGATTCGGATCGTCTTGTACGAAAGCTTTGATAGTACCGTCGTAGCTTGAAGTGTTAGCTGCGTGGTAGTTTGACCATATTGGTTTTCTTGTGTTCACGTCAACGTATTGAACGCCGTTGAAAACACCTACTACTACGTCTGCAACACCATTAGCAACTTCTACTGTACCACCAGCTACCATCTCCACAGGATCTCCCTGGAAGATTGAGGTCGCATAACCGTTAGCTACAAGGTATTGAGTCTGACCGTTTGTTGACGGACCAGAACCTTGCATTCTTACAGCTCTGAAACCAAAGGGGGCGTCTTGATTTGCCATGTTAATACTCCTTTAAAAGTATGTGTTGTTAGTAAGTGTTACGTCTAGGTCAGAAAAAAAATTATTCACTTTTTTTCGAGCCACCGAACGTAACTCTAGTTTGTCGCTCGGGCTTATTGATCGGCATAGAAGGGTGTTGTTCCTTTAGAAGATCGTTGTCAACAGCATCCTGTTGATCATGAGCTAGTTGAGAGTAATATTGATCTCTCTCTTTTGCGATCTCTACCGGCACCTTTGCCAATAATAGTCCACCAACAGAAACGATACCTGCGTGCTTTCCTTCAGCTTCACTAGGAAAATCAAAATCAGGATATTCATCTGCTCGAACAAGTTCATAACCTTGTCTGAGTCGACCGATAACGTTTTTGTTATCTTCATATCCTCTTACTGATTCCCTAATCCATCTGAATTTAAAACCCTCAGGTGGTTCTGGTGTATCAAGCGAGCTTGGTAGCTGCCAATGTTTTTTGCGTGCTTCTTTATCCCTTGTGGATGCAGATCTAGGTGTCTTATCTACCATAATGTTACCTCCTCTGTAACTTTAGTTTTTCCGACGCATATTGTTCGTTGGAAAGACCAAGTCGTTTTGCGATAGCCGCTTCTGAACTTGACAACTTAACTACGTTGCGTCCTGTGCCTCTGTTTCGATGTGCGCTTGCCACAGTCTGGACGGGCTGTTGGCGTACGGATTCTTCCGATGAAGAATTTTGTTCAAACTTATGAGGAAGATTTTCCCTCATACGTTTATCAATCTCACTATAATAGTAATCTGTGCGTGGATCAACACCTTGATTAACTAAATCTTCGTGAATTGCATAAGCAACGTTGGTCATGACTTTATCTCTGCCAAACCATTCGTTTTTTTCTGCCCAAGATTCAGCTTTTGGATCCTTAACAGGCTGTTGAGGTTGTACTTTTGGTATTTCAATCTCTCTTTCCTGCTTGGGAGCCTTTGCTAAAGCCTCTTGTTGAGCCTTCATTCGCTCATATTGACCTTGTTCTGCACCTAGTCGTCCAATTTCTAGTTGTGCATTAGCAACAGCGTCGTAATCTTGGTCTTCCATTGCTTTTTTAAGCTTGGCTTTTGCAGCTTCCATCGAACCTGTTAAGCGTCCACCCATCTCGGTCACATAACCACTATTAAGTTTGCCTAATTCTTCTTGAATTTTGTCTCTTTCAGCCTTAATAGCTTGAGCAATTGCTATTGCTTCCTCTTCACGTCGTCTAGATTCACCAAGTTGATAAGCATATTCATCAAATCTTTTCTGAACAGACTTACTATACTTATGTTTGGAATCTTCTTTAAGTTCCTCTACTTCTTCTTGCTTCGATTTATCTTCAACAACAGGTTCTTCCTGCGTCTCATCAACCTCTGCTTCAAAAGTTTTTTTCTCCTGAGGAATCTCAATTTCATTTTCTTCTGTTTGAGAAGCAATATCTTCCGATTCTACTTCAACAGAATACTCTTGTTTTGCTTTATTACCTGCTTGTGCTTGTAATTCAGCAACTTGTCTATCTACTTCGTTCATGCGTATACTCCTAAAATGTCTTCAGGACTTTCGACAGTCCCAATTATCTCATCATCATTTAATATTCTGAGTTCGCCTCCCTCGATTTTGATTCGAGATCCAGCGTATCGTGCGATGATTACCCAATCACCTTTCTTACACCAAGGTCCGTGTGGAAATTTATCCTTGTCTGCGTAAGCGTCGGGTCCGACTTCTAGAACTAAAGCACATACAGAAGCAACTTGTTGATCTTCTACAGCTTTATCAGTTAATAAAACACCACCTTTAGTTTTACCTACACCTTTGTAGGGAAGAACTATTAATCTCCAACCTGTTGGTTTGGGGACTTTACTAAGGTCGCTCTTTTTATCTTCTTCTTTTTTCTCAGCGGGCTTTATCCCCACTATCTTTTTTTCGTTGGGCATAATCAGCCCCGTTGTCGACTTCATCGTCTACCTCCCATTTGCGAAGCAAATCCCTAACATCTGCATCGAGTTTGCGAAGAGAAGTGAGTTGACCAACTAGGTATTGGTAATTATCCCAGTTCTCTACGTTTCCGTCTATGATTACAGACTTTACATCGTCTTGTCTAGTCTTTATTAGACGTAAAATTGCTGAATAGATATTATCTTGCACTACTTAGTAATCTTCTTGTGCTTTTCAAAAGTTCTCAAGCCCGCCATTCCAAGCAAAGCCATAACTAAAGGCATTAATTGTTCCATGTTCATTTGGGGTAGTGGGCCCACTTCAATTTGGAATACTCCTAAAAAGAACACGATAAAAGGTTTAAGTACAAATTCGAAAAATATGGCCAATGCTGCACTAAATCCAATGAGGGGTCGCCAAGAACGTTGCAGTAGACCTGAAATATCGGTAGCTGTAGACTGAGCATCGGCTAAATTAATATCCATTTGTTTAGAGTTAATTTCATTTTCAAGTTCTTGTAGTTTAATTCTGATTTGACCTTTTTCTTCTTCGGATGTGTGAACACTGTCGATCACTTTACCAACAGTGTCCACTAAAGATCCGCCTAAAATTTTAGATAACATTGATTAGATGTATTGAGCGATGATCCAGCCAATAGCAATACCTACTACAAGCCACTTCTTCTTTGGATGATCATTCCATAGTTGTTTGATTTTATCCATTAGAATACTCCTTTGAATTTGGTACCACGAATTGCAGCACCGGTTCCTCTCATACCTTGAGAGTTAGGTCCCTTCTTAGGGGGAACTGTTCGTGTAAGTCTTTTACCTTCAACTGACCCACCGTCTTTTTTACCTAAAGCTTTTTTCGCTTTCTTTAACCCTTGGCCAATAAGCGCTCCTATGTTAGATGATTTTTTATTTTTTTGATATTCCTCAGTTAAGAAAACTCCAATATCTTCTGATGTTGGATCTTCATTACCTTGTTGTTTTAAAATTTTTTTTGCCGCACTAATATTAGAGGGATCGTTTACGTAAGCTTCTAGTCCTTCTTGAGATGCCATTAAAATACTCCTTTGAATTTTGTGCCACGAATAGCGGCCCCTTGACCACGAACTTTTGTACCTTTGTTCATCATTCCGCCATTAGATTTTTTAACAGGCTTCTTCATTCTATTTTTAACTTCGCCACCTTTAGCCATGTCTTCAGGATCATAACCTGCTTGCTCTTTAAACTCTTCAATAAGATCTTCCATACTTAACTCATTAAGAGAAACACCATCGCTTTCATCAATTCCTTTATCGGTATAAATCTCTCTAATCTCTTTTATGAGTTCGTTCTTTTTCATTAAAATACTCCCTTAAAACCTTTTCCGCTAATCGCCGCTCCTGTGCCTCTTGACACCATACCACCGTTTGCTTTTTTCTTTGGCTTATCCATTTCTTTTGCCATCTTCATTTCATCTTCAGTAGCAGGGCGTAGTTCAATCTCTAAAACCATACCACCTTCTTTTTTCTTCACCGCTCCACCTTTTTTCATATAGCCCATTTTGTTTCTCACGTCAGTGGGTAGCTTTGCTAGTCCTGGATTTTTGCTTTTATCAACTGGTTTTAGTGGCATCGTAATCTCCTAATGTACTGTTTTACTATATACGGGGATAGCCTCGTATTTGTAATTTGCTAGTAACTTTAACAAATCTTGTGTTTGTTTCAACCCTATTTCACGATTCATGGCCCACTGACCAGCGGCCAAATAAGAACTCGCAATGGCTAATGGATCAACACCTTGGGAAACATAGAGAGAAAACAACATCTTAAATTCATAAGTAAGGGAATCAACGGCTTCTCTATCAATCTCTTCAAGAGGATTATTTTTTTCTTTTTTTGACATTCGATTTACCTGCCTTTTGTAATGCGATCGCAACCGCTTGTTTTTGAGGTTTACCTTCTTTCCTCAGTTTAGATATATTAGCACTAACTGTTGCTTTACTACTACCTATTTTTAGCGGCATCTATTCTCTCTCTTTGAACGGCAGTTCTTTGATTTTGAATGTTTTGTTGTTGAGCGAGTCTTGCAGAATCTGCTCGCTTCTTATAACTTAATTTATCTTGTTCTAATTTTTGTCTTGCTAAATCATCGGCAGCATCGACATTAATTTTTTGTTGCTCGAGATCTAATTCTTTCATCTTGATATCGACTAATGGATTTTGTTCTTCCCCGAAGTTAATCGCTTGTTGCTCTTCTGCTACCATGTCGTCAATCATTGCTGCAATTCTAATAGCCACTTGTTTTTCAATCTCTGCTTGGAACTGTGCTTGAAGTTGTTCTGGTACCTGACCACCGAACTTGGCTGCTTCCTGTTGTAAAACAGGTTGAAGTTCGATCATGACTTCGTTTCTTGCCATCGCAGAAATATGTTCAACAATGTGAGCTTGTAAAACAGTCATCACTTGAGGATTATTTCTAACCAAATAAGAACTCATGAACGCACGGTGGGCTTCGATGTGAGCAACATGATCTTGG
>Ga0208898_1002341_pt1 | contig 11673 bp, 12 predicted proteins | sample VirMetDEL_Mar_4_FD_184513 | JGI IMG/M metagenome (GOLD analysis project Ga0208898, IMG submission 184513) | Aqueous microbial communities from the Delaware River and Bay under freshwater to marine salinity gradient to study organic matter... | ecosystem: Environmental > Aquatic > Marine >...
AATTCGCACGGCGTATCGAAGTGGGCATGGTCGGCATCAACGTACCGATCCCGGTGCCGATGGCCTGGCACGGCTTTGGCGGCTGGAAGAAGAGCCTGTTCGGCGATATGCATGCCTACGGCACCGAAGGCGTGCGCTTCTACACCAAGCAGAAGTCGATCATGCAGCGTTGGTCGGAGAGCATTGAGCAGGGTGCGGAGTTTGCGATGCCGGTGTCGAAGTAAGCACTGCCCCGACAACCATTCGCCCGAGTGGTTGTCGGGGCAATGGACAACTCATTGAGCGATCCAGACGCTGACGCACAACCCCCGTTGCGCCAGCGTATCGCTGAATGCCAACTGCACACGGCAACCGGTGCGCTCGCTGATCGCCTTGACGATCGACAACCCCAATCCGGAACCGGCTTCTTCCGAACCCAGGCTGCGATAAAACGCGTCGAACACCCGTGCCTGTTCCTTCACGGCAATGCCGGGGCCGGTGTCTTTGACTTGCAGCAGTACGGCGCCTTCTACCCACCCCACTGACAGATCGATCCGCCCGCCCTGCGGGGTGTAGCGAATCGCGTTGTCCACCAGGTTCTTGACCAGGGTGAACAGGTCCAGCGCGTTGAACACCACCTGTACGTCCTCGGTGCTGTCGACACCGATATCGATCTGCTTGCGCTCGGCCAGGGGCAATAAGTCTTCGAGTACCTGTCGATAGATGCCATGCACCGAGAGAGGGCCCTGTACCCGCACTGACGGCGACTGTGCCGCCGCCAGCGCCAACAGTTGGTCGATGAGTTTGCGGCCGCGCTCGATGCCCCGGGATAACGGCAAAAAACGCTCGCGGCTGGCGGGTGACAAGTCAGTGTCCGCAAGGCGTTCCGCTTGCAGGGACAAGGCGGTCATCGGCGAGCGCAGCTCATGGGCGGCATCGGCTACAAAGCGGCGCTGGCTGTCCATGGACTGGCCAACGCGGGCCAACAGTCGATTGATGGCGACCACGAACGGACGCACTTCCGTCGGCAGGTGCTGCTCATCAATCGGGTGCAGTTCTTGTTCGGCGCGCTGGTCGATTTCGGCGGCCAGCATGCCGATGGGACGAAACAGTTTGCGCACCAAGTCGCCCACCACCAGTAACAGCACGGGGAACAGGATCAGGAACGGCAACAGGCTGCGCCAGGCGCTTTCGCGGGCGTCCTTGTCGCGGACGTCCTGTTCCTGGGCCACGGCAATGCGCTCGCCGTGGGAGGTGGTGTGCACCAGCACACGAAAGGCTTCGCCGGCCACTTCAACCGTGGCGAGGCCATCGGCGAGCGTGGTGGGAAATGGCAGTGGCAACGCCTCGTCGTTGTTGCCCGTGGCGTGGCGGCCATCACCCAGGTGCTGGATGATCACCCGCGATTCTTCATCGTCGTCAATGGCCTGGCCCTGGGGGTAGTGCAGCGTCATCTGCTGGCGGTCGAACAGCATGGCCACCTGGCGCAAGGTGGCGTCCTGTTGTTCGTGGGCTTCCTCGAACGCCGAGACGAAGGCAAATACACTGGCCAGCAGCGCCACCAACAGAATCGCCAGGGACAGCGTCACCGACAGGCGCAGTTGCACCGACTCACTCAAACGTTTTTTGAAACCATCCATCCCATGCCCCTGACGTTCTTGATCACGTGACTTCCCAACTTGCGCCGCAAGGCGTGAATCAAGAACTCGATGGCGTTGCTTTCGACCTCATTGCCCCAGCCGTACAGACGGTCTTCCAATTCGCTGCGCGACAGGATGGCTCCCGGTCGGATCAGCAACGCCTGCAACAGCGCAAATTCACGGCTGGAAAGGGCCACGCCATGCAGCGCTTCGGTGCTGGCTTCTTTGGAGAGCAGGTCCAGCGATACCACGCCGTTGCCGAGCAACGACGAGGCGCTGCCGCCTTTGCGGCGCAGCACGGCGCGCATGCGGGCGAGCAGTTCGGGCATGTCGAAAGGCTTGAGTACGTAGTCGTCGGCACCGCCATCGAGGCCGCGCAGGCGGTCATCGAGGCTGTCACGGGCGGTGATGATCAGCAGCGGCACCGGGTTGTTGCCGGCGCGGATGATGTCCAGCACTTGCAGGCCGTCCTTGCCGGGCAGGCCGAGGTCCAACAGCACCAGGTCGTAGGAGTGGGTGTCGAGGGCAGCCAGGGCCGTGAGGCCGTTCTTGACCCAGTCGGCGGCGTAGCTTGCGTCGCTGAGCGCACGCTGGATCGCATCGCCAATCATGGGGTCGTCTTCGACCAGCAGTATCCGCATGTCGCTTCCCTAAAAAACCGACGCGACGAGAGTGTCGTCGCGTGTGTATTGAAGCACCTGGGCCGATGTTTGTCTGGTCTTAGCCTTTCATCGAGTCAAAGGCCTTGAGCATGTCGTCCATCGAGGCTTTGCAGTCGGCCTGGTTCGGGCTGCCTGCGCGCAAGGCATCCAGCGCGCGGTCGATGGCTTTATCCAGCACATGCCAGTCACTGGCGGCGCGGGGCTTGATCCCGGCTTCGGCTGCGTCCCAGCTGGTTTCCAGGTCTTTGATCCGGGCTTTGGCGGCAGGCAGGTCGTTCTTGGCGACGAGGGCCGATACGTCCACCGCGATGTTTTGGAATTCGGACAGATCGCCCAGTTTCGATGCCTGGTGTTGGCTGGTCGCTGGGCCGGTGCTGTCCTTGGGCTTATCGGCGGGTTTGGAGCAGCCGGTGGCGATGCTCAGCATGAAGATCGCTGAAACGATGGCGACGCGGCGGATCAGGTTTTGCACGGGGCGCATGAGGGGTTCCTTGAGTTGAGTCTTTATTGGGCGATGGTTTTGCGGTTGCCGACGCTTAATTGCGCCACGGCGACCAGCAGGACAATGACGCAGAGGAACAGTGCGCTGGTCCAACTGGCGCCCATGCCCAGGCCACCATAGGTCTTGGCTTGGGTCAGCAGGTCGCCGAGGGAGGCGCCGAACGGCCGGGTGAGGATGTAGGCGATCCAGAAGGTCAGCACGCTGTTGACGCCCAGGCGCCAGGCCAGCAGGGCGGCGGCGATCAGGCCGGCGAAGATCACGGCTCCGAGGGTAAAGCCCAGGCCCAGCGCTTCGGTGGCCAGGTCGCCGGCGGCGGTGCCGAGGGCAAAGGTGCAGAGCACCGTGGTCCAGTAGAACCATTCACGGCGCGGGGTGACGATGGCGCGGATCGACAGGCTGCGTTCGGTACGGAACCAGGCTATGAAGTTGAGACCCAGCAGCACCGAGAAAATCGCCGTGCTGGTGTACAGGCTCACGTCGAGTTTGTCGGTGAGGATGTCGGTGATCTGCGTGCCCACGATGCTCACCAGCACCACGGTCAACCAGTAGATCCACGGGGTGTAGGCCTTGGTGCGCAACTGCCAGAACAACGCGCACCCCAGCAGCACGGCCATGCCGAAGCTGGTCCAGCCAGCGCCGAAGCCGGCATCGACGGCGAGGTAATCCGCGCCGGTTTCGCCCACGGTGGTGGACAGGATTTTGATCACCCAGAATGACAGCGTCACCTCGGGTACTTTGTTCAGCCAACGGGCTGCTGTGGCATTCATCGGGTTACCTCTTCTCGACTGCGCGGTGGGCGCAGGAGAGAAGGTAGGCCCCGACACTTAGCTGAGACTGAGGGCCGCGGTTTTTTTCAGCACATGGGCCAGGCCCACCGTGGTGAGGTGTACCACGCTCCCCACGTTTGGCGCTTGCAGGCCCGAGCTGCGCACCGGGATGGCTTGGCCGGGCACGTCCTCATCCGCTTGCAACGCCACGGTCAGGGTGCAGGTATTGCCGCCGAATTCGCGTTCGGTGACCACGCCGCGGCAGCCGGAACCCTCGGTGCTACTCAGCAGCAGTTGCTCCGGACGCAGCATGATCCGTGTCGTACCTTGGTTGGCCTGGCTGTCGACCGGCACGCGACCCAGTGCGCAGTGGGCCCAACCGGCTTCGATCCTGGCGGGCATGACCACGGCTTCACCGAGAAACAACGCGGTCTGCTCATCGGCGGGGTACTGGTACAAGTCCATTGGACGGCCCGACTGCACCAGGCGCCCCTGGCGCATCACCGCCAACTGGTCGGCGAACGACAGCGCCTCGCTTTGATCATGGGTGACCAGGATCGTGGTGATGCCCGCGTCGCTCAACAACCGCGCGACCATCTTGCGCATGGCCGAGCGCAGGCCGGTGTCCAGCGCGGAAAACGGCTCATCCAGCAGCATCAACCGGGGCTGTTGAGCCAACGCCCGCGCCAGCGCCACCCGTTGCTGCTGGCCGCCCGACAGCTCGTGGGGCCAACGCCGGGCCATGTTGGCGTCGAGGGCCACGCTGTCCATCAGTTCGGCGATGCGTGCGTGTCGCGAGGTATGTTTGGCCGCCAGCCCGAAACCGATGTTGTCGGCCACGGTCATGTGCGGGAACAGCGCGCCGTCCTGCGGCACATAGCCGATCTGGCGTTGGTGCGCTGGTACGGCGTGGGTGGCGTCAACCAGCACCTGGCCGTTCAGGGTCAGGCTGCCGCTGTCGGGAAACTCGAAGCCAGCAATCATCCGCAGCAAGGTGGTCTTGCCGGAGCCGGAAGGCCCGACGATCACCATGCGGCTGCCGTTGGGCACCGCCAGGCTGACGTCGGCCAAGGCCTGTTGGGTGCCGAAGGTTTTGCAGAGTGCGGTGAGTTCGAGGGCGTTCATCGGCCGGCCGTGCGTTTGGATTGGTGGTAGAGGAGGCCGGTCAACGGCAGTGAGAGCAGAATCATGATCAACGCGTAGGGCGCCGCTGCGGCGTAGTCGATTTCGCTGGTCATCGCCCAGAACCCGGTGGCCAGGGTGCGCGTACCGTTCGGCGCCAGCAACAGGGTGGCGGTCAGTTCGTTGGTGATCGCGAGGAACACCAGCGCCGCGCCCGCTGCGGCAGCTGGCGCCGCCAGGCGCATTGTGATCAGCCACAGTGCCCGGCCCGGCGAGCGGCCCAGGCTGCGCGCCATGTTTTCCAGCTCCACCGGGGCCTGGGCGATACCCGCCCGCAGGCTGACCAGCGCCCGTGGCAGGAACATCAGCAGGTAGGCGAGCAGCACGGTGATCGTGGTCTGGTAGATCGGCCGGGCAAAGTGGATGGTCACCGTGACCAGCGCCAGTGCCACGACAATGCCGGGTAACGAACTGGTGATGTAGTTGCAGCTTTCCAGGATGCGCTGCAAGCGGCCCGGTGCGCGAATCGACAGCCAGGCGATCGGCACCGCCGCGCAGGTGGTCAGCACGGCGCCGGCAATACCCAACAGTACGGTTTGTTCCAGCGCCGGCAGCAACTCGCTGAATTGCCAGACCTCGCGGCCCCCGGCGATCAACCATTTGCCCAGGGTGAACAGCGGCACGCCCAGGGCCAACACACAGGTCACGGCTTGCAAACCGAGGGCGAGCACGGTGAGGAGGGGGCTCAGCCTGACGATGCGCTGCTCACGGGCGCTGCCGGAACCGACCCGCGCATAGCGTGCATGGCCACGTGCCGAGGCCTCAGCGGTGAGCATCGCCAGGCAACACAGGGCTAACACGGCCGCCAGCATATTCGCCGCCGGGCCATTAAAGGTGGATTTGAACTGATCGAAAATCGCCGTGGTGAAGGTGTCGAAGCGGATCATCGCGTACAGGCCGTATTCGGCCAGCAGATGCAGGCCGACCAGCAGCGCGCCGCCGCAGATCGCCAGGCGCAACTGGGGCAACACCACCCGCCAGAACACCGCCCAGGGCTTGAGGCCCAGGGATTCGGCCACGTCTTCAATCGCAGGATCAAGCCGGCGCAGGGTCGCCGCCACCGGCAGGTACAGAAAGGGGAAATAGGCAATCACTGACACCAGCACACCGGCCGGTAAGCCGTGGATCGACGGCACCAGGCTGACCCACGCGTAACTGTGTACAAACGCCGGCACCGCCAGCGGCGCGACCGCCAACAACGACCAGGCGCGGCGCCCCGGCAGATTGCTGCGCTCGGTCAACCACGCCAGTGCAATGCCCAGCGCCACGCACAACGGCAGGGTGAACAGGACCAGCAACACGGTGTTGACCAGCAGTTCACCGACGCGTGGGCGCCACACCAACGCTTCGATCTGTGCCCAGCCGATTTGCCAGGACACGCCGATCACAAACGCAATCGGCAGCAACGCCAACAACGAAACCAGGACCGACAAACTGGTGATCCACGTGCCCCCACGGCTTTTGAACAGTCCGTGGGGGCGTTTGCGTGGCTGCGCGTGGGCGATGCCGGGGATCGACGATTCAGGCAGCAATCAGAGCAGTCCGGCTTGGGTCATCAGCTCGACAGCCTTTTTGCTGTTGAGCTTCGACGCGTCGACCTTAGGTGCGTCCAATTGCGCCAGTGGGGTCAGCTTGGGGTTGGATGTGGCGTTCTGGCCGACCGCGTATTCGAACGAATTACCGTCCTTGAGGACCGCCTGGCCGTCTTTGCCGGTGATCCACTTCAGGAAGGCCTGGGCCTGTTCCTTGTGCTTGCTGGAAGCCAATACACCACCACCGGAAATGCTCACAAACGCGCCCGGATCCTGGTGCTTGAAGTAGTGCAGTTGAGTGTTTTTGCTGTTTTCGCCGGTCTTGGATTGGTCGACGAAGCTGTAATAGTGATAAATCACGCCGCTGTCGACCTGGCCGGCGTTGACGGCTTTGAGCACGGCGCTGTTGCCACGGTAGATGCTCGCGTTGGCTTTCATTGCCTTGAGCCAGTCGAGGGTCGCGGCCTCGCCCTTGAGCTCCAGCACGGCGGCGACGATGGCCTGGAAGTCGGCACCGGCCGGCGAGGCTGCCCAACGGCCTTTCCAGCTTGGTGAAGCCAGGTCCAGCAGGGATTTGGGCAGATCGCCTTCTTTCAATGTGCTCGGGTTGTACACAAACACCGTGGAGCGCGCGGCGATACCCACCCATTTGCCGTGGGCCGGACGGTAGGCGGCATCCACCTGTTCCAGGGTGCTTGGCGCGACTGGCGCGAACAAGCCGGCGTTGTCCACCAGCACCATGGCCGGGGAGTTCTCGGTGAGGAACACGTCCGCCGGAGAGGCGGCGCCTTCCTGCACGAGCTGGTTCCCCATCTCGGTGTCGTCGCCGTTGCGGATGGTCACCGGGATCCCGGTTTCCTGGGTGAACCCTTCGACCCACGCCTTGGTGAGGCTTTCGTGCTGGGCGTTGTAGACCACGATGCCGACCGGCTCGCTGGCGGCATAAACATGCCCGACGCTGACCAGAGCGGTGACCAGCAGGGCTTTTTTGACGAACGAAGGACGGCGGGTGGTCATGCGGTGAGCGCTCCGGGTTTTTATGGCTGCACGGGAAATCTGTTTGAGGTCGATTTAGATTAGATCAATAGGAATCATTTGCATATTTGGGCGCGGCGAATGTAGAGGTGGGCATGAGAAAAAAACGTCAAATAAACGTGATAAATGTCGTGGGTCGATGGCCTTTAACGTAACGCCTATCAACTGAGGGGGGCTTGGGCGGTGTTCATGAGAGTGGGGCTCACTGCCGACCTGCCCGGGTACTCACATCTACCCACACCGCCGCTCAAACAATGAAATGCGGTCAATGTGGGAGGAGGCTTGCCTCCGATGGCGGAGTGTCAGTCGACAACGACTTGGCTGGCCCGCCGCCATCGGGGGCAAGCCCCCTCTCACAGGGTTTATGCGGTGTCGGTGAGAATGGGGCTTATCGGCGACCTGCCCGGGTACTCACATCTACCCACACCGCCAGCACCAACATGCAGCCCTTCACGATCATCTGCCTGTAACTGTGGATACACGACCAAATGCCACTTACCCCGCCGATCAATCGGTGGAATACGGTCAATGTGGGAGGAGGCTTGCCTCCGATGGCGCAGTGGCAGTCGACAACGACTTGGCTGGCCCGCCGCCATCGGGGGCAAGCCCCCTCTCACAGGGGTTATGCGGTGTCGGTGAGAATGGGGCTCACTGCCGACCTGCCCGGGTACTCACATCTACCCACACCGCCGCTCAAACAATGAAATGCGGTCAATGTGGGAGGAGGCTTGCCTCCGATGGCGGAGTGTCAGTCGACAACGACTTGGCTGACCCGCCGCCATCGGGGGCAAGCCCCCTCTCACAGGGGTTATGCGGTGTCGGTGAGAATGGGGCTTATCGGCGACCTGCCCGGGTACTCACATCTACCCACACCGCCAGCACCAACATGCAGCCCTTCACGATCATCTGCCAGGAACTGTCGATACACGACCAAATACCACTTACCCCGCCGATCAATCGGTGGAATACGGTCAATGTGGGAGGAGGCTTGCCTCCGATGGCGCAGTGGCAGTCACTGCATGAGTGCCTGAACCACCGCTATCGGGAGCAAGCTCCCTCCCACATTTTTTGTGCGTGGTCAGGCAGTGGTCTTCGTGGGCCTGAGGCATTCGATGGAGCGGTCAACCGTGGTTTTGGCGATTTCCAGCAAATGCCACACTGCCAGAATCTTCGCCCGCTCCGGTTTCTCCAGCAGCTCCCCGCAATCCAGCGCCGTCGCCGAAGCGCTGTCCAGCAGACTGGCGGTGTAGAGCAGGGCGTCTTCGAAGCTCAGGTCCTCGTTGACGGCGTGGAAACCTTGGGTGGGCAGGTAATGGTCGATGGCGCGGTTGAAGGCAGCGCGGTCTTTGGTGGGATCGATGGGTGGGTCGGGTAGGGCTTTGGTCATGGTGTAATTCCGTGATGGATTGAGATTCGCCACCCCGCCGCGACTAAACGTAGGGTGGCGGCTGTACGCAGGTTAGTCGACCGGTCATCACGAAAATCCGGCGCACCCGAAGGCGCCCTGCGCACAGCCACCATAAAAACTGATGGAAGACCGTGCACGTGATGAGAGGTCGGGCGACTAAACCCGATCACTGATTTGGCAGTGACGGACCGCAGACTAGCCATCGATTCCAACAGGCACAAGGCGGCGCAGATTGTCTAGGAAACGTCCTGCAATTTAAAGCGACCCGGCTTGCTGGCCCTTTAAAAACCATGACCAAATGCCACTAACGAACACGTGATGGTTTCTATCTGTAGGAAAGATCTGCCATGACGGAACTTGATGGCAGCGCTGACGACTTTTCGCTTTTTCAGGGTGTAGTGGGCCGAGTTAAATATCGACTCCAACTAACCTCCGTAAAGGATTGCGATGAACATAAACGTCAGTAATTTTCGCCAAGCAGTATCTAAAGTCAGGCGTTCCGCAGGTTTGGTCGATGAGTTGCGGGGCGCACAAACTGAACTTCGGGAGCCGCAGCCGATGCCTATCAGTAATCCTGAGGTTCTTGCTCTGATTTACACCGGAGCTAATGTAATAGTTGATTCCTCTTTTTTTTCGGCTTTGCAACGTAATAGTCAGGCTATAGCGGCACGAGACTCCAAGACCAAAATCACTTTCAGAAACGCAACAATGATTGACCATTTGGAACGGTTGGCTCTGTCGAAGAGTGCGCCCGGTGCTGTGTATTTCGACTTTTCTTGAGCTTTGTCCTGATGTGGCTTTCAAAGCCCAAGATTGAGAACAAGAGGTCAGACAGAGTGAACCAAACAATCGCAGCCCTTTGGCTTGCTACGCGAACCGTAACGTCCGCGTTTGTCTGAGTAATCGCCCTCTGCGCGGATGCGATTACGTAAATCTGAGCGCTTAGTCAGCTCCAACGCTTCCTCATCGAACACCTCCAGAAAAAGCCGAGCCCTCATGGACAACGCCAACATAGCCATCACCCTGGTCTTGATCTCCGCCTTCATGCATGCCACTTGGAATGCCGTTGTCCGTGCCGGCAGCAGCCGTTTCATGACCTTGGCCATGGTCGATGGCACCGCATTAGTGATCTGCCTGGCGGCGCTGCCGTTGGTCAACGTACCGAGCCTGGAGGTGTGGGGCTATGTGCTGATTTCTGTGATGCTCAATACGGTCTATCGATTGTTCCTGATCAAGGCTTATGAAACAGGCGACTTCGGCCAGGTCTACCCGGTGATGCGTGGCGTGCCGCCGGTGTTGGTTGCGGTGTTTTCCTACTTCCTTTTGCATGAACAGCTGTCGTTCCCGTCGATGGCGGGAGTGCTGCTGATTTGCGCGGGGATCATCAGCCTGACGTTTGTGCGCAGGATGACCGCGCAGATGTTCAAACCAATTCTGATGGCCGTGTGCGCGGGGGTGTTCATCGCGTCCTACACGGTGGTGGATGCTCAAGGTGTAAGAGCCAGTGAGACGGTGCTGCAGTACATCATCTACCTCACGCTGTTCCAGAGCATTCCGATTCCGATGCTGGCGTTTTTCAAGACGCGATCAGCACTCACCCAGGCTGTGCGCGACCACTGGCGAGTAGGTGCAATGGGCGGTGTTTTTTACTTGGCGTCCTACGGTTTGGTCCTGTTTGCGTTGTCGCTGGACGCAGTGGCCAAGGTCTCAGCCCTGCGGGAAACCAGTGTTATTATCGGCGCCATCATTGCTGCGCTGTTCTTCCGGGAGCGGTTCGGCTGGCGACGGATGCTTTCGGCGTTCGTTATTGTCTGCGGGATCATCCTGATCAAAGTGAGCACCTGATGGCCCAGCGCCCGCCACCCACTCCCATGCTTCAAGCCTTCGTCAGCGCCGCGCAAACGGGCAGTTTTGCGCGTGCTGCGTTCGAGTTGAACCTCACCGCCAGTGCCATCAGCCATCAAATTGCGGGCCTGGAAGAATGGTGGGGGGTGCAGTTGTTCGAGCGGCATTCGCGGGGGGTCAAACTCACGACAGCGGGGCAGGCCTTGTTGCCAGTGACCGATGGTTTTTTCAAAGAACTGGATACGGTGCTGCATTCGCTCAACCCGAGTAGATCCCAGCCACTTTACCTTTCATGCACCTCCTCTCTTTGTGCAACCTGGCTGATTCCCAGAATGCATGGTGCCCACGCCGAAGCGGCATTCAACCTTGATCTGGTGTTGACCAGCGCAGACATAAGCAGCGCCAGCTTAAGTGCTCACCCGTTCGATGTCGCGGTGGTGATGGGGTATGGCGACTATCCGGATCATCATGCCGAACTGCTGATGCGCGATGCGGTGTTCCCTGTGTGCTCGCCGGAATTCAAACGTGTGAATGGTGATATTGCGCTGGAGGAAATAGCGCGGTACCCGCTGATTCATCGCGTCGACGATCAGGTATGCCCAGGGTGGGAGAGCTGGTTTGCATTTCAAGGGCTAGAGGCACCGCCGTATCACCATGGGCCGCGCTTTCCAGATTCCAGCCTGGCCATCAGTTTGGCAGTGAAAGGCGGCGGGATTGCGCTGGGCAGGACGGCACTGGTGTATGACCAATTGAAAGACGGTGAATTGGTTGCGTTGGAGGCCCCCTTAATGATGTCGCCTGCTGCGTACTACATCATTTGTCGAAACGGACGACAATCAGAGCCCGATATCGCCCGTTTGCTTGATTGGCTCAAGGCCCAAGCGCATCAGTTTATGGGGGAGGTGCAGCGTTCCTGTAAATGACTCACCGGCGACCTGCCCGCGTACTCGCATCCACCCACACCGCCCCTCCCACATGGGAGAGTGGGGTTTATCGCCGACCCGCCCGCGTACTCACATCCACCCACACCGCCAGCACCAAAATGCTGCCCTTCACAATCATCTGCCAGTAACTGTCCACATCCAGCATCGACATGCCGTTATCCAGGCTGGTAATCACCA
>Ga0208898_1002344_pt1 | contig 11670 bp, 7 predicted proteins | sample VirMetDEL_Mar_4_FD_184513 | JGI IMG/M metagenome (GOLD analysis project Ga0208898, IMG submission 184513) | Aqueous microbial communities from the Delaware River and Bay under freshwater to marine salinity gradient to study organic matter... | ecosystem: Environmental > Aquatic > Marine > Coastal...
ATATTGACTATATTGATAGAGATAGTTGGGCAAGTATTAGTAATGGTGATGAAGTCTTTATGACTATCGCCATTATTGGTGATGTTGGATCTCAAGGTACAACAGGTACTCAAGGCACAACCGGTACTCAAGGAACTCAAGGTGTAACTGGATCTCAAGGTACAACTGGTACTCAAGGCACAACCGGTACTCAAGGAACCACTGGTACTCAAGGAATTCAAGGTACTCAAGGCACTACAGGCGCTACCGGTGCTACAGGAGTACAAGGTACTCAAGGAAATGATGGTAACTTTGGTGGTGCTACATTTGATTATTATTTTAGTACATCTACTACTGATAGTGACCCAGGTCCAGGTAATCTAAGGTTTAATAACGCTACATTATCATCTGCTACGCAGATGTTCATTGATGATACTGATACTAATGATGTAGATATCCAAGACTTCTTGAGAACGATTGATGATTCAACATCGACAATCAAGGGACATTTTAGAGTTTCTAATAGACTGAATGCAGATGATTTTGCCATCTTTACAATTGATGGTGCAAGTACAGAAGCAACAGGATACTTCAAAATTCCTTGTACTAGAATCTCAGGAGCAACTTCATTTAGTGATGTTGAAGATATTATAGTCACTTTTGCCAGATCTGGAGATAAAGGTGATCAAGGCACTCAAGGAACTACAGGTACTCAAGGTACTACAGGAACTCAAGGTACAACAGGTACTACTGGTGCTACAGGTTCTCAAGGTACAACAGGTGCTACTGGAGCACAAGGAACTACTGGATCCACAGGTTCTCAAGGAACTACTGGTACTCAAGGTACAACAGGTGCTACTGGAGCACAAGGAACTACTGGATCCACAGGTTCTCAAGGAACCACTGGTACTCAAGGTACAACAGGTACTACAGGAGCACAAGGTACTCAAGGTACTCAAGGTACTCAAGGTATTCAGGGACCTGGTGGTTTAACAACTACCAATGCAGATACTCTTGACAGTTTAGATAGTACTCAATTCTTAAGGTCTGATACTTCTGATACTTTTACTGGGACGCAGATTCAAATTGGATCAGGTTCTAATACATATCTAACTAGTAGTAGTCTAATTATTGATAATACAGAGGTATCTGCTAATTCTATATACATTGATAGTTATGAGGCATGGCACGCAGGTAATGATGGAGCAGGTACTGGCTTAGATGCTGATACTCTTGATGGTATTAATAGTGGAAGTTTCTTAAGGTCTGATGCTGCTGATACTGCTTCTAGTATTATAACATTTTCATCTGGCATTAAGGTTACTGGTCCCTATTATGATAGTAGTAATGATGCTGGAACTTCAGGATATGTTCTTAAGTCAACCGCAACAGGAACTGATTGGGTAGATCCAACAACAGTTTCTGGTCTTCAGGGTACTACAGGAACTCAAGGAACTACCGGTGCTACTGGTTCTCAAGGTACAACAGGTGCTACAGGTGCTACTGGAGCACAAGGAACAACTGGTACTCAAGGTACAACAGGTGCTACTGGAGCACAAGGAACTACAGGAACTACAGGAACTCAAGGTACAACAGGTGCTACAGGTGCTACTGGAGCACAAGGAACTACAGGTGCTACTGGTGCTACTGGTTCTCAAGGAACTACAGGTGCTACTGGAGCCACAGGTTCTCAAGGTACAACAGGTACTACAGGAGCACAAGGTACTCAAGGTATTCAAGGACCTGGTGGACTAACAACTACCAATGCAGATACTCTTGACAGTTTAGATAGTACTCAATTCTTAAGGTCTGATGCTAGTGACACCTTTACTAGTCTTTCGGGAACTTCTATAACGCTTGGAAGTGGCGTAGTTCTTTCAGAAAGTACTGACCGTGCAGATTTATTGCAGATTTCCAGCAATACATCTGGTTGGGGTGGACTTCAGATTCGCAATAGTTCCAATGAAGGTCGTTGGTCATTTATGGTGGATGGTGCCAATGCTGGCATCTATGATGACGAAAACGGCAAATGGCATATTTACTTAACAGAAAATGGCAGCACACAGTTGCGGTATAACGGTAGTACGTGTTTTGTTACAACTGGATCTTCTTCTGCCACTATTGGTGGTAATACTGTCTGGCACGCAGGTAATGATGGAGCAGGTACTGGCTTAGATGCTGATACTCTTGATGGACAACAAGGTTCTTACTACTTAAGTGAATCCACGAGTTTCGGTGGGGATGTATCAGGACCCTATGATGCTCTTGTGGTTGCTGATGATTCCCACAATCACATCATCAGTAATGTAGACGGTCTACAAACTGCTTTAGATGGCAAATTATCTACAACAGGTAAAGCAGCAGACTCTAATCTTCTGGATGGGATTGATAGCGGTAGTTTCTTAAGATCTGATGCTGATGATGCAGTTACTAATACTGGAGTTGAAATTAGTTTTTACTCCAATGATGTTTTGGAAAGTAGTTCTGGAGATCAGGCAACACTTGAAGTTTATCAAGATACTGCAGGTGCTGATGCATTTATGCAATTCCACGTTAGTAGTGATTATGCAGCATACTTTGGATTGAAAGGAGATATTAATGACTTTGCCGTTGGTGGTTGGTCAATGGGTGCCACTTATTATAGACTTTGGCACGCAGGTAATGATGGTTCTGGTAGTGGATTGGATGCTGATTTACTTGATGGTATTAATAGTGGTAGTTTCTTAAGGTCTGATACTTCTGATACCTTTACTGGCACTCAACTTTACTTCGGATCATCGAGTAATTGGTTGGCTAATGGAGAGGTAATTGTTGGTAGTACAGAGATATCTTCTAGTTCCATATACATTAATGGAAATCTTTCTTGGCACGCAGGCAACGATGGTTCTGGTAGTGGATTGGATGCTGATAACCTTGACGGTCTTACTTGGACATCTTCTGGTAAGAATGTCCGTGCTACTGAATTCTATGCGGATAACTGGTTCCGAAACTATAATGCTGGTGAAGGACTTTATAATGAAGCAACCGGGTGCCATTTCGAATCTACTGCAACCGAGCAATGGACAATAAGGGATGCTGGCAATAGTATCAGGCTCAACTTCAAAACAAATGGAACAACCCTAAGAGGAAGTGTTTATGCAGACAACACCCCTTCAATCGGTTTTTTAAATACTGGTAATCAATGGGGTCTTCGTTATCTGTCTAATGATGGAAATTCTCCTAATCTTTACTTCCGTGAGGAAGCAAATGAGACCTGGACAGGAAACCCAGGAAGTGATGTCGGTAAGATTGAATATCACTCCAACCGTTTCTACATTGTTTCTGGTTCCAACTCAACTTATGTTTGCCAATTCCGTCGTGATGCTACTGATGTGGCTAGGATCGAAAATGATGGAAAAATTTATGCTCAAGGATCTAATTTAGTATGGCACGCAGGTAATGATGGTTCTGGTAGTGGATTGGATGCTGACTTACTTGATGGTCAACATGGATCTTATTATCTTAACTATAATAACCTTAGTAATACACCTACAATTGAGTTAAACCTTGCTGATGATACTAGCAATAATATTACAATGTATCCATTGTTTTATGAGGCAACATCAGGAACTACGTCAGATTTATATACATCATCAACGAAGTTGCAATATAATCCATCAACAGGTACACTTTCTGCAACTAATCTAAATTCATTATCCGATGCAACCAAGAAAACAAATATTGAAACCATAGATAATGCACTTGATATTACTACAAAGTTAAGAGGTGTTAGATATGATTGGATTGATAATAAAAAATCATCTATTGGATTGATTGCACAAGAAGTGGAAGAAATTTTGCCAGAGATAGTAGAGACTTCAAGTGATAATATGAAAACAATTGCTTATGGTAACCTTGTAGGTCTTCTCATTGAATCCGTTAAGGATCTTAAAAGTGAAATAAATACTTTGAAACAAGAAATTGAACAATTAAAGAAATGATTACCACATACACAGTAGCTGACTATACTGCAGAAGATACTTCAGTACAAGTCACTTATACAAACGAATCTGGGTTTGAACATAAAAGAACTCTCAATATTCCCCATTTAGAGGATGGTTCTATTGATCAGGATTATTTTTCAGAGATCTTAGAAGGTCAACTTCGTGGTGTAAACAATAAAGTTGCAATAGGTGCAATTACTTTTGTCGATCCTAATGAAGTAGTAGAAGAACCAGCAACAGAAGAAGCACCAGCATAACAATTAATATTGTGGTATAATAGTTACCACCACCTAATTATTTTTTCTTGAATTATTATGAATTTTGCACAAAAATGTTTTAATTATGGTGGATCAATTTATCCATTAATCATTCCATCAGATCTAAACTCTGGATTAGGTCTGATGAATCCTTCTGTCTATATTCATAATGATAAAGTTTTAGTGAACCTAAGAGCAGTCAATTATACTTTTTATCATTCAGAAAAAAAACTTTTTCAACATCCATATGGTCCTTTAACATACATTCATCCGGAAGATGATATTCATTTGAGGACTTGGAATTATTATCTTGAACTTGATGAAAATTATAATATTGTAAGAACAAATAAAATTGACACATCAAAATTTCCAGAGAAAGAACTATGGGAATTTGTTGGATTAGAAGACGCTAGAATATTTTGTTGGGATGGAAAACTTTATACTTCTGGAGTTCGTAGAGATCTTGATACCATTGGAACTGGTAGAATGGAACTTTGTGAAATTGAAGTTCATGATGATGAGGTAGTAGAAGTTTCAAGATTGAGGATTGAACCTCCCAATGATCCAAATTCATATTGTGAAAAAAATTGGATGCCTTTTCTAGATCTCCCATATCATTATATTAAGTGGAGCAATCCAACAGAGATTGTAAAAGTTGATCCAGAAAATCAAACATCAGAGACTGTATTTTCGGGAGAGAAAAAAAATATTCCAAGAGATCTTCGTGGAGGTTCTCAAGTAATTTCTTGGAAAGATTATTATGTTGCAATCACTCATGAGGTTGATTTATTCCAGAGTGAGACTGGTAGAAAAGATGCAGTTTATCGACATCGTATTTGTTTTTGGGATAAGAATTTTAATCTGATTAAATGGACGGACGATTTTTCAATTATGGGTGGACATGTTGAGTTTTGTGTTGGACTTATACAGCAAGGAACTGATTTCCTAATGTCTTTTGGATTTCAAGACAATGCAGCATATCTTTTAAAGTTTCCAGAAAAAGTATTTGAGGACATTATCAATGAGTGATTTACAAAACTATCTTAATGAATTTGTAAGAGATCCTGAGAATGAGATCAACAATCTAAATCTTGCAAAGTATTATCATTCTATAGGACAAACTGCTTCTGCAATTTCTTACTATATTAGAACTGCAGAAAGAACCGAAGACAAGACATTAATGTATGCTTGTTTATTGTCTGCATCTGATTGTTTTAATTCTCAGGGATGTCGAAATAATTCTGTAAAAGGTCTTCTTCAAAGTGCTGTTGCATTGGAACCTAAAAGACCTGAAGGGTATTTTTTACTTTCTAGATTTTATGAGAGAGAAAAAAATTATCATGACTCATATCTTATTTCTTCAATAGGTATTGAGGTATCTGATTTTGAATGTTCTCCACTTCCATTAAAGGTTGATTATCCAGGTAAATATGGAATCTTATTTGAAAAGGCGGTTTCCTCTTGGCATTGTGGGTTATGTGATGATAGTAGGGAGTATTTTCTTGAACTTAAAAATGAATATTGGAGTGTGATAGATGTATCTCATAGGCAAGCAGTAATGAATAATTTAAATATGCTTAGAGCAGGATTTAATTGGGGTAAAGCAGCAGAGAATGAGTGGTTTAAGAATATTGTAGAAAGAGAAATCTTTGAGCAAAATGTGTATGAAAAGTTTTTTAATGTAGAAGAAAACGATATTGTTTTTGATGTTGGAGCAAGTGTTGGTCCTTTCACATACACTCTTAAGGGTAAAAATCCACAGAAGATTTATTGCTTTGAGCCACATAAAGAACTATTCCAAACTCTTAAAGAAAATGTAGAGTCGGATAATACAGTTCTTATCAATAAAGCAATTGGCAGTGTTGATGGCATTCAAAAACTTTCAGGTCTATTTAATGAACAGTTTATTGGGACTTGTGAGGGAGAAAATATCCAAGATGTTGAGAATGTTACATTTAAATCTTTTATTGAGCAAAACAATATTGATAAAATTGATTTCTTAAAAACTGATTGTGAGGGTGGTGAGTATGATATTTTCAACGACGAAAATCTTTCATGGATTAAAAAGAATGTAAAGAAGATTGTTGGAGAATGGCATCTATCAACACCAGAACTGCAAGATAAGTTCCGTCATTTTAGAGATACTTATTTAAGAGATTTTCCGAACCATGAGGTCTACTCATTTGATGAAGTAGATATTAAATGGAGTCTTTGGGATGATTGGTTTATTGAACATTATCAAGCAATTACGATTTACATTGATAATAGAGTGCAAGTACAAGAAAAAAAGTGGAAAAACTCCATCCTACCTACGATGGAGTTTACCACCTCTATTGATGTAAAAAACGGATGTGTAGTTGATTGTGTTTTCTGCCCACAAAGAACTCTTCAGAAATCATATAAGGGTGAAAGATTCTTAAGTCTTGAAAATTTTCAAAAGGCGGTAGATAAAATACCTGAAGAGATTCGTGTGACTTTTGCTGGATTTACGGAGCCATGGTTAAATCCAAAGACTACAGAAATGCTTCTGTATGCTCATCAAAAAGGACATCCAGTTTCAGTATTCACGACTGGTATCGGTATGGATGTAGATGATATTGAAAGAATTAAAGACATTCCATATGCCGGAAATCCGAATGGAGGATTTGTTCTTCATCTTCCCGATCAAGAAAGAAAGGCAAAACACCCAATCACTGATAGATACATTAAAGTTATTGAAAAATTTGGAGAAGTTCATTCTCAAATTCAAAACTTTACTTTAATGTGTATGGGAACAGTCCATGAATCAGTTCGTCATGTATTTCCAGAAGCACCAACATATCAAATGTGGTCAAGAGCAGGAAATCTTCTTGGTGAAAGTATATTGAAACCAGAATTACTTAATCGTAAAGATGAGTACAAGTCTGTATATCATGGAGAGCAATCAATGACTTGTGGTTGTTTAGAAAAACTATATCACAATATTATGCTACCAAATGGAGATGTATCTTTATGTTGTATGGATTATGGACTTGAACATATTCTTGGTAATCTTATAGATCAGGATTATGAAGATGTAATTCCTGAAGATAATACTTGCTTTAATCTTTGTCGTTTTTGTGAGAATGCTAAAAGACCATGAGATATCAAATTAAAGGACCTCAAGCAAATACTCAAAGACATCCAACTCTATGGGTTGTAGATAATTTTTATGATAATCCTGATGCAATACGAGAGTTTGCATTAACTCAAGAATTTGAATTCAGTGATTATCATAGAGGTAGAAGAACTGAACATCAGTATGAAATTGAAGGAACCAAAGAAGCATTTGAGTCCATTATGGGAATCAAAATTACGAATTGGATGGAAACTCATGGAATGTGTGGAAGATTTCAGTATTGTACTTGTGAAGATGCATTAGTTTATCATGCAGATTCTCAAAGGTGGGCAGGAGCAATTTATTTGACTCCTGATGCTCCATATGAATGTGGAACTTCATTAATTGCACATAAAAAAACTAGAATTCGTCATGTAGACACTCCAGGATCCGATGTTGTATGGGAAAAGAAACATCTAGACCCTACTCCTTGGGAGAAAGTTGATGTTGTTGGTAATGTTTATAATCGTCTTGTAATTTGGGATGCTCATGCAATTCATCAAGCATCACAATATTTTGGATATGATAAAAATGATTCTAGATTAATTCATCTATTCTTTTTTGATTGAATATGTGAAGATAGTAAAAAAAAATATCTAAATACTTGTAATAAAACTACCCAGTGTATACGAGGACGGTAGATGTCTATTAAGGTAAGTGGTACAGATGTAATTGATAACAGTAGAAATATTGTTAATGCTGGAAGTGGTTGTTTTAGTAGTTCAGTAACGGCATCTGAATTCGTAGGAGATGGTTCTGGTCTGACTAACCTTCCTTCTTCAGGAGGATTTGAACAAGACGCAGATGCAAACCTTTTTGCCGGAGGTGGTGCTGGTGGTTCTTATAATCCAGCATCATGTTCTGCGTGTTATAATATTTTCTTGGGATGTAATGCTGGATACTGCATTACTGGGGGTGATCACAATGTCTTCCTTGGACAATGTGCAGGACAACGCAACACCTCTGGAAATTGCAATAACTTCTTTGGATATCAATCTGGTTTCTTCAACACCACTGGATTTAATAATAACTTCATTGGACGACAGGCTGGTTTCTGCAACACCACTGGAATTATTAACAACTTCTTTGGACCTGCTACTGGTTACTTCAACGACACTGGAACTGGTAACAACTTCATTGGAGGTAGTGCTGGTTACTGCAACGGCACTGGATCTTATAATAACTTCTTAGGCTATAGTGCAGGAATAAACAACACCACTGGGGGTTGTAATAACTTTATTGGTTATCGTGCAGGATGCTGCAACACTACTGGAAATCATAATATATCTGTAGGATTCAGAGCAGGTCCCTCTTGTAATACTGGAACTGGTCCTTATAACATCTTTTTAGGTCGTTATGCAGGCCTGCGCAACACCAGTGGAGGTTGTAATCTCTTCTTTGGTCTATGTGCAGGAAGTTTCAATTGTACTGGAGCTAATAATAACTTCTTTGGTACTTATGCAGGAAAATGCAACACCGGAAGTAATAATAACTTCTTAGGTAATCGTGCAGGATTCTGCAACACCTCTGGATACTTAAATAACTTCATTGGTTGCCAGGCAGGATACTACAACAGCACTGGAACCGTAAATAACTTCATTGGTTATCAGGCAGGAAAATTCACCTGCACGGGATGTTATAATAACTTCTTTGGTGCATGTGCAGGATACTACGCAGGGGGAAATGACAATAACTACATTGGTACCAAATCGGGACAATTTATGCAGTATGGATCTTGCAATAACTTCATTGGTAAATGTGCTGGTGTAGGGTACGAATTTGGGTCTGAAGGTACTAAGAATAACATCATTGGATATCTAGCGGGTGGTGGTTTTTGTTTAACTACTGGATCTGGTAATAACTTTATTGGTACTTATACAGGATACAGAACCACCTATGGAGGTTGTAATAACTTTATTGGTTATCAGGCAGGATTTTACAACACCAGTGGAATTCATAATGTCTTCCTTGGATCTTCATCAGGAAACTGCAATACCAGTGGATGCTATAATACCTTCATTGGTCCTTTTGCTGCAAAATGCAATACCACTGGATCCAATAATATTGTTATTGGTTGTCAAGCAGGAGGTCCTACTGGTGGATTATGCACCCTTTCTACTGGATCTAACGTTATTGTAATGGGTAACAGCAGCCATAGTTGCGCTAGAATTCAAATTGGATGGACTACTGGTTCTGATATCAGAGATAAATGTGTTTATGGTGATGTTCCTTATGGAAAAGCATTCTTACAAGGAGTTAATCCTATCAAGTATGGGTTTAAAGACAGAGAAACCGGTGAACTGAAAGATGATAAAAAGAGATATGGATTTAGTGCTCAAGAAATTGCATCACTTGAAGATGAACCAATCATTGTTGATAATCCTGATGGAGAAAAACTAGGAGTTACTCACGATTATCTACTTCCAATTCTTGTTAATGCAATCAAAGAACTTGATGCAGAAAATAAAGAATTAAAAGAAAGATTATTGGCACTTGAAGAAAGAGTTAACAATCTTTCGTAATCGATTTATTTGTGGTATAATAAATTAGAATATAATTATTGATATTGGCAATGGATAAGATTTTTTATTTCATGGCAGGTCTTCCACGATCTGGGAGCACATTACTTTCAACAATTCTAAATCAAAATCCAAGATTTTATTCAGGTCCATCAAGTCCAGTTCTCGGTGCAATGTTTGCCATAGAACAAAACTTTATGGAAAATGAACTGTATCATGGTTATCCAAAACCAGATCAAGTCAGAGAAATCATCGGTAGTGTCCCACATCATTTTTATAGTGATGTAGAGAAACCTGTTGTGTTTGATAAGAACCGTGCTTGGACTGCACGAGTGCCTTTTATTGAAGGGTACATTGGACAGCAGGCAAAGATTATTGTCCCTGTTCGTAGAGTGGATGAGATTCTCACTTCTATCCTCACAATGATTCATCGCAATCCATTTCAAGAAGGACAAGAAAGAGTTAACTTTGTTGACGAGCAACTGATTAAAACCAATACACCAATCAATGATTACAATCGTTGTATGTATCTTTTGAATAGTGGTGGTATTGTTTATGAGTCACTTAATGCTATAAAGATGGGAATTGATGAAAATTTCCGTGACAAAATGCACTTTGTGGACTATAATGACTTAGTAAGTAACCCTGAAAAAACAATAGAAGATATCTATGATTTTCTTGGTGAAGATTACTATGATCATGAGTTTGATAATCTTTCCAATAAACATAGAGAAAATGATCTCAATACTTATGGGTTAGGTGATATGCATGAAGTCCATTCTAAACTTGAAAAAACATCTCAATCTCCAGAATCTGTTCTTCCAGAAGAAATTCTCAGTCTTTATGAAGAAAATAAAAACAATCTTGAGTTTTGGAAACATAAAAATAATCAATAAATAAAAAATAAAGGTACCAAATAACAATGACAATTCATCACTCCAGAACCATTGAGAATTTTGAGGTTCTAAATGACGGTAATAATATCGTAACGGAAGTAGAAGTTAATTTTGCTTCTTATGATGACTCTGATCAGGAAAGAACCGCTATTAATTCTCCTCAAAGATTTCGATTAGAGACTGAAGGTGTATCACCAGATTCTGATGGTTTTGTAACATTCGATAGTCTTACGGCAGAAACTGTAGAAGGTTGGTTAGGTGAAGAACTGACTACTGAAGAAGCACGTGTTCAGGAACATCATACTTCTTGGATCAATTCTGTCCTCAATCCACCTGCTCCTCGCACAGTAAACAAAGCAACTCCTTGGTAATTTAATTTATGGCAAAAACTAAGTATTCTATATTTCATGTTCAAGGTGGATTTGGAAAACATATTGCCTCATCAGCAGTAGCCAAGTGTATTAAGAACAATCATCCAAGCAGACAACTTATTGTCTGTGCAGTTTATCCGGAGATTTTTCAGAATCTTCCATTTATTGATAGAGTTTATCAATTGGGTAATACCAGTTACTTCTATCAAACTTATGTGGAAAATCAAGATTCTCTGCTTTTTGCAAACGAACCTTATTTCACCACGGACCATATTCATAAGAAACTACCTCTTGTTCGGACCTGGAGCAAGATGTATGGATTGGAGTATCGTGGTGAAATGCCTGAAATCAAGTTCAATCCTTTACAGAAAAAAATTGCTAAGGAGTTTTGGACTGGTCGTGCCAATGGTAAACCTATCATGGTTCTTCAGACTAATGGTGGTTTGTATCAAGAACAAAGACCTTATCTCTGGGCACGAGATATGCCTGTAGCACTGGCACAGAGACTTGTTGACCACTATTCTGATGA
>Ga0208898_1002346_pt1 | contig 11666 bp, 15 predicted proteins | sample VirMetDEL_Mar_4_FD_184513 | JGI IMG/M metagenome (GOLD analysis project Ga0208898, IMG submission 184513) | Aqueous microbial communities from the Delaware River and Bay under freshwater to marine salinity gradient to study organic matter... | ecosystem: Environmental > Aquatic > Marine >...
CTTTAATCGACATTGCTGCAATGACTGACGAAAGAGGTCTTAAAATTGCTGCAAGAGGAGTGAAAATGATCGTTCCTTCTGAGCTTCAATTTACAGCTGAGAGATTGATGAAGTCTCAAGGTAGAGTCGGAACTGCTGATAATGATATCAACGCAATCGTTTCTATGGGAATGGTTCCTCAAGGTTACAGAGTGAACAATTTCTTAACAGATCCAGATGCGTTCTACATTATTACTGACGTGCCTAATGGTATGAAATACTTTGATAGAGCTTCTATCAAAACTTCTATGGAAGGTGATTTTGATACTGGCAACGTAAGATACAAAGCTAGAGAAAGATACTCTTTCGGAGTTTCTGACTTTAGAGGTATCTTTGGCGTTCAAGGTGCATAATAATTAAATATTTGAGGCGGGACACAATCCCGCCTCATTTACACTGTAGAAAGAAAAAACCATGAATAAATACTTAGTTAAAATATTTACAAAATATCTTCAAACACAGTTTGAATTAGAAAGCGATAGAGAAATAAATACCGTTGACGAGCTACATAAACCTATCATTGACTTTCTAGGAAAATCTGATATAAAATGGGAACAAAATGATCTACAGTATCACAGTACTGGAAGTGATTTTTATATAACCTATGAGGAGGTTACAAATGGCTCAGGACAACATGGTATTGTTCGCCAAGAAACTGAAACTCGAATCTAGATGGAATGAGTTGTTTCTTGAAAACAAAGGACAAATAACACCAGAAATGTCTGTTCTAGGTGATGAGATTAAAATAGTAATTAGATCAATCATCAGGAAACAGGAAGAAGAAGTCCATACAAATCCACTAGATGGTGAAGTTCACCTTTACGCTGGATAATTAGGACTTATAAATATATAAAATCAATTATATTGCCTAGGGATATCTTGCACTATTCAATAATTTACTATATAAATTATCTTACTATACAAATTAATTAGAACATAGACGCGTATAGTCGACGGCCTAGAGACTATGTTCGGAAACTAGGAGGATATAATTATGGCAAATACTACTTTTTCAGGACCAGTCCGATCGGAAAACGGTTTTGAATCAATTACAAAAAACGCTACTACAGGTGCAATTACAACTAATGCATCTTATGGCAAAACTATAACAGGTGGAGTTCAAGCTTTATCTGGAGCAGGTGCTGCTGATGTAACTAATTTAGTTACAGAATTAACTACAGGAGCAGGTGCTGCTGCAGTTACTTTAGCTAATGGTACAACTGTTGGTCAAATGAAAATCATTACTATGGTTGTTGACGGCGGTGGAACTGCAACAGTTACTCCAGCTACTTTTGCTAATGGAACTAACATGGCTTTTGCTGATGTTAATGACACAGTATGTTTAGTTTGGGCTAGCACAATTGGTTGGGTCATTGTTTCTAACAGTGGTGCAGTTGTAGCATAATAAATAATTAATGTGGGGCTTCGGCCCCACACAATTTTAATAGGAGAAAAATTATGGCAGCTAAAGGTGATGTAAAAGCAGTACAGATTACAGCAGCAGCTCAAGTTTTTGCAGGTAGAACAAGATTGAGAGGAATTATTCTTTCTAATGTAACTACTACAACGACTACAGGTTCTGTAACTTTACAAGATGAATCTGGAACTCAATTCACAGCAGAAGTCCCTCCAGGAGATGTTTTTTCATTTAACATGCCTGAAGATGGAATTTTGTTTAAAGGTGGAATGACTTGCAGTGCAATAACAAGTGCTAAAGCAACTGTATTGATTGATAAGTAGGAGTTCTAAATGGCAACTTCTGGAACAACAACTTTTGAAACAAGTTTTTATATTGATGATATAATTACTGAAGCCTATGAACGTTTAGGTAGATTTGATTATTCTGGTAATGATATAAAAACAGCAAGACGTTCTTTAAACATAATGTTTCAAGAATGGGCTAACAGAGGTTTGCATTATTGGGAAGTTGGCAATAATTCTATTACATTAGTTTCTGGTCAATCAGAATATATAATGTATCGATCAACAGATGATGGTACTTCAGATGCAACAGCAATCTATGGTGTTGATGATGTATTAGAAGCAGTATATAGAAATTCATCTGGAGTTGATTTTCCATTAACAAAAATAAATAGATCAGCATATCAAGGTCTTTCAAATAAAACTCAAACCGGTGTACCTACACAATATTTTGTACAAAGATTTATTGATAAAGTTACAATCACTTTATATCTAACTCCAGGAAGCACTGAAGCCGGAAACCTGTTAAATTATTATTATGTAAAAAGAATCCAGGATGCCGGAGCCTATACGAATGAAGCAGATGTACCTTATCGATTTGTACCTTGTATGGTATCAGGACTTTCTTATTATTTATCTCAAAAGTTTGCACCACAAAGAACTCAAGAAATGAAATTATTATATGAAGATGAATTAAAAAGAGCATTAGAAGAAGATGGTTCACCTTCAAGTTCTTTCATAACCCCAAAAACTTATTATCCAAATGTCTAATTTATCAAAAGGAAAATATGCACAATTTATTTCTGATAGAAGTGGACAAGCTTTTCCATATCAAGAAATGGTTATTGAATGGAATGGATCAAGAGTTCATATTTCTGAATTTGAACCTAAGCATCCACAATTAGAACCAAGACCAACTACTGCAGATGGACAAGGTTTATTAAATGCTAGACCACAAATTTTTACTCAGGCATCAGGAGATGGTGGATTTATGAATGTAGATTTAACTTTACCAGCACCCTTTGCATTTGAATCAAACCGTGGTATGGTACCTGATAATGGATCTGCTATTAATAATAAAAGACAAGCTTTAACAAATTTAGGAAATGTAACGGTAGTAATATCATGACATATGCAGAATTAGTACAAAAAATAAGAGATTATACTGAGACAGATAGTAATGTTTTAACATCTACTATTGTTGATGGTTTTATATCTGATGCTGAATTTAGAATATTAAGAGATGTAGACTCTGATAATAATAAAAGATATGCAACAGCTAGTTTGGTTGCTTCACAAAGATTTATAGATACACCTGATAATTTATTAGTAGTTAGATCAGCTCAAATAGTTGATGGAGGATCAGGTTCTACTAGAAACTTTTTAGAATATAGAGATACCAGTTTTATGTCTGAGTATAACTCAACAGGAGCTACTGGAGAGCCAAAATACTATGGTATGTGGGACCAAAATACAATTGTTTTAGCACCTACTCCAAGTTCAGCATATACAATTCAATTAAATTATATCTTGAAAGATCCTGGTTTATCGAGTACAAATACTGAAACATACATAAGTAAGTATTTTCCCAACGGGCTTTTGTATGCATGCTTAGTAGAAGCATTTAGTTTTCTAAAGGGACCAAATGATTTGTTGCAATTATACGAAGGAAAGTATAAACAAGTTGTTGAAGGATTCTCTATAGAACAAATGGGAAGACGAAGACGTGATGAATATCAAAGTGGTGTTCCTCGTGTCGGAGGAAAATAAATATAAGGAGATAAACTATGGCTATAACACAGGCAATTGCGAACACCTTCAAAAAAGAACTTTTGGAAGGTGAACACAATTTCAAACAATCTGGTGGAGACGTGTTTAAATTAGCTCTTTATACCGCAGGTGCGACTTTAACTTCTGCTACAACTTCATACACTACTTCAAATGAAGTATCCGCTTCTGGACAATACTCAGCAGGTGGTGGTGCATTAGTTAATGCAGGAACATCGATCACTGCTGGTGTAGCGAGAGTTGATTTTAACAACTTATCTTTTACTGGTGTAACTTTAACGGCAAGAGGTGCATTGATTTACAATACATCTGCTACTGCAACTAATGCAGCTGTTTGCGTATTAGATTTTGGAGCAGATAAAACTGCTACTTCTGGTACGTTTACAATTCAGTTCCCAGCACCAACATCAACTGCAGCGATTTTAAGAATCTCTGGGTAGTACATAGGAGGTAACTTCCTATGTCTAATACCTGGGGCGCTCAAACTTGGGGTTTTAATCAATGGAATGACTTACCTAACGTAAGTTATACCGTTAGTGGAATTGCTATATCTGCAAACTTAGGTGACGAAACTACAGCCGGTGAAATTAATTCTGGTTGGGGTAGAGTTACTTGGGGAACTAATGGTTGGGGAATTGAAGGAACATTACAAGTATCAGGTAATTCTTTATCTTCAAATTTAAATTCAGTAACTGTTGATACAGAAATAAATATAGGTTGGGGTTCTGATACCTGGGGTTATGAAACTTGGGGTACATCAGGTATATTAGTTGATGTAACAGGAATAAATTTTTCAGCAAATTTAGGAACATTATCAGCTACTGGTACTTCTTCACTTGATTTAACTGGTGAAGAAATGACTACTGTTGTTGGTGATGCTTTAGGATCAGCAACTGTAGATGTAGATGTAACTGGTCAACCAATGACAGCAACGCTTCAATATCAAGAAGCGATTGTAGATCCAACAGGACAAGAATTAACAGCTAATGATGGCACAGCTGAATTAGATGCAAATACTATAGCTGAAGTATCAGCAACTTCTGCTGCTACTTGGAATGGTAATTATGCATGGGGCTTTGGTGTATACGGTAATCAGCAAGTAACTACACTTGCTATGTCTATGCAAGAAGGTGACGTGGATCCTGCTCCAGATGTTGCATTAACCGGTCAAGCAATGGCCATGGTTCAAGGTGAAGAAACAGTCACTGGAGATGCCAATGTAGATGTATTAAATCCTTCAGAAGGTGGTAATGGATTCTCTGTAAATGGAGATGCTCAATTATCTACAGCTGAAAAACAATTTGGAACCGCTTCATTATTAGTAGATGGTACAGGTGATTACGTAAATGCATCAGGAACTGTTGGCGGTCTAGATGGTGGAGCATTTACTATAGAATTTTGGTGGTATGCTTCAGATGCTACAACACAAACGGGTATTCTTTGGGATGGAAGAAATGCAAGCGGTGATGGTTATTCAATAGGAATCGACAATGGAAATTTAATTCTTTACGAAGATGGTGCACAGTTATCATCTTCATCAGGTTTATTTTCAAACAATACATGGATGCATTTAGCTTTTGCTAGAGATGCTTCAAACAATGGAGCATTATGGTCAAGAGGAACAAGAAGAAATGCTATAGGTGGTGGTTTAGTAAATAACAATAATTCAAATAGAACATTTATAGGAGCAGACTTAAATGGAGCCAATGCGGTTTCAGCTTATATTGATGAATACAGACAATCTGATATTGCAAGATATAACCCAGTTACAGATGCTACAATAACTGTTCCAACATCAGAATTTAGTATTGATGCAAATACAGTAAACTTACTTCATTTTGATGGAACCAATGGTTCTACAACCATCTCAAATGCTTTACCTCCATCAATGGCCATGACAATGGCTGATGGAACAGCTGAATTAGACGCTAATACAATAGCTGATGTAACAGGTCAATTAATGTCTATGCAAGAAGGTGATGAAACAGTCACTGGAAATGCTAATGTATTACTGTCAGGAAATGCCTTGACAATGGCTGAAGGAAGCCTTAAAACATTAATCTGGAACCAAGTAAATACTGGTAATGCACCAGTGGATCCTCCAGGGTGGCAAGAAGTTGACACTGCTGCATAAATTTAGTAATATTAAAATAATTGGAGAAAAAAAATTATGGCAAATTCTACATCAGCAAGTTTGAAATTAACAGTTCAGGCAACTGGAGAAAATTCAGGAACTTGGGGACAAATCACAAATACAAACTTATTAATTCTTGAACAAGCAATCGGTGGTTACTCTTCTGTTGCATTAAACGCAACTACTGGTGCTACATTAACTTATTCAAACGGTGCTTTATCAAATGGTAAAGATGCTGTTATCAAATTAACTGGAACAATCACAACAAACGTAAACGTGGTTATCCCTGATTCAGTTGAAAAAACTTACATCATTGAAAATGGAACTTCAGGTGCATTTACTGTAACTGTTAAAACTACTTCAGGTACAGGTGTAACTTGGGGTGCTACTGATAAAGGTATCAAAATGGTTTACTCTGATGGTACAAATGTTGTTGACACAGCTTTCACAAAACTTTCATCTGACTACACTCCAACATTATCAGGTGTATTAGATACAAATGGTAATGATGTTGTTATCGATGATGCTGGTGCAATTGAAGATGATTCAAATAATCCATATATAAGATTTCAAAAAACAGCTTCAGCTGTAAACTATATTGATGTAACTAACCAAGCAACTGGTTCAGGTCCTGCAATTGATGCAGTTGGTTCTGATAGTAATATTGACATGAACATCTCTCCAAAAGGAATTGGAAGAGTTGTATTAGGTGCTGCTTCAATCCAACAAACTGCAGAAAAAGTTACAAGTAGTGCAACAGCATTTACTGGCACAATAGATTTTGATGTAATTACTCAAGCAGTATTTAGAGCAACTTCTGATGCTTCAGGAAACTGGACATTAAATATCAGAGGTGATGGATCAAACAGTTTAGATAGTATAATGGATACAGGTGAGTCTTTAACAATTGTAACAATTGTTCCACAAGGTGGAACTGCATATTACAATTCAGCAGTTACAATTGATAGTAGTTCTGTTACTCCAAAATGGCAAGGTGGTTCAGCTCCAACTGGAGGAAATATAAACTCTTCTGATATCTATACTTATACTGTTGTAAAAACTGGATCAGCTACTTTTGCTGTATATGCGGCACAAGTACAGTTTGCGTAATAGTATGAATGAGTTTATGGGAGTATTATCTCAACATAGACTGGGAAGAATTAAAGAGGAATAAAAACACTATGTTATATGTTGCTGCACAAATAGATGAAAATAACGTGGTACTTCAAACTATAGCGGTAGACCAATCAGATATTACTGATTCTGATGGTAATATTACTGATGCTAAAACAACTGAGTGGGCAAACTACATTACTAAAAGTAATGGTAATTGGTTATATTCAGGTATGAAAGCTGATGATAATAATACTAGAGGTATTCAACCTGGTCCAGGTGATTTATGGCATCCTACTAAACAACAATTTTATCCATATAAAAGATTTGATTCATGGACTTTAAATGAAGAAACTTTACAATGGGAAGCACCTATTCCTAGACCAGCAGATCATTCTGAAACAAACTATTATAAATGGGATGAAGAAAATCAAACATGGAGAGTAAATTAATATGCCTTTAATATCAACATTCGGTGCAGGTTCTGGAAAAGGATACGGATTCTCAAGTTCCAGTGGACCTAAATTTATGTATGCAACAGGTGGATCTGTTGTAGAAGCGGGAAATTTTAGAACACACACATTTACTTCTTCATCTGATTTTGTTGTTGAAAATGCATATAAAGACGCACCTGCTTACCCAGTTCAAGTATTAATGATTGCTGGCGGTGGCGGTGGCGGTGACGGCGGCGGTGACGGCGGCGGCGGAGGTGGTGCAGGCTACCTTGAAGGTACATTTACAAATTTAACTAAAGGAACCTATCCAGTTGTAATTGGAACAGGTGGAAATACACCTGGAGGTGGAGATGGTGGAAATGGTGGACCTACTACATTTAACGGAGCAACTGCTACTGGAGGTGGTGGTGGTTCTGGAGGACAACCAAAAGGTAATGGAAGACCTGGAGGATCAGGAGGCGGATCAGCTAGAGGACCTAGTAGTGGTGGTACAGGAACTCAAGGACCGAGCGCAGGTTTAACAGGATATGGTAGTAACGGTGGTGGAAGTGGTGTTTCTGGAACTAGTTCTGCTGGAGGCGGTGGCGCTGGAGGCGGCGGCGGTGGTTCTCCAGGTAATTCTGGCGGCGGCGGTGGTCCAGGTAAAAGTTGGCCAGTTAATGGTACAACATACGCTGGCGGTGGTGGAGGAGCATCACAAGGAGGCAGCGCCGGAGGCGGTGGTTCTGGCGGAGGCGGTAGCGGCGCATCTGGTTTTGGTGGAACTCCTGGAAATGGAACTAATGGATTAGGTGGAGGAGCAGGTGGAGCTTGCGATACTGGTGGACCTAGACCTTCTTCTGGTGGTTCTGGTGTAGTTATTATCAAATATCAATTCCAAGAATAATTTACTCAAACTTGCATTTTAATACATATCTGTTAATAATTAACAGCTATGAAAGAGAAATTTTTTCCATTACAAATAATTGATAATTTTTTTAGATATCCAGATAAAGTTGTAAAAAAAGCTAGTTCATTAAAATTTAATGATGAAAGCGAATTTTTACATAAAAAAGATGAAAAGTTTTTTAATGAAACCATAACAAAAATGTTATGTTTAAATTTTGATTTAAAATCATGTAGTTTAAATTGGGAAAATGTTCATTCTTATTTTAAAAAAATAAGATCAAATAAACAAGAAATCACTAACTATTCTAAAATAGAATATCCTTTGGTAGCTGTTATTTTCTTAACAAAAAAACCTAAGATAAAATCTAATATTACTTTTTATAAAAAGGAAAAAAATAAATTCACTGAATCTATTATTATTAATAATAATTACAATAGATTAGTTTTATTTGATGGAGATGATTTTCATAAAATTAATATAGATTCAGATAAAAAAGAAGAATTAATTTTAATATTTAAATTACATAAAATTATGTCTAGTTCATTTTTTCCTTTACAAAGGATGGAATCTAGGGAGATTTAAATGGAATTATCAACTTCCTATTATTATTTTAATAAAGGATTTAATAAATCTTTTTGTAAAAAAATTATTAAAAATTGTTTATCATTAAAAGGTGCAAGACAAAAAGGAATCACTTTTAAATATGATGATAAAAAACTTAGTAAAAATAAATTAAAAGATTTATTTAAACTAAGAGATTCAGATGTAGTCTTTTTTGATGATCAGTTGATATATAAGGATATATTTACTTTAGTTCGTAAAGCAAACGAAGCAGCTGGATGGAATTATGATTTTGATTGGTGTGAAACAACACAGTTCACTATATATGGTAAAAATCAACATTATGGTTGGCATTGTGATATGGGTCCAAAACCATATGATGATTCGTCTCCTGTTCCCCATAGAGGAAAAATAAGAAAGTTAAGTTGTAGTGTTTTATTAAATGATCCAAAAGAATTTGAAGGCGGAGAATTTGAATTTGATCTTAGAAATAATGAAAAAGGAAAAAATATAATAGTAGCTAAAGAATTAGAAAGAGCTGGAAGTGTAATTGTTTTTCCTTCTTACATATGGCATAGAGTTAAACCTGTTACTAAAGGAACTCGATATAGTTTAGTTTTTTGGTTTTTAGGACCTCCTTATAGATAATGAGCTTTAAAAAAAATAAATATCTAGTAGTTAAAAATTGCATTCCAAGAATGATAGCTAATTATAGTTATCATTATTTATTATTAAAAAGAGCTGTTTTTGAAAGACTACCTACCTTACCTCACTTTGGTACTTTTAAAGATGCTCAAGTTCCTGGAACTTATTCTCATTATTCGGATATTTTAATGGATACTTTATTAGTTGAAGTACATCCAATTATGGAGAAAAAAACAAAATTAAAATTATTTCCAACTTATAGTTATTGTAGAATATATAAAAAAGGTGATGTATTAGATAGACATAAGGATAGACCTTCATGTGAAATATCTACAACACTTAATTTAGGTGGTGATAATTGGCCTATATATTTAGAACCCTCTGGTAAAGAAGGATTAAAAGGAATTAAAATAGATTTGAAACCAGGAGATATGTTGATATACTCTGGTTGTGAATTAGAGCATTGGCGAGAACCTTTTGAAGGAGAAGAATGTACTCAGGTGTTTTTACATTATAGCACCAAATTAGAGAACAAATTTGACAAAAGACCAATGTTAGGTTTACCTAAATAAAAAGTGCATTTTTACAAAAATATTATATAATAAGATGCTATGCTACAAAAACTCAATTTCAAACCTGGTTTTAATAAAATGGTCACAGATTCCGGAGCTGAGTCTCAGTGGATTGATGGCGATTTTGTTAGATTTAGATATGGACTCCCTGAAAAAATAGGTGGTTGGAATCAATTAACTACTGAATTTAAAACACTTCCAGGGGTTGCACGTGCACAGCATACTTGGACTTCTTTAGCCGGTGAAAAGTATGCAGCAATAGGTACATCACAAGGTTTATTTTTATATTATGGTGAAGATTTTTATGACATCACACCTTTAGCAACAGGGATTACTGGAGCTACATTTGATTCAACAACAGGTTCTGCAACAGTTACTGTTAACAAAACTTCTCATGGTTTGACTGCAGGACGATATGTAAAATTTTCTTCTGTCTCTTTACCTGGAGCCGGAGCCACTGATTTTACAACTGCACAATTTGAAAATAATACATTTGAAATATCAAATATACAGGCAAATACTTTTGATATTATCATGCCAACTAATGAAGGTGGTACTGGTATGTCTGCACAGGGTTCAGCACAAATTGATCCATATGTAGTTGTAGGTCCAGTATTTCAAACTGCAGGCTATGGTTGGGGTACTTATCTATGGGGTGATTCTACATGGGGAACATCTAGAACTGTAAGTGACGTGATTCTGGATCCAGGCAACTGGAGTCTTGATAACTTTGGACAAATATTAATTGCAACTGTCTTTGATGGTTCAACTTATACATGGAATCCTGGAGCATCCAATCCAAGAACAACTAGAGCAACACTTATGTCTGGTGCACCAACTAAAACGAGATTGACTCAAGTATCAGATCGAGATAGACATTTATTTCACTTTGGAACCGAAACAACCATTGGTGATCCATTAACAGTAGACCCAATGTTTATAAGATTTTCTAATCAAGAAGATTATAATACTTATGCTCCTACCGCGACTAATACTGCAGGTACATTTAGATTAGACAAAGGTAATAAAATTGTTGGAGCAGTATCCGGTAAAGATTATACATTAGTATTAACAGACAGCTCTGCATATGTGATTCAATATGTTGGTCCACCATTTACATTTTCTGTAAAACAAGTTGGTACAAATTGTGGATTAATTGGTCAACACGCATTGAGTTATTCTAATGGTGTTGTTTTCTGGATGTCTGGTGAAGGTGGTTTCTTTATATATGATGGTACAGTAAAAGCCATACCTTGTTTAGTAGAAGATTTTGTATTTACTACAAGTGGAGACAATCTAGGAATTAATTATAATGCCGGTGATATTATTTATGCAGAACATAATTCTTTATATAATGAAATTAATTGGTTCTATCCAAAATCAGGTTCAGAACAAATTGATCGATGTGTTACATTTAACTTTGCAGAAAATTGTTGGACCACTTCTTCATTAGCAAGAAGTACATACGCTGATCAAGGGGTATTTGATTTACCTTATGCTACACAATATAATAGAACAGGAACACCTAACTTTCCTATTCAAGGTATTACTAGTCTTTATGGTGCATCAACTTACTATGCTCATGAAACCGGAACCGATCAAATCAATTCATCAGGCACCACATCTATTAATTCTTATATTCAATCTGGAGATTTTGATATATCTGCAAGAAGAGATATTACTGGTCAATCAACAGGAATGGCAGACTTTAGAGGTGATGGAGAATATATTATGTCTATGAGAAGATTTGTGCCTGACTTTAAAGTACT
>Ga0208898_1002349_pt1 | contig 11664 bp, 12 predicted proteins | sample VirMetDEL_Mar_4_FD_184513 | JGI IMG/M metagenome (GOLD analysis project Ga0208898, IMG submission 184513) | Aqueous microbial communities from the Delaware River and Bay under freshwater to marine salinity gradient to study organic matter... | ecosystem: Environmental > Aquatic > Marine >...
GGGCATTCTCAGATGTAGGTGTTGATGTTACAGGAATAAGTTTATCAACAGATATAGGTTCTGTAGAAACATTAAGACTTCAAGGCGTTACAGCTTCAACGGGAGTTGGAACAGTTGATATTGCAGCAAATGGAAATATATTTGTAAACGTTGCTGAACATACAATTAATACTACAGTTGGTCAAATAGTTGCAGATGCAGGTGCTTCTGTTCCTATAACAGGTATTGAGTTATCTTCAAATATTGGCACAGTAGATATTACAGCAGATGCAAATCAATCTTTAACTGGACAATCTTTATCAACAGCAATTGGTGATGAAACTGTTGATTTAAATACTCCAGTAGATGTTACAGGAATTCAGTTAACAACATCAATTGGAGAAGAAATTCCTGCAGGTAACGCAAATGTTACTTTAACAGGACAATCTTTATCTACAGGTATAGGCTCAGTAGATGCAGTATCGGTAGCTGAAGTTACAGGTATTAGTTTATCTACAAATATAGGTAGTGTTACCACACAAGCTAACGCTGATGTAAATATTACTGGCGTAGCATTGACTACTGCTATTTCTAGCACTAGAATAACAGCATGGGCTGAGGTTAACACTGGAACCACCGTTACATGGACAGAGGTTGATAGAGCGGCTTAATAAGAGTATTATAATTATAGGAGATTAAATTTATGGCATCTACATATACCCCTCTTGGTATAGAAAAAATGGCTACTGGAGAAAACTCTGGTACGTGGGGAGATAAAACAAATAATAACTTAGATTTAATTGAACAATTAACAGGCGGATTCAAACAAGTATCTATTGCTGGTGGTGCACAAACAACTGCATTAACAGTTGTTGATGGTAATACAACTGGAACAGCTCAAGCAAGAATGATTGAGTTTACAGGTACGATTACAGGTAATCAAATTGTAACTATTCCATTAGATGTAGAAACTTTTTATTTTTTAAGAAATTCAACAACAGGTTCTTTTACTGTACAATTTAAATATGTATCAGGTTCTGGAACATCAGTAACTTTTGCAACAGATGATAAAGGAGATAAATTATTATTTGCTGCTGCTGATGATGGGACTAATCCTAACATAAAAGAAATATCTTTAGCATCTCCTCCAGGCGGATCCGATAAACAAATTCAATTTAATGATAATGGTTCTTTTGGTGGTATCACTATGGGAACTGCAGGACAAGTTTTAACCACAGATGGTACAACTGCATCGTTCGGTGATATTTCTGGTGGTGCATCTTGGCAAGCGGTTATTACTGCAGACCCAGCGAACGCTGTTGCAGGTAATGGATATTTTTGTAATACAACAGGCGGAGCATTTACAGTGACACTTCCAACTGCTGCAACAATTGGAGATTTTATTTCAATCATTGATTATGCAGGAACATTTGACACTAACAATCTAACTATCGGTAGAAACGGACATAACATTCAAGGTACAGCTGCAGACTTAACTGTTGCAACTGAAAGAGCAGGATTTACTTTAGTGTATGTTGATGCTACTCAAGGTTGGCTGCTACAGAATAATTAGGGAGGTTGAATGACAACCTTTAAAGAAATCAGAGGCCAGCTAATCAGATCGGTCAGCAGTGACCCAGCAAATCCACAACTAGGTGAAATTTGGTATAATAATACTATTGGTGTTTTAAAAGGGTATCTTAACCTTGGTGGTACTTGGTCATCTGGTGGAAACTTAAATTCATCAAGAACGTTAGCGGGTTCTGTAAATGGAACTCAAACATCTTCTTTAGCTTTTGGAGGTGAAGGAGGAGGAGGTTTAACTACAAATTCAGAAACTTATGATGGCACTTCTTGGACAGAAGGAAATAATATGGTTACTGCAAGAAAATTACAAGGTGGTATGGGAACTGCTGCTGCAGCACTTGGTGCTGGTGGATATAGTGGTGGTGCATTAACTAACAGTGAGGAATATGATGGAACTTCTTGGGCAGAAGGAAATAATTTAAATACTGGAAGAGATTTACAAGCAGGAGCAGGAACTCAAACTGCTGGTCTAATGATGTGTGGAAGAGACGTTCCAGTAACACCTACAGCTGCTACAGAAGAATATAATGGAACTTCTTGGACAAGTGTTACATCAGCTCCAACTGCAAGAGCATCCCTTGCTGGTTTAGGTTTACAAACAGCTGCATTATTAATTGGTGGATCACCTTATTCTAGTGCAGTATTAAGTTATAATGGTTCAACATATTCAACTGAAGGTTCTTTAAATACAGGAAGAAGTGGTTTAGGTGGAGCTGGAACAACTACAGCGGGTCTTGCAATAGGAGGAAATTTACCACCATCAGGAGCAGCAACTGGTAGTACAGAATTATATAATGGTACTTCTTGGACAACCACTGGAAGTTTAGCAACATCAAGAGCTAGATTAGGTACATCAGGAACTCAAACTGCAGGTTTAGCTTTTGGAGGCGGTCCTTATACTGCATCAACAGAAGAATTTGCAAATATAACATTAGCAACACAAACTTTAACAACAAGCTAAAATTATGACAAACTATAAAAATATATTTGGAAAACCAGTAAAGTTCTTGGCAACAGATCCAGACAACGCAGAAGCTGAAGGACAGATCTGGTATAATAGTACCGCTGGTGATTTTAAAAGTATCGTTGCTCTTGAAGCGTGGTCATCTGGTGCTAATATGATTACAGCAAGACAAGGTGTAGGTGGTGCAGGAACACAAGACGCTGCATTGGCAATATCTGGTAGGACATACCCAGCACCTTATGTAACAAACACCGAAGAATATAATGGTTCAGGTTGGGCATCTGGTGGAGCTACATCTACAGCAAGAATTTATGCTTCAACTTCAAAAAATGGTTCTCAAACTGCCTGTTTTATAGCATCTGGTCAAACACCTTCACCTCCAGTTACTTCAGCAACTGAAGAATATGATGGTTCTTCTTGGACAGCGGGTGGAACAGTAAATACCGCTAGAGCAAATGCAATTGGTTTTGGCACATTAACAGCAGGAGTTATGGCTGGTAGTGGTCCATCCTATAATTCAGTAGAAGAATATAATGGTACAGCTTGGACTACAGTTACTCCTATTGGTACAGCTAGATATACACACGGTGGTTCAGGATTAGAAACAGCAGGTTTAATTTTTGGTGGTGCTGCTCCAGGTCCATCAAATATAGCTACAACTGAAGAATATGATGGATCTGCTTGGACGGCTGGTGGTGATATGAATACTGCTAGAAATTATTTTACAGGTTTTGGTATTCAATCAAATACAACTGCAAATGGTGGTGGTTTTCCAAGTGCTTCAAATACTGTAAAAACAGAAAATTATGATGGAACAACTTGGACTAATAAACCTGATAGTGCTAATACAAGATGGGCAACAGATTCAGGTTTTGGAACATCTGGATCTACAGGTGGAGTATCTGGAGCCTTATCAAATTCTTTAGCAAATGTATCAGCAACCGAAGAATACAACAAGTCAATCAATGTTATTACAGCTGCTGCTTGGTCGAGTGGTGGGAATTTAAATACGGCTAGACGTAATATGGCTGCGTCTTCATCTGCTTTACAAACAGCAGGTATTGTTTTTGGTGGAACTCCTGGCGTTCCTATAGTAGGTAATACTGAAGAATATGACGGAACAACTTGGACAGAACAAAATGATTTAAATACTGCTAGAAGAGATTTTGCGGGAGCAGGTACACAAACTGCAACACTTGCTTTTGGAGGTGGTACTCCACCTGCTCAAAGTTTAACAGAAGAATACAACGGTACATCTTGGACGGAAGTAAATGATTTAAATACTGCAAGAGCAAATTTAGGTGGATGTGGATCACAGACAGCAGCTCTTGCTTTTGCTGGACCATTAGGTCCTGGAACACCTGTTCCATCAAGAGTTTTAAATGAATCTTGGAATGGAACTAGTTGGACAGAAGTTAATGATTTAAATACACCACGATCTAATGCAGGTGGTATAGGATCACAAACAGCTGCTTTAGCAGTAGCTGGAGGGCCAGGAACTGAAACTGAATCTTGGGATGGTACATCTTGGACTACGGTTGCAAGTTATAGTACACCGAGAGGTGAAGGAACTGGTGAAGCTGGAACACAAACAGCAGGACTTCTTTACTCTGGAACTCCTAATACAGGTGATACAGAAGGTTTTGATGGAACTGTTTGGTCAACAAGACCAAGTATGGCAACAGCTAGAAGTGAAATAGGATATGGGGGATCACAAACTGCTGCTTTAGCTGCTGGAGGTAGTACTCCAGGAGGTGGAACCGCAGCAACCGAAGAATTTAATGGCGAAACAACAGCATTAAATTTAAAAACTTTAACTACAAGTTGATAATGAAACGATTTAAGACTATAATAACAACAACTAAGGAGTAAATACTATGGCACTATTTATATATGGTACTGCTACAAACACTGGCAAAGGATTCTTTACTGCTGAAGACAGAAGAGCATTCTTTCTTAGAGGTTATCCTGCAAACGTCTGGGTCATTGGTAACAATGAAAAAGGCGCATTGTGGTTAGCTGAAAAGAACGGTGTTGAAAAGACTAAAGCAGAAGCGCAAGCTCTTGTAGATGCAGAAGTAACTGCTGCACAAGCTGCGTGGGATGCTTTACCTGAAGAGCAAAAAACCGATATGAATCCGAGACCAACTGAAATTACTCTCCCATAAAGGAATTTAAATGTCAGAGTATTCAGGAATAAGAGGTACACGGGTAAAATATTTAGCTTCGGATCCAACGTTAAATACGTCAACCGAAGGACAGGTGTGGTATAACTCGACTGAAGGTGTTCTTAAATCTTTAGTACAACTTGAAGCGTGGTCATCTGGTGCGCCTTTAATTACTGCAAGAGATAGTTTAGCTGGAGCTGGAACACAAACCGCAGGTCTTGCTTTTGGTGGAGGTAATCCAGGAGATCTAACTGCAACCGAAGAGTATAATGGTTCTGGTTGGGCAAATGGTGGAGCTTTAAATACAGCCAGAAAATTGCTAGCAGGTGCTGGAACTCAAACAGCTGGTTTAGCTTTTGCGGGAGGTCCTCCTAATGTAACAGCTACAGAAGAGTATGATGGTTCATCTTGGACTACAAGTCCAGGAAGTATGAGTACAGCAAGAAGGGGTTTAGGAGGTGCTGGTATTCAAACAGCAGCTATAGGTTTTGGTGGTTTTTCTACAGTTAGAACTAATGCTACAGAAGAATACGATGGAGCAACGTGGACTGCAGGTGGTAATTTAAGTGTCACTAGAACATCTTTAACAGGTTGTGGTACCTTAACAGCAGGATTAGCTTTTGGTGGTGATGCGGATAGTTCTCCTCCAACTGTTAGTACAACTTCTACTGAAGAATATAATGGCACTGCTTGGACTGCAGGTGGTGATTTAAATAATGGAAGAGAGTCTTTAGGAGGTGCTGGAATTCAAACTTCTGCTTTAGCATTTGGTGGACAGAATGCACCAGCAACAAATTTAACTGAAGCATATGATGGTACATCTTGGACAACATCACCTGCTACTTTAGGAACTGGAAGACCTTATGGTTTAGCAGGGGCTGGAGCAGATAATACTGCTGCTTTAGCAATTGCAGGAGGGCCTGTATTATCAGCAACCGAAGAATACAACAAGTCAATAAATGTCATTACAGCTGCAGCTTGGTCGAGTGGTGGAACTATGAATACAGGAAGAAATGCTATTGGAGGAACAGGAACACAAACAGCTGCTTTAGCTTATGGTGGTTCTCCAGGTGGTGGTTACTCTGGTGCAACAGAAACATATGATGGCTCTAGTTTTTCTGAAGTTAATGATATGAATACTGCTAGAGGTTATGTAGGAAGTGCAGGTACACAAACTGCAGCGTTAGCAATTGGTGGTTTAGGACCAGTTAGATATGCAAATGTAGAAAGTTTTGATGGAAGTAGTTGGTCTGAAATATCTGATTTAAATACGCTTAGAAGTGGTACAGGTGCAGCAGGAACATCTACTTCAGCTGTAGCATTTGGTGGTAATCCAGGAAGTTCACCTTATTATTCAGTTGATACAGAAGAGTATAATGGATCTTCTTGGTCTGAACAAAATAATTTAAGCACTGGTAGAATTGCAGCAGTTGGATCAGGAACACAAACAGCTGCTTTAGCAGCTGGTGGAGAAATTTCTACAGGAGCATCTAATGCTACAGAAGAATACGATGGAACATCTTGGACTACAGGTGGTGCTTTAATCACAGCAAGATATTCTGCAGGACCAGCAACGGCTGCGCCTCAAACAGATTCATTTATTTTTGGAGGATCTACTCCTCCAGCAACTACTGCAACTGAAGCATATGATGGAACTTCTTGGTCAACAAGACCTTCTCTTGCAAATATTAGAAGACAAGGTGGTGGAGCAGGAACTTCAAGTGCTGCTGTAACTTTTGGAGGTAATTCAACTCCTCCTACTATTTTATCTTCGTCCGAAGAATTTACAGGCGAAACAGTAGCAGCTACTGCTTCAACCTTGACTACTTCTTAAAATAGTATATACCATTAAAAACCTGAAAGGATTTATAATGTCAGAAGAAAAAAGAAATATACACGCACTAATCGAAAAAGAAGCACCGAGCTTAAATAATTTGTTGGATCCAAATGATGTCAAAGAATTTAAAGAGATGACATCTGAGCTTAGAGATACTTGGACAAAAAAACAAGTGTTTAGAACTGAAACAGAAATGAGAATATCTGTTTTACAGGATGCAAAGTATCCAACTAAAGCTGCAAAATATTGGCAGTGTGTTCGAGAACAAAATGTATTCTTAGAAAATTTAATGTCATTATCTTTTGAATGTAGAAGAAATGAAGTTAAACTTAAAAAATTAAAAAAGAAATTAGAAGAAGAAACAGATGAACTAAAAAGAGAATTGCTTCAAATTGATATTGATGAAAAAACATATGCAGTTGCTAATATGCAACTCGTTGCTAAAGACAGAATGAGAGAAATCAAATTATGGTCAACATTAAAAAAAGAATTTGATGATGGATCATTTGATACTCAAGATGTCAACAAACATCAATTAGACTCTTATGGTTTAATTATGAAAAATAAAGCAGAGACGTTAACTCAAGGATCATCTCAACCAGAAGTATTTAACGTTCTTGGTCAATTACAAACGATTGAAAGAGTTAAAAAATCGGGTGAAATGCTTTACCATAAAAAGAAAGAAGCAATAGCGAATAATACAAATGGACTTGGAGCCAAAGAAAAATCAGAATAAAAAGTTATTCTTTTTAGTTGCACTTCCTAGATCAGGTAATACTTTATTTGCTTCATTAATGAATCAAAATCCTGAGATAGCAGCAACTGCTAACTCAATAACTTTAGAGATAATGAAAGATTTGTTTTTATTAAAACAAACGGATGTCTTTCAAAATTTTCCTGATGAAAAATCATTAAATAACGTATTAGATTCTGTTTATGATAATTATTATAAAGATTGGCCGCAAAAAATAATTATTGATCGTGGACCCGTAATGACTCCAGGTAATTTTGCTTTAATGCAAAAACACTATAAGAGACCTTTTAAGGTAATAGTATTATTAAGAGATTTAATGGATGTTCTTGCTTCTTATATGCAATGGTATACAGAAAATCCTGATGCTTTTCCAAATAGATATAATTTAAATACTGATGATGAAAAACTTGGAATGATTATGAATAAAGATGGTGCAGTTGCAAAAGATTTAGAGGCAATTAAAAATGCACTCAATTATCCTGATATTTGTCATTTTGTGAAATATAATGATATTGTTACAGATCCTGAAAAAGAGTTTAGAAAAATATATGAGTTTTTAGAAGAACCTTATTTTAATCATAATTTTGAAAACCCTAGTCAGGTTTGTGTAAATGGTATATCTTATGATGATAGGGTTGTTGGTAGTAATATGCATAAATTATTTTCAGGTAAAGTAAGAATGGTATACAATCCCTATATTGAAAAAATACCTGAAAGAATAAGACAGAAGTATGGACACATCCGATTTTAATTTTATATTTCTAGGTCAATCGGTATTAAAGTATCAAGTACCATTAGATGTATTTAATATCATTAATCACATTTATGAATCTAATTTTCAACATTTACATCCTGCTAATAAACAGTTGGTTGGTAAAATACATAATGAACACAGTTTATTTTATGATGGTGAAGATCAATCTAAAATGCAACGACATAATTTACTACCTCAAAATGTAACTCAATGGTTTATGCAAAAATATGATCATTATTTAAAATGGAATAAAATTAGAAATTATAATATGCATTTAAATTCTATTTGGGTTAATCAAATGCAAGCACACGAATATAATCCAGTGCACGTACACCAGGGTAATTTATATACAGGGTTATCTTCTGTAATGATTTTAAAATTACCAGAGTCTTATGGAGTAGAATATTCATCAGCGCATCAACCACAAAATGGACGATTACAAATATTAGGTTCAGCTAGTGGTCAGTTTGCAAATGTAGATTATCAACCAAATACTCAAGAACGAGATTTTTATATTTTTCCATATGATATGAGACACTGTGTGTATCCATTCAATGGACCAGGTGTGAGAAGAACATTAGCTGCAAATTGTGATGTAGCTTATAACCCAATTGAAAATAGAGGAGTAAGTTAATGTTAGAACCTCATTATCAAATATTTAAAGACAAATTGAAAGAAGTAAAATTTAAAGATATGAAAACTTTATTTCCAACAACGGATAAATTTGTAAAAGAAGTTAATCCTGATTTAGAAAAAAATGGATTACTGTGTCCAATTGTATTAGATAAAGATGAAGTTACAATTAGAAGTGGTACTCATAGATATGAATATTTTAAAAATAAGTATGAATCAACATTATGTTATGTAGGTGATAATGGAGAGGAAACAAAATTTTTTCAATTGTTAAATGTATTTTGTTGGAGAAATCATCCAGTAAAACAATCAGATTTTTTAAAATCAATGTATGAGAAAGGACCCATCTAATGTACGAGAATATGCATATGACAGAACCTAAATGGAAAAGTTGGATAGTACAAACCACTACACCATTATTTACACCAGACCAGTGTAGACAAATTATAGAATGTGGTAGAAGACAAAAACCACAAACGGCACAAGTGGGTATGAATAAACCAGGTGGTGGTGTTGATACTAAAAAAAGAGTTACGACAATTAGTTGGATTCCATTCAATGAAATGCCTCATATGTATAGAGACCTTCATTCATTTATACAAAAAGCAAATGAAAATCATTTTGGATTTGGAGATATACAAGTTACAGAGAATGCACAATTTACAGAATATCCAGAAGGAGGATTCTATGATTGGCATATGGATTGTGATGTCAATATGCAACACGAACCGCCTGTGCGAAAAATATCAATGACTTTATTATTGAATGATCCATCAGAGTTTGAAGGTGGAGATTTAGAATTAATGGCACCAGGTAAATTTGCAGAACTCAAACAAGGTCACGCAATTATATTCGCATCATTTTTAAATCATAGAGTCAATCCTGTTAAACGAGGTATGAGACAATCTCTTGTGGTTTGGTTTGGAGGTAAACCATTTAGATGATTAAAGAACAATTTTTCCCAACCATCGTTTATGGTAAAGATGTGCAATTAGATAACCAAGCATTAGAACATCATATTGTAAACTGGAGTAGACAAGATCAAGGTGTAAAGAAAACAAATATGAATGGTTGGCACTCAACAACCGATATGCATTTAAAACCAGAGTATCAGCCTCTTGTTAATGAACTTTATAAAATGCAAGAAGAAATATATCAAGAAGAATGGTTAGATCGAAAACCAATGTTAGGCAATATGTGGGCCAATATTAATTATCCTGGTGGATATAATAGACCTCACGTTCATCCTAATTGTTTATTTAGTGGTGTGTATTATGTAAAAGGAAATAAAGATTCAGGTACCCTTGCAATCAATGATCCAAGACCAGGAATACAAACAATGATGCCTGCAAGAAAACCTGGTAAACCTCCAAAACATTTATGGAGAGAAGCACATTTAGAACCTGTACCAGGAAGAATAATTATGTTTCCTGCTTGGTTATGGCATTGTGTTGAACCCAACAAAACAAATGATATAAGGATATCAGTTTCATTTAATTTTATACAAGATGGCTTTCAATAAATATCAAGTAATCAAAAAAGCAGTTAGCTACGAACTCGCTAATTTTATATTTAACTATTTTTTACTTAAACGTGATGCAGTTAAATGGATGTACGAAAATAATATTACTTATGATAATGGTATGTTTGGTACTTGGACAGATCAACAAGTTCCTAATACTTATTCTCATTATGCAGATCAAGTTATGGAAACCTTATTGGTTAAGATGTTACCCGTAATGGCTAAAGAGACAGGACTTGATTTAGTCCCAACATATTCTTATGCACGGATATATAAACAAGGTGATATATTAAGAAGACATAAAGATAGACCTTCTTGTGAGATATCGACTACTTTAAATTTAGGTGGTGATCCGTGGCCTATATTTATAGATGGTACAGGTGCAGATTCAGTTATTGATGAATACAAACAAATACATAAACCAGACGCTCCAAAAGGCACAGAGGTTTTACTAGAGCCTGGAGATATGTTAGTATATAGTGGATGTGAATTAGAGCATTGGCGAGAGCCATTTCAAGGGAAAGTTTGTGGGCAAGTATTCTTGCATTACAATCATAGAAATGGGCCATTTGCTGAAAAAAATAAGTTTGACAAAAGACCATTGCTTGGAATTCCACCTATTAGAAAATAGTTTAGTTCTATACTAACCATTAATAGTATTGTAAAATAGGTTATGGCTTTAACTAAAATACCATTTAGACCAGGATTTAATAAACAAATAACAGATACTCAAGCTGAAAATGTATGGGTAGATGGTGATAATGTTCGTTTTAGATATGGTCAACCTGAAAAAATAGGGGGCTGGTTACAAATAAATGCAAATACTTTGATAGGTGTTGCTAGAGCTCAACATACTTTTACAGATTTAGATGGACGAAAATATTCAGCTATTGGTACTAATAGATGTTTATATGTTTATTATTCTGGTGATTTTTACGATATCACTCCAATAGATCCTGATAGACAACAAACTGGTGCAGATATAACAACCACAAATGGTTCAGCAACAGTTACTATTACAACTACTACTAATCATAATTTACAAATTGGTGATATAACTACTTTCGAAAATGCAGGTTCCTTTACTGGAGGTCAAACAGACTATACAGCGACTGACTTTGACGATGTATTATTTGAAGTAAAAACTATTCCAACAGCTACAACTTTTACTATAGAGATGCCAACAGCGGAAACAGGAACAGGGGCCACGAATGACGGCACTTTAGATTTATTACCTTATATTGAAATAGGAGGACTTGTTCAAACTTTAGGTTATGGTTGGGGTGCAGGTAGATGGGGTGTTTCAACGTGGGGTACAGCTAGATTAGTATCCGATACCAATATTGATCCTGGTTTTTGGTCTCTTGATAACTTTGGTCAAATTTTAATAGCAACTGTCCATAATGGTAGAACTTTTCAATGGAATCCAATTGCAGCAGATGCAACAGCATTACAAACAAGAGCTG
>Ga0208898_1002351_pt1 | contig 11657 bp, 14 predicted proteins | sample VirMetDEL_Mar_4_FD_184513 | JGI IMG/M metagenome (GOLD analysis project Ga0208898, IMG submission 184513) | Aqueous microbial communities from the Delaware River and Bay under freshwater to marine salinity gradient to study organic matter... | ecosystem: Environmental > Aquatic > Marine >...
TGATGCAGTTTGGGTTGCCGCAGCGTGGCTTTGGGTAGTAGTTGTCCTTAGGGATATCTAAATATTGAAGAATCGAATAACGGACGTATATTCGTTTTCCGAATACGTAGAAACAAGGCTGCTTGTTGCAGAACGAACCCTCCCATTCGAAGCACTCTTTGTAGTCGAAGTTATTGAAGGCTAAGTCACGAAATAACTTAGCCAACGGCGACTCATCGATGTGTTCGTAGCTTATTAGGTATTGCCTAGCGTCTACAGCTCTACAGATATCCACAGCTTGAGCTTGGACATGAGCTGTATCATTTGACTGGACTGCGAGGGTTAACTTTTTGTTGTTGCGTTCAAGTTCAATTGAGTACTGATTCACCTGTTCTATCTAGCTCTCCTGATGGCCCGTTCCAGGGCTTCCCGAGCCTTGTTACTTAGCTCAATGTTTCCTTTATCTGCCTGTCTTATGGCAGCTCGAGCCGAATCCACACCCCCCGTGGAAATTAGAGCCGCAGCTGCGGTAGCTCCCATTTTGTTGGGGTCTCCCGCTGCAGCAGCAGCACCCCTAGCGCCTTGACCAGAACCGGAAGAGATTCGTTGTTCCACCACACTTGCAACATTTTGTGCAGCTGCAGGTGCGGAAGCAGACGTCGGAGCTACATATGTGCCACGTTCAGTCGTGGAAGGAACTAACCCGCTAGATGCTTGTCTGACAGTTGTGTCAAGGTTACTAGGTCTTCTGGACCAAGTAGGTGTCGCTCCTGCACCTGTTGGCTGAGCACTCGGGGTAGTCGTATCAGGTGCGCCTCCTACTTCTTCTTGTTGTTGTGCACCTGCTTGCGGAGTACCCATGGATTGAGCTGCGTTTTGGATGCTACTCAAAATACTTTCACCTTTAGCTAAAAGGCTTTCGAAAGGTGAGTAATCAAACTGAGGCATAGCTACCGACGAAGCTGACTGACTTAATCCTGCTGTCGAAGCGGGTTCTTCTTTTGCTACCGCACCTGAGTAACCGAGGCGACTACCTCTTCCCTGAGGTCCAGTAGCTCCGACTTGAAGATTAAATGGAGCGGCGTAAGTCAGTCGACCAGACAGATTGTATTTTTGAAGTTCGGAACCTGGGATAGTATCGTCTTCAACCGGAGTAAGCCCAGCCACTCCCGGCGTGGCGGTAGGAGTCTCTTCATCAGGTTTTTCTACTTCCTCCGCTGCTGTGCCGGTAGTAGCTGTCGTTCCTCCTAGATCAAGCTCCGGAAATAGTTGGGCGAGTGTACTCCGAGATACCCCAGCCTCTGGACTCACGCCGAAGGACGATCCCGCTATATCGAAACCGTAAGAGGGACGACGACGTACAGCCACGCGACTAAAACCTATCTTCTATGATCGTAGCAAGTTTTCAGAGCCTTAGTAAATTACTAAGATTTACTTGACTTCTTCAAAAAATCTACGAAGGTAGTGACCTTTCTTCACCACCATATCAAGTGTCTTGAGTTTAAATAAAGCGTCTTCATAGGTTTTAAATATCTCAGCTTTCTTCCTGTCCTTCTGGTACTGAACGAGGGTTGAATCTTCGATAGCTTTTTCGACAAACTCCCCGCGTGGGCTCAGGATCACCCAGACCTCTTGGAACTTTAAGTGAGGGCGCGAGGACATCTCCTCCTCGGTGTAGAGGGCTTTTACTCTCGCTATCTTAGTGGGTTTTTTTAATTCGACACCATTTACTTTTTTCTTAACGTTTAGTCGGATACTGTTTTTCCGTTTTTCTGACCGAGCGGCGTTGCACGCAACTAACGGAGACTTGTACAGCTCAGGAAGAAAATAGAAGTTATCGTCTTCATTGACGATCGCCACGTACGTCTCACCTAACTTAACGGCGAAGACTTCTTTATCTGCTTCCTTTTGAATCTTAACTAAAGGAGTCATTTAGCTGCCCAAGAATCACCAACGTTCGCATCTGCTGATGCTGGAACAGATGTTAACACTTTTTCTGCTGCTTGGATCATTGCGGTTTCTAGTACCTCTTTGTACTGAGCCGCCAGATCTTCTTTAACTTCCAGGACGATTTCGTCGTGTATACAAGCCACCATCCGAACTTCTTCGTTTAGATGCTCGTTAAGTTCTGCGATGGCGATCTTCAGGATGTCTGCTCCGCTGCCTTGGATCAGGGTATTAGCGGAGCACATCATCGTCGCATCGTCGTAGCTCAATAGACGGCGACGCCCACAAGCTGTTCGTACGTACGCCCAACCGTCTTCCACCAGAGCAGCACGCTCACGATGCCACATGCGCAAGCGTGGGTACGCCGTATGGAAAGCAGCGTGGGCGACCTTCGCCTCAGAGAGAGAAATAATCTTACCACTCTGTGCTGCATATGTCTTATATTTCCTATAACCCATTCCGTATAATAAAGCGAAGTTCAGAGTCTTCCCGTCTTGTCGTTCTTCTTTAGACACATCAGGTAAATTCTTTTTATAGATAAGACTTGCTGTCATTGTGTGTAAATCAATGTCTTCCTTGAATGCCGTACGCATCTGCGGGATGTTGATCAGCTCCGCACCCAACCGCAGCTCGATTTGAGCCCAATCGCAAATTACAAGCTTGTAACCGGGACTCGCGATGAAGCACTCTCTGAACTCTTTACCCCTAGGAACTTGCTGGATGTTGACAGCAAAAACGGTTTTCTTCGCTTTCTTACTTGTCTTGGGTGCGCCACTGCTCGTAAACCGTCCTGAGTTTGCACCCACCTGGTTGTAGCCAGAGTGAATTCGTAAAGTTACAGGGTTGATGTTATCGATGAGCTTGCTGATGTGCTCAAGTTTGGTTTCGATCTTGGCTCTGGTCCGATAAAGACGGAGGGTCGGGTCGTCGCTATCGAATTCAGAGAGGGCGATCTGGTTGAGCGTTGTCTTTTCCGTCTTGGGGTCTCTAGGCAGCTCGATATCGCAAGCACCAAAGGCATTGACAATCTGCGTCGTTGATCCAGGATTAAAATCCTTTTTCGGTCGCTTTCCGACTGCGATCGTTCCGTCAGCATTCCGTGGGAGCTTCATCCCTTCTGGGAGTCTAGAGTCCAGCGACACAATAAATTGTTCGGTTTTCTCCTTCAGCTCTGCCTCGATGCTTACCTTCAGTCTCTTTAACTTTTCAACATCCACCGCAAATCCTCTGTAGCACATGAGCGCTACGGGACGAATGCACTTGGACTCAAGCCCGTAAAGCGGTAGCAGCTCATCGCTTTTAAGCTCTTCCAGCTGCAGTGCAGCGATGCGAGGCAGGATATCGACGTCGGCAGCAGCGTATTCGATCTGCTCCAACTCCAGCTCTTCCGCACCCCAATCAGATTTCTGCTGCTCTTTACTGATGTCGATATCGAGTCGCCGCTCGGCTACAGCCTTCAGGCTGCAGCTCACGTCGCTGAAGTAAGCATTCTTCGCCTGTGGGCTGATCCGTTTCTCCTTAAAACCAGACCGAAGCACGCGTTCAGCGACGTAAGTGTCGAAAATCTTTCCCTTGAAGTCGATCCCAATCGACAGCAGGAACTGGAAGTCGAAGTTCATGTTGTGCGCCAGCAGCATGGCGCGTGACTCGATCAGTTGCTTCAGGCGCTCGTCCGCCTTGACCTTGAACAGATCGAGAACATAAATGATGCGGTTCTCATCATCTGGTGCTGCGTTGCAGAGCTGCAGCAAACGGATCTTGGCAATCGTCGCCTGCAGTCCCGTTGTCTCACAGTCCAGGCAGAGCTTGGGGAACGCGTCAAGTTCCTTCAGCGCGTCGGTCAGAGCTTCTTCAGTGTGAACGTAACGGAACTGCATGGGAAGCGGGATAGAGAAAAAAGGCCCCGCCGTTTGGCGGAGCCGTGGTGCAAACTGAACTGAAGATCAATAGTCTTGGCGGCGCTTCATGAAGAAGCTTTCGATGTAGGAGTAGGAATCGGCCCAGAGCTTAATCACGTCGTGCCCACGCTTAGTGAGACGGACGCTGTAGTACACGCGACGCATGGTCGCCGAGTCCTGGTCCTGATCTTTAGAGCCATAAGAGATCTGCGACTTTTGCTCCACGAGGCCGTGCCGGACACACCAACCGAGACCTTCACGAAGTGAGAGGTACATCGGACTAACGTGGAAGGTCTGCTTACGATCAATGCCTGCCCGGTAGTCAAGTGGCTCGAAAGCCATCTTTTCGTCGTTCCAAGTGAAACCCTTGTACAACACAGAGTTGTCAGGCATACCTTTGGTCGACCCGATCGTGTTCACGAAGTGAATGCCGATCTTACGCAGAGTGCTCCAGTCTTCAGAAGTACCGAAGTAGTTCATCAGCATGGCGGCGCCGATAGACCAGTATGACTGGCTCTTATGCAGCTCTTCGATCAGAGCTTCGGGGCCTTCCCATACGGTAGGAGCAGCGGCTTGGCGCCCGGGACGCACAGCGTGGGGCTTGCGAGCAGGCTTACCGACGGAGATCTTCCAAGCCAGAGACGCCAGCTCATGAGAGCCTTTATCCACTGCCATATCGAACAGAGCTTTGCTGTCGACAGACGACATGTCGAAGACGTCGCTCAGCTCAATAGTGGGTTTGGTCCGCCCGCTGTTGATGCTCTTTACGAGAACCGCAGCTTCATTTGCTTCGAGAGGGGTGCCGTTGAAAAGAAATTGAAAGGTCATGTTCAAAGAGGGTGAAAGGGCATGACAGGGCCAATACTAGCCCAGTCTCTTGATTCTTGCTACATCGAGCCAGAATCCTCCTCAGGTAAAGGGAGGTGTGAAGCGTAGAATTTAAATTGGTAGAACTCGTTCATGCACCGCAATGACAGATCTTTAACTTCGTACAAGTCATAAATTAAATCAGGATCGTCGACGTCAACACCATACTGCTCTACGAGTAACTCTGACACTAACCATATGTGCTCCAACCCCGTGGCATCGTGACTCATCCGAAAATAACCTGTTCCTGGTTCTCGGGTGAAGCAGAAATAACTGACTATGTTTCCGGCGTAGTCGAATGTTGAGTTGGCGTAAGGTTCTTTATCCATCAACTCCTTCTCCAGTAGTTTTCGTAGCCAAACCAGTAGCTCACCTACACCACCACATTCGTGGATGTACTCAGAGCATATTGTGTTAAAACACTCTTGTGCTTCTGTGTAAGTCACGGGATCTCTAGACTCCGAACCAGGTTAGTTCGCCTTCCTCGTTGTATCCCGAAACGTAAAGCCTTTGTCGCTTGGTGTCATAAAAGAACTCACCTGGAGCAGCGACATCCCGAAACAACTCAGGTACCTCGGGCTTAGATCTACTTTTGTACTCGTCGATGATCTCCCGAAAGACGTCACTCATGATTAGAGGATGCAACGTTGGATGGTGTCGATTGACTCAGCGTTGTTTGAGGTATTTACCGAGTAAACCTCATCGCTGAACCTATGACACACACTAGGAATGGATGTGTCGAGACACAAGGTGGACAACTGTGTGCCTGTTTCCTGTTTAAATTGATTTAAGCGTTTGATCCAGGTGTCGCTGACGTCCGAGTGTCCGTCTGTCAGCATTAAAACATCTGAATTTTGGATCTTCGGTCCGGTTTCAACCGCGTGGCTAATAACCGAGTTGAAGCTTGTACCTCCACCGAGAGACCAACCTGATACAAACTCCATGAGTTGTTTAGTGTTAGGTGCGTTAGGGGTGATAACGATGCTCTCCCCAATCTGGGTGTCGAACAAATTGATGTGTACGGTACGCTTATCTTTTAGGGCTTGCTCGGTGATCACGATGGCGATTGCTTTACTCCACAGCTCAAGATCCCCGTGCATCGATCCGGAGACATCGATGTACATCACAATCGGGCCACGTCCCAGATCATTACGCTGCGCTGTGTAGTCTTTTGTGAGAATCGTTTTCTGTGAATACTTGAGAGCAAATAATGCTCGGCCCTGCGGCGTAGCCGCTAGCGCAAGTTCAGCAGGGAAAGCGTTAACCACTTCGTTACCGAACTTGGCTCCAGTGATTGCTTCGTAGTTTGCTTTGGAGGGGCGAGCTCGCTTGCGCTCCATCCACACCCGACGCAATGTGCCGAGGCGTTTGGCAATCTGCTTAAGCTTGCTGTTGCGATCCAGCTGAGCAGCGAGCTTACGCTTCTCACTCAGATCACTGAGCATCTTGCCGTTGCCTGGTGTGTCACCATACAGGTTACCGAGCGCTTCGTTCTGCTCGTCGCTCTCCTTCAGGACTTTATCGACCGCTGTGTTCGCTTCAGCCTGAACCTGCGTCTTGATGTTCTGGAGTGCGTCATGAATCTTCTGACCTAAGGTCTTACCTTCGAGCCGAGCTTGATTAGCTTTCTCCTGATCGCCGTCTTTAACTGCCTGGTTGAATTGATCTCGCAGCTGCTGAAGCTTCTCTCCTGACTGCATAAGGAGTTCAACGTCCATCTCACTCTGTTCGATAGCTTCTTCGATTACTTTGGAGATCTCATTCAGGATCCGCACGGCATTGTTGCCGGCGTTGAACTGATCCCCGATGCAGCGCTGCAACAGCGTGGGCCACGCCGCAGCTTGCGACAGGTCGCCCATAATCGAATGCCAAATCGCATTCTCTGGTTTGTAACCCTTAGGAGTTGCCGACGAGTCGCCGTCACAAACCTTCCGGAAATACTCTTCGAAAGCGTCTTCAGTAACCAGCCACTTAACTTCATCAGCGTTGTACAGGCGCTCGAACACTTCCTTCCCGAAACGGGATAGTTGTTTGATGTTGTACGTGTCGATCAGGTAAGTCACGTTGGGACGTGTGTCCCGTACGAAGTCTTCCCACAGAAAGTCAGCAAGAGCTGAGCAGACGAGTGTAAGAGGTTCGTTGTTTACGAGACGAACAAACTCAGAGTTCTTTTGGAGGTTCATGATGATCAGCTGCTGAATTCGTTAAGGGCTTTAGCGATTACATCGCAGTTGTTCTGCAAGTTCTGCAGGAGCTTTACAGCTTTGGATCTGACGTTGAGGCTCATTCGAATGCGGGAGCTATCGAGAAGCTCGTCAACTTTCTCCTTCACTGTATTCATATCTTTATGGTATTTCCGTAGCTGAGACACCATCTCGTTTAGAGCACCGAGGTTCCCCTCATAGTCGCGGGCTTTGACGGCGGAGAACTCAGCCATAATCCCAGATGCTGCTCGTTTGGCATCAGCGAACAATCGTTCTGCCGTGGGAATCTCCTGCTCTAGGATCTCCTTGATTGTGCTCTGATCTTCGGGTTCGTTGTACACAATGTGTACGATGCTGTTGTGCATGTGATCTGGGTACAGCTCTTCATCGCCCTGAACAATTGCCCAAGCTTTAAGGAACTTAAGAATTTGAACGCGGCGACGATCGGAGATGGTGATGCTCCGTTGTTCGAGCATCTGCCATACAGAAGTGAACCTGTCTAAGAAGTCTTCGGAGACTTTGATCTGTTTAGCTGCAGCTTGTAGTTCAGTCAGATCATCGAGTGTTAAGAACTCTCCAACCTCAGGGCGAGTTTCAATACCAACAGTCCACTCGTCAAGAGTCCGCTTCGAGATTGGTTTCTTCAGCAGTTCGATGGTTGGGCGGAATAAGAAACGATCAGCAAAAGCCTGAAGCGATTCCTCCTGAGGCCAGCTGTTCGTGGCGGCGATGATTGACTGAAGTGGGGTGTTGACTACTTGTTTACCGTTGTTGAATGTCCGCTCGTTAAGTAGCGAGAGTAGAGAGTTAAGGATGGCAGACGAGCCACGGAACAGCTCGTCCATAAATGCAATGTGAGCAGAAGGTAAGTAACCGTCGACGTCACGTGTGTACTCATCGTTAAGTAACTTGGTCACCGCGACTGGACCGAACAGTTCGCTGGGATCTGTAGTCGGAGTCAGCAAATAACCAAAGTAGTTAGCGCCGTTTATGCCACCACAGACACTGCGGACGAGATCACTCTTACCTGTTCCCGGAGGACCAAGAAGGAAAGCATTCTGTTTAGCCAGGATTGAAGCGAGCAGACCATCGATTACATGTTCACGTTCAAGAGTTGAAGCGTTTAAGGAAGCACGGAAGTTCTGAAGCTTGCCGAAAAGTACGTCGTTCATTTGATGTTGGTGGGGAAGGGAGCAGGAAAAGGAAGTTGAACTTCTTGTATGGAGACAGGTTCGTTAATAGATCCGCTTGCCGCAGCTAATCGAGCTGCAGCTGAATCGAAGTCTACGAACGAAACCGCGTGGCTCGGATCGTTTGTGTAGTGGTTGATATCAGAAAGAAAACCTTGAGGTGTTTTGAATACGTAAGCAGTGCGTGTCATTAGAAATCAGCTTCGGGTGTTTCTGTGTTGTTGATGTCACCAATAAGTTCGTCTAGGTTTTGACCAGCAGCTTGGATTAGTTCCTTACGTTGATTGAGAAGTTTGCGTAGTTGTTTGGACCGCTGTTCGTAGATGTCAATCTCTGTATTTGCATCTTTAACGAGAAGATTAAGAGAGTTGATGTTCTCAGCGTTCTTAATTTTTTCGCACAGAGTTTTGTACTGAGAGCTCAGAGCTAGCGATTGCTGCAGCTTTTCGAGACCTTTGGATTGATCTTGGTTACTGCAGATGGTTTGCAGCTCAGTCCGAATCTCTTCCTGAACAGCATAGAAGTCTTCTGTTGCTTTGGTGCGCAGGCTACGGTCGGGTGACTGGAGGTTGCTGCCAGATTCCAGCAGGCGATCAGCTAGGACTGCGAACTCGCTGAATGCTGGTACGCTGTCGCTGATCAGCTTTAACTTCTCCGCTGTAATTTGCCAGCTGCCTCGTTTCTTATCGGAACCAGTTTGTTGGCGACCGATCTTAGTAACCGTGCGCACGTCTAAGTCATCGAGAAGCTGTGCACCTAGTGTCAGAGCTTTGTCTGCAGCTGATGCTTTAGCCGCTTCGAGCACTTGACTTGTGTTGATCGAGTTCTCGTAAGCCAAAACTGAATCGATATCTCCTGCGATAGGAGTCTCAACTTTCTGCAGTGAAACAGGAAGGGGACCGAGAACCGAGACACGAATAGGCTTGCGATATTGCTCCCGCGTGGGAAAGAAACGCATGTAAGCGTCAAATGCGATGGCGTATTCTGTGTCCTCGACGAACAGAGGCCGAAGAATACCCTCGGCAGTGTTCTGCCAACGAGAATACTCTTGTTCCCACAGATTCTTAAGTTCTTCGTTGTACGCTTCAGCGTTCTGCTTGATCTCTTTGATTAAAGCATTCGCTTCAGCGAAGTAAGAAGATGTGACAAAGTGTGAGTCACCGTAGTGAATGCAGTAGGCATCGTACAGCTCTCGCTGTTTACCACGGAGAGCATCTAATTTCTCCTTCAAAGCGTTGGAGAGATTGGGTCGAATGCTGACGGTGTTGTTTGCCTCAAGCGTGTCGATTACTTGCTGAGGTAGTTTGAGATCGTCAAATTTAATCTGAACGGATTGACGGACGTCTGCAGAGATGGAGCAAGTGAGGAGGTAGTGATTCATTTGTTGCACTCAGTGGGAGGGTAGTTGTAGACAGGTGGAGACGGATGGACTCCGATGATGCCTAAGGCTGCAAAAGCCATACCAATCGAAGCGATCAGTGCGGCCCCTGCGTTAGCTAGTTTCTCACTCATTTAAGACGAGTGAACGCAAGTGAAATCTTGTCAGTAACTTGATCGCATTTATGCTCAGCTACCAGTTGCTCAGCGGTATGTTTTAGCTGCAGCTTGGCGACTTTGAGCTCCTGCTCAAGCTTCGTTACTTTCTCAGCAAGCTTCTCTAGTTTGGTGTGCGGCGTGGGCTTACGTGAAATCCGCACGACAATGTTGGTGCGGTAATCAGGAAACTTAAATCGGCTATTGTTGCCGCTGAAAATAGAGAGATCGATCCCTTCAGACTCCGCGATCTTGATGTCGCGCAGCAGGTTATCTTTGGCAGCTTCGAACGGAGTGCCAAAGGATTCGTTCAGTGCAGTAAGAGCTCGGTCGCAATCATCCCACGCGGAAGCCGCTCGGTCACCTAAGGCGAGCAGATCGGATGTCTTGATGCTCATGAGGATACAAAGTGAAGTGTGTGCGCCACGTTAAGGGCCGGTGCCGCCCATGGAGTGACCATAGCACAGGATTTGCATCCTGTACAGGGTTTAACTTTAGTTACTTCTTAGAGTACACAGCAATTTGGTTTGCATGGTAGATGCCATGCTCCCTCATCGCAAGTGCTTTTGCAGATTTTTCGTCATCTGCTTCGATTGAGGTAAGAAAGCCCCACGAGCCTGTTTTGTGATTAGTGAAAATGTCGAACTCGCGCAGCTGTGATTCTTGAAGACGCATGAGTTATCTGAATGCCGGCTTAATTTAGCATGGCGCCGGTAGTCTTAATCACTGTTTAACTTCATGGTGTAGCTCGTAGAACCTCGTTATAGATAAAACTTTCTCTGAAACTCTGCTGAGTTAACGTGATTTTCTACTTACGTTTTATGTATGTAAGCAGAGCAATCGTATGCTTCTGGTGTGAACGCCTCAGGGTAATCGAACGAACATCTACCGCTGTTCGCATGGTCGCATTGATCGCAAGGGATCGTAACTTTATTTGGAACTGTAACTTTGCCAATTGGCTCACCTCTGCCCGTTACGAGTTCTTGTAGATGACCGAGCAAACGATGAAGAGTCCTAGAGTCTTCTTCGAGTTGGTGGTACTTCTCCTGTGAGATCTCGTAGAAGGTGGCACGATGCTTACATTCTTTGCAGTGCTTTCTACGCCTTATGTAATCTCTGTTTGAGCGGGTCTCAAGAACATAGAAAGAGGGTGTGTCGCATTTGGGACATCGAGTGATATCCCTTGGAGGTTGGTTGTCTTTCGAGAACTTCATAGTAAATAATGCAGGAGGTCCGCGAAGCGGGGTGAGCACAAGCCAGCACCGTAGCAGCGTGGCCAACAGGTAAGCTCCACGGGGTTTAGGAGTTGAAGAACCCCTTGATTCCTGTTTAGGAGCGCGTGATAAAATTTAAACCCCAGCGGTGCGTCAACACCCTGGGGCATGATCAACCTGTAGCACCAGGCCAATGACTAAGCATAGACCATTACCGCCAATCGAGCGACTGAATGAGCTACTGGAAATAGTTCCGATCCCCAAGTCTCAGTTTGAGATTCAATCGGGATTGGTTTGGAAGGTGAGTCAGGGACGACAGAGGGCAGGCAGTGTGGCTGGGACGAAGAAGCCGCACCCCAGCAGACAAGGCCGGTTTGATTGGCAGGTGAAGGTTGCTGGGAGGTTGTACTATGTGTCCCGTGTGATCTACTTCATGGCAAATAGTGTTGATCCCGGTGAATTTCAGGTTGATCATGAGGATCAGAATCCTATGAATAACAATATTTGGAATCTGAGGCTTGGCGACGATTCCTTACAGAAACATAATCGAGGGCCGAGGCTAGATAACACAAGCGGCGCCGTGGGGGTTAGTTGGAAAAAGAGTGCTCGGAAGTGGATAGCTGCGATAAGGAACAACCAGAAAAGAACGTACCTCGGTCTTTATATTTGTAAAATTGAAGCTTCCCTCGCGTACAATAATAAGGTCATAGAACTTGGTTTAGATAAGATAGGCAAACCTCTGAATGATCTAGAAACTTTGGAGTGTAACTGTGCGCAATGTTGCAGTAGGTAAGCTACACGCGGGCGCCCCCCGCGAAGCGGGAT
>Ga0208898_1002353_pt1 | contig 11646 bp, 11 predicted proteins | sample VirMetDEL_Mar_4_FD_184513 | JGI IMG/M metagenome (GOLD analysis project Ga0208898, IMG submission 184513) | Aqueous microbial communities from the Delaware River and Bay under freshwater to marine salinity gradient to study organic matter... | ecosystem: Environmental > Aquatic > Marine >...
CAAATGGTACTTTACGATTATATTTTGATATTAATGTTTCTGCTTCTTCCTTTGATAGCCCTAGAGATATGGCTAACTTATTTTTGCCCATACCGTACATTAGACCTAATCCTATTGTCTTTGCTTGTGTCCTTTCTATTCCTGCTAGATCTGCAACTGTTTGGTGGAAGTCTGTTTCAGAATTCGAATATGCCTCTACTAATTCGTTAGATCCTTCGTATCCTTCACCGATACTTGCTGCGTAGTGAACAACCATTCTTGGTTCTTGTTGGCTATAGTCAAATGATCCCCATTTACAGCCTTGCTCTGGTAAGAAGAGTCCTCGGATTTTTGGGCCAAAGTCTTTATTACGAGCGGGTAGCTGTTGAAGATTAGGATTAGCCATAGACAAACGGCCAGAAACGGTCCCACCACTATCGCTACGTAATTGATTAATCTCACCATGTATTCTCCCATTATGTTCGTATTTTAATATTGAGTCAAGGAATGTACCATGAAACTTGTTGATCTCTCTAGCCTGTGCTATATATTTACTAATTTCGTGTTTCGAATTAGCTAACCAATTGGATGTAAAAGATGGCTCATTAGTTTTGTCAGTACGTGGATAATCTATCCCTAATTTGTCGTAGGCTTCTCCTATTTGTCGTGCTGCCCATATGTCTATGTCTTTTCCTACTAATTGTTTTATTTTTACTAAATACTCTTTCTCCTGAGCTTGGAACTCTTTTTTTAGTAAATGCGCCTTCTCAACATGAACTCTTACCCCTTTCTCTCTCATCTTAATTAAGATCGGTAATAATTTATTTTCTAAATTCCAAACTGTTTCTAAATTCTGATTATATAATTCTGGCTTAAATCTTTGCCATAACAGGTACGTGAGGCGTGCATCTTGTTCCGCATAGAACCCGACATGCTCTGCAGGTAACTTCCACATCTCTGCTTTAGGATCTATTCCATGATCCTTAGCAGCTTCTTTTAAATCATTTTCGGATTTCAGCTCACCAAGATAATCTTTAGCTAGGGCATTTAAACTATAAGACCATCTATTCTCATCAATAACTCCAGCAGCGACCATGGTATCTACTATCTCACCATTAACCTCTATGCCCATATGTCTTAACCAACCGACATCATACTGTGCGTTATGAAATATTTTTCTCGAAGGTAACTTACATACATCTTTCATGTATTGTAAAACTTGTGGTTCAATCATGTTACCACCACCGAAATGTTTAAATGGGTAATAACCTTGCCAACCCTCTACAGCTACAGCAAAACCGATAACATAACCATTACCAGTTGCCCAACCTGCACCTAATTTATTATTTATACCTTCGTCTCTTGTCTCTAAATCAATTGCGATCTCATCATAACCTGAAAGATCTTTATATTCTGATGGACATGACCAAATATGTTTTTTAAAATTAAATGTAAATTGTAAGCCTGTCATTTTTTTCTTGGTTCCTCTATATATTTTTCTTTAATTAATTTATTTAGTTTGTCTTTATTACTAAATGCATACAAAGCTGCATGGTAATCTTTTGGAAAAATTTCAAATGCTGGATACTGTCCATTAGTATGACCTTTAGTTTCTAATCTTAAATAAATTTGAAGTTCAAACTCAACTCCGTCAACTTTAAGATTTCTTTTTAATACGTTCTTTCCCATGCATGTCTTTCATTTTCTTTTTCTCTAACTCACAGTAGTGAATAATTTTATCTAGATCTTCGATACCATTTTTATTCATATATCTACAAACATACTTAATAACGTTCCCCTGAAAGAACGATAAGTTATTCTTACTAATAAATTCATATGGTTGAATATGAAAATCTTTGTAATGATTCCCACCAATCTGTTTATCTTGCGGAAAAGCTTCGTCCATTAAACCACTATTTGTCATATTATAATCCACACATGCCTTCGCACTCTTGATTGAATAAATCTGGCCCCTCATCATCTTTAAACTTTACCTGATCTAATGGTACACATTGTCGATGTACAAAGTTTTTAACTTTAGGGTTATGCATACGCATCTTTTTATCAAATTCTACAGCAGATGCAAACTCTTTCGGACGGTTATCTCGCATATCAATCCAAAATTTATCATCATGAAAAGGACACCCAATACATGCACTCTTAACTGGTATCTTAAATCCTTTGCCTTCATACCATTTTAAACAATCTGTTCTAGACATTTTCTTTTCTATTAATGGCCACACATTTTTCTGCCACCAAAATCTAGATGGTTTCATACGCATCACTTCATCAGTTGATATACCAACCCATACTTCTACGTATTCTGTCTTTGGAAATCTTTGTCTTGGTTTAAGTCCACATAGTTCTCTAATCTTTTTAGCAATTGGAGTAATCTTGTATTCTCTTGTACATTGTCTTCTACCCATACCTTTCTTACCTTGTTCGTTTAAAGTATAGAATGGTGCAGAAGCAAATTGGTTACCACCTGGTGCGAGAGCCTTGAGGATGTCATCTTGAATATTGCCTTTCTTAACTAAATACACAGGATAACTTAATACAGATTTTAGATACTCTAAATGTTTTATTACAGGTTCAGGTTCCCAACCCGTATCAGCGAAGATAGCTGCGTCTGGTTTTACACCAAACTCTCCAGCATCTGCCATCAAAGCCATTGTAGAGCTCTGTACGCCTGCACCAAGGCTAAGTATTCTTAATTTTGGTTCTTTGCTACTTTCCATATTGCCCTCCCTATTTCTTCCGCGATTTGCGGGACGATAGAATTTCCCAATCCTTTAAGTCTGTGTACCCGACCGGGTACCCCATTAGCCACTCTACCCACATCGGGTTCAAACTCCCACCAACTTTCTCTCCTAAATTGCTCTTGCCCCGATCCACTTTGCTGTCTTTGTACATGAACTCTCTTGGAGTCGGCCACATCTGAGCTGCGTGTCGAAGTGCAAATTGAAGATTGATCCCCTCTTTCTTTTTCTCCGCTGCTCTTTTCTCCCAAGCTTCCAATGTTTCTGATTGATTTGCTAAATGGTCTGCTCTGTTTGGTGTTGGCCACATTATGTTTGGATGTGCTACCTGATCGTTCAAACTGATTGGCATCTTCTTGTCTACTTTCATCTGCATTCTCTTTGCTGAGCTTGCTCCCCTGTCGCAATGTGCGTCTGGAGTTCTCCATAACCTCATTGTCTCTGGATCCACTTGTTCTCTCAGGTTCGATGGTCTCGTTCTGCCTTTTCTGTGTCCCTGCATTAATTTTTTTGTTCCCTCTTCTGATCTTGGAGGTAAGTGATCCATTGTGTTTGGAGTAGCCCACAATCCAGACTCTGTCTCTTTTGTGGGGCGCGCCGACGCCTGCAGCTGGAATAACAAACGTTTGGACTTCGAAGCCTTCACTTTCCAAATCAGAGCACACTGTCTCGAAGACCATGCCGTCTTGGATGTTAATAAGACCTCTGACATTTTCTGCAATAATGAAGGTGGGTTGGACTTCTTTAATGACTCTAAACATTTCTGGCCAGAGATATCTATCGTCATTGGTTCCTTTTTGTTTTCCTGCAACGCTGTAGGGTTGGCAGGGGAAACCACCTGTGAGGATGTCGACTTTTTCTTTGATGTCCTTTCCTTCCAATTTCTTAATATCATTATATATCTTAACTCCTTTCCAATGTTTTTGCAGCAACAATCTGCAATATTCATCTCTTTCGCAGAAGGCTATTGTTTTAAATCCTACTTTTTCTAAGGCTAAACTAAATCCACCAATACCGCTAAAAAGATCTAAATGATTCATTTGTTTCCTTGTACATATACTAAATAATCTTCTCCAATTGGATAATGATATTTATAGTCTGTGCTTAATAAATGCAAACTATCTCTTGCTCTTGTTACTCCTGTATACCAAACTTTCTTTTCATTTGATTTCTCATCTTTATCCTTGTGTCGATAACTTGATGGCCAGTTAGCTTTGGAGTATAATAAAACATGATTAGCTTCGTCCCCCTTTACTGAATGTATGGTATCAATAATTACGTTAGGTGGTTCATCTAACTTAGCTTGTTTATATCTTTTTAATAATCTTAAAAAATAAATTACTTGTCTTGGTTTAAAGTTACGTCTTAATATCCACCACCAAGCTTTCTTTTGTGCTTCATCGGGTAAATCTAATCCACACCATTCTTTGAGTGCAGTAAAATCATATCGTTTATAATCTGGTTCTTTAGACCAAAACTTAGGAGTTCTATAATCTGGATCTGTAACTTCTCTGATGTATTTAAACATAGCCTCAGCTTCTTTTTTCATTATCTCTCTACCGTTTGAGATAGCTGTCCAGGCTTTAATAGCTTGCCATTGATTCATATCAAAAGACTTTTGACCTTTGTTATCTGCAAAATATATACCTGCATCTTTAGCTAAAGCTTTCAACTCGTTCACAGTTGTATGAATTCTACCAAGTAAAAACCATTTACCCTCATCTTTTTCAAAAGGTATTTCTTTGAAACTTAAATATCTTTTTACAATTCCTTCTTTAACCAAGGGTTCAAATGTTTTATCAACACTATCTAAGATACCTTTTCTAACTATCTGTGAGAATTGGTGTATAGCTTGTCCAAATCTTCTGGTCTTACGCAATACAACTTTTCGTCCAGGGAAATATTTTGTAAAATATTTTGTATCTGCACCATTCCATTGATAGATTGCTTGGTCATCATCTCCTGCAAGATAAATTCTTTTTACATTATCCGACATCTTATAGATCAATGACCATTGTAATGGAGTAAAGTCTTGAGCTTCATCTAATATCAGTACCTCAAGCTTTGGAAATTCTACTTCATGCAGAGCTCGTTCAATCATATCTGTAAAATCTAAAAAAGATCTTTCTCCACCACCAGTTTTATAATGTTCGTATGTACTTATCTTTCTTGTGAACACATCTAAGTTATCTTTCTTTTGTGATTCTCTTTTGTAAACTAATACAGGATCTTCCAGCAAGTTTCTTGCTTTATCGTAAATACCAAGTGACCAATCAGAATAAGTAAAGTTATCTTGAGATAATCTATTGTCAGATCTTTTTACAAAATTATTAGTTAACGCATAATCAATCATACAATCCTTTGTATCAAATATTTCTTCCTCAAAATATCTTCTGCAGTATGAGTGCAACGTTCTAAATCTAGAAAAGGATTTACTATCTAAATGTGGAAAAGCTTCTAATGCTCTTATCTTTGCAGTATCTACAGCTTTATTAGTAAAAGATATAAAGGCAATCTTTTCTGGATCTATATCTCTTTTAAGATATTTCTTTACAACTCTTTCAATCAATGTCCAGGTCTTGCCTGTACCTGGTGGACCAAAGATCTTAATCGTTTTTCGATAGATCTGTTTTTGTTTCTGGAGTCCTAAATTTGCTGTGGTACTCATCATCCATCTCACTAAGTTCTGGTTGTTGATTTTTTGGTTTAATCTTTTGGTGGTTAACAAACTCAGGCATTTCTACATACCATACATTACGTTCACCTTCAAAGAAATCATGTTTTTTACATTCTAATAATCTCACAGCTGCATTAACACTTCTAAATGGTGTTTTCCTTTTTTCTAAAAAGTCAGCCAAAGTATTACGTTTAAAGTAACAAACATTATCTTTACTATCTAATACCGTATACCCATCTTTAAGTTTAGTAAAATCATCTTGTTCAATTGTACTTTCAAAGAATATTTTAAGAGTATTGTATTTCTCCTCTTCTTTGGTATCTTCATATTTAAATGCGGTATTCTCTGTTGCAGACTCTAATAAATGTTTCATCAATAACTCAAATGGACTTGGTCCTTTTTTGGGTCTTGGTAATGTCAACCAAAATATTCTGTATTTAGCTAAACATACTCTCCATGATTTCTCATCTTTAGTATCTTCAGGTTTAAAAGTAATATGTCTATCTCTAAAATCACATTCATATATAATACCTTTTGAATCTTCAGTGTAAGTTAAGTTCTCAAATTCATTCTTAATATCTGGCGCCTGGACACCAATACCTAGTTTTCTAAGTTTACAAGTTTCTTTATCACATATAGAAGCGACAAAATTATGTTTAGGTGGACAGAAGTATTCATAGCCTTTTGTATGAACAGATTGAGCAGTGCCGTCACTTTCATTTCTTTTCAATGGACCTTTTGGATGAGATCCAAATATAGTTTTTTGTCTTTCCCATGCAATATCTTTTAATTGTCTAACTGTAAGATTACCTTCTGCTTTTTTCATTTCAGTAACACAAACATTAAATAACATATTATTTCTGTCGCCTGTCCAACCTTCCTGTATTACTTTCTGAACGCATGGAGGATAATCTCTCCAATCAGTTTCAGCATTGTATTCTGTAACTTTATATTTAAAAAATTCTTCTGGCTTAATTGTTTTCTTTTTTGCAAGTTCTAAAAACCCACCTAACATCAATGGAGTGTTAGTATCATCAAATGCATATTCAACTGCAGCATTTGCATTAAAGTATGGCATACCTACACCTTTGTTTAATGGAAATACTTCTTTTGATAAAAAATATTCTTTATTAATTTCTTCTAACTTATCTTTAACTTTTTGTTTATCAGCCCAATCACTGAAAAAAATAAATAAATGTAATCCGCCTGATTTAGATTTTACAGGCACTAGTGGTAATTCAAAATCTCTTATGATGTCTACATACTTTTTAGATGTGTACTCTTTATAGTTAGCTGGATCTATATCTATACAAGACCATTTAAGCTTGTCGCCATTTTCTGGTCTTATACCTATCTGTTGTTTGCCCTCGACATGACCCTTCCACAATTCTTCTGTGACTGGTTCGTGTTCCGTGGAGTATGAAGCTTTTCTCTTGCCCCGCTCATCCATCTCTCCCGTCAGAGAGATGGACAAGTATTGGGAAGAGTCTCCTTCAAATAATTGAAGTAACTCTTTTTGCATTAGAATGGGGTACTTTGATCAGCAACCTGCTTAACTTCAGCAGACCCTTCTTTACCAAAATCAACCTTACCAAAGATATCGCTTTGCTTAGCTGACTCATAAAACGCTTTTGTCGATTCTAATGTACCCGACAATTTTGGATCATCTAGATATCTATCGAATTCGATAACCCAACCGTACCAAGAGTTTTGAGAGTTACTTTCTTTAGTGGTCTTTAGTCTATAGGCTGTTGCCCAAGACGGTGGAGTAAAGAAACCTTTCTTACCTTTCATTCTACGACTCTGCATCATAGAATTCCAAGTTTTACTCTTTTTCTTTTGAGTAGATTTCATAGAGATCAACGCAGTCTCAACTGGGTTGTAATCACTATCTAAGACATAAACAAAATGGTTACCTGTATCTTCTACATAGTTACCATTCTCTAGTCTGTCTTTACCGTCATCACCTCTATTTGTTTTAGACATGATTGCTGGATCCATATGAATACCAACAGGTCTTCCAGGACTATCGCCTCTGTCTTTCCACTCATTAAACGTGTTTATATATAAACATGGTACAACAATTAATCCTTCTTTGCCTTTGTAAAGACTTCCAGATGTTTCGTTGTAAATGTCTCCTTGTTTAGCAGACTCAATATACTTGCCATCTGATTCGTCAAGTACAGGTGAATTGCTATAAAGGATTTTTAAGATTGGGAGTTTAGTATCCCTTGCAGTGACAAATTCTTGTCCTTGTCCTGCTAACTCTTCCAAATTAAATTGCGTTGGAACACCCGCTTCTTTTTTCACAGCTACACTATTAGCTGCATCTTTTGCGTTTTGCATGTTACTCCTTCGTTGTTAACTTTGTTCGTGTTGCTACATAAACACCGAATAAATCGGCAGGAACGTCTTTCCCTTTTTCAATTTGCTCTCTTACGAAAGCTTTAAGAGTCATCGGTTCTACCTTTTCGGCTTGCTTAACATTATGCCCTTTATTTCGCAAATCGTCAACTATAGATTTTGCTACGTTGTCTTCATTACGACCAAAGGTTAATGTTACATTGTTTTTAATTAGATCCGCAAAATTATTTTCACGAAGCCAATTAAAAGCTTCTTCAGTTCGAGACGCAGGTATCCTCGCACCATAGTATGGTTTGATTTCAACTGCGGTTCCGTCTGTAAGTTTTATAGAAGCTGCACCAGCTTTCTGCATTAAGTTTGGTATATCTTGTTCAGATAGTTTCAGCTCTTCTTCTTTTTTCTTTTTTAGTTTGTCCTCTAGATCTGATACTTCCTTCTGAACGTCCAATAACTTATTACAGGCAGTGGCAATATCTTCCATTGCTGTTGTATCAAGAGTAATACTCTTTGATATTTGTTCTAAGTCCATAGTGACCTCCTTGATGCCATGTAAAATAATAATTTGACATCGTCAAGAAAAAAATATAATTATTTTTCTGATGCATCAAAATGCATAGAAGGACGAAACATGAAAAAATTTGAATATAAAACAAAACCATTTGAACATCAAAGAACAGCTTTACAAAAAGGTGCCAAGTGGGGAGCCTATGCTTATTTTATGGAAATGGGTACAGGCAAAACTAAAGTTGCAATTGATAATGCAAACTATCTTTATACTACTGGCGCTATTACTCATGTCTTGGTTGTTGCACCTAATTCAGTCTATCGTAATTGGATAAAAGAAATAGAAGTACATTCTAGTATCTCTTCAGAAATACATGTGCACAAAGATAAAAATGTTTATGGTAAAGGTGAACTTATTTGGCATCTTATAAATGTTGAAGCTCTTAGTCACAAAAGTGGAGTTAATATTATATCAGAATTAATTAAGTATCATGGTCAGAAGATGCTTTGGATTCTAGACGAATCCACCACAATAAAAAACAGATCAGCAAAACGAACACGAAACATTTGTAAATTAGGTAAACTAGTAGCGTACAAAAGAATCCTAACAGGGAGCCCAATAACAAAATCTCCATTAGATCTCTATACACAATGTGAGTTCCTAAGTCCAGATCTTTTAGGGTTCACTTCTTTTTTTACATTTAGAGCTAGGTATGCAGTTATGCAACAAATTGAAATGGGTGGTAAACAAATGTTATTCCCTAAATATTATACTAATCTTGAAGAGTTAACCGATAAATTAAAAACATTTTCTTATCGTGTTAAGAAAAAAGATTGTTTAGATTTACCCGATAAACTTTACACTGTCAGAAGAGTTACTTTAAGTGTGAAACAAGCTGAAGTATATGAAAGATTAAAGAAGTTTGCTTATGCAATTATTAATCAAGATGAAGTCAGTTTTCAAAACAAACTTACAGAAATACTTAGACTACACCAGGTAGCAAATGGATTTGTTAACTCAGATGATGGAACTGTGCAGGTATTTGATGATTGTCCTAAGATAAAAGAATTACTAAACATATTGGAGGAGTCTGATGGAAAGTTTATAATATGGGCTAATTATGTACAAAACATAAAAACGATTATTAGTAAACTGAAGGAGAAATACGGTGATAAGTCTGTGGTTTCTATTTTTGGAGAAGTGTCAACGACTGATCGTCAAGAAGCGGTTAGAAGGTTTCAGGATGATGATAGCTGCCGTTATTTTGTTGGTAATCCTTCCACCGGTGGCTATGGTCTTACTCTTACAGCTGCTAGCTATGTTGTGTACTTCTCTAATTCGTACAACTTGGAAGTACGTGAACAATCGGAAGATAGAGCTCATAGAATCGGTCAAGAAAAAAATGTAACTTATATTGACCTAATGGCAGAAAAAACTATAGATGAATTTATAGTCAGCGCCTTAGATAAAAAAATGAAATTATCCGCACAAACTCTAGGCGAAGAAGTTAAGAAGTGGCTAAAGTAGAGTAATATTGGTCAACCTTTTTAAACCATTTATCTTCATACTCCGATAGTTTAGATTGATCCATTTTAAATCCTTGAAACAATAAGTCTTTAGTACAGATAGCTATAAACCCTTGCAATATCTCACCATGTTGTTTCTTATGTGCTAAACTATATGCTGCAATTTGGTAATAATAGTCTTCAATCCACTCTTCTCTCTTAGGTTTATTTGATTGTTTAAAGTCTATGATTGTAGGCTTATCCTCATATAGCCCCACCAGGTCGGTAGATCCAGCCCATTGATCTTCGTATGCTAGGTTTACCTCACTGCCATATATAGTCTTTAATGGGCCTAAGCCGTCCTCTATTACGCGATGAGCCATCAACCTGGCCTGAGCACCCTCTTTTGATAAATTGAAGTATCCTACGCCATTTATGTAGTTTTCTAATACATAATGCATTTCTGTACCCCTTACGGCAGCTTGATTCATGATTCGCTGTGCTTCTTGGTATCCAACTCTTTCTCTCCAGGCGTCTAAAGATGCTTTCTTTTCTGGGGATTGTGTGGCTGATAATATGGTTGTAACTGAAGGAACCTTCTTTTCTCCTACCTTGTAGGTTCGTGGTCCGTGGTCATCGTCTCGAAAGTAATTACTATAGGAGTATCGGTTATCCCATTTATAATCTGTGATAGTGAATTTTGTTTCTTCCCGGATAATCTTCATCCGAAGCTTATACTAAAAATGTTGAGAAAGTACAGCTAAAAGAATAGCTCCTAGTCCACCAATAATCCATTTTTCTATTCTAAGTATTCTAGCTTCCATTTTCTCTATTTTATCAAATGTTTGTTTCTGCATAATTCTGCAGATCTTTTCATGATATTCAATTTTTTCTAATGCTGATTTAGCTCTAGGCATTATTGTTGTGTCCTTCCTGATATTGCTGCACCTAAGGCATCGTTAGGAAACAGTGATTGAAATTGTTGTTGTCTTTGGGCGTTCATTTGATTTTGTGGTAAATATTGTGGTGCAACTAAACCTTGATATGCAGGAGCATTCAAAGGTATGTTACCTACTGATCCTGGAGGTATTGCTTGAGGCTCTTGTGCAGGTGGTTGAAAATTAACAACTTGCTCTGCTTTTTGTCCACCTTGTAATGAACCATTTAAAAAATTAATACCCGAAGAATTTTGTGCTTCAGAGCTTCTATCAACTACTTTTAATTCAGGAAAGAAATGATCTCTTTGTGGTTTATTCACAGCTTGTGGACTAAATCCTAGTTCAGGAATTAATATATTCTTAGTTAATAAGTAATCAGTAACTTCTTCAAAGTTAATTTTCTTAGGATCTACATCAGGAAAGTCTTTGTCTTCTTCTGAAGCCCAGTTTAATAATCTAAACATAGATTTAGGAACATTAGCAACTGTAACCTTTTTACCTAATTTATCTAATCTTTCAAAATCTGTATAAACATCTAACATGTATTTTAAACTTTTAGGACTAGCCAACATGTAACCACCTGAAGCTAACATAAGTGTTAAAGGTAAAGCATTAATTACACCTCCAGATGCCGCAGCACCTGCTAAGAAACCACCACCAATTGCAGTTTGACCTGCACCTGATAGCATAATTCTTCTCATTAGGTATGAGTTGGAATCAGAAATGTATTTACCATATTCTTTATCCATAATGTCTATTAACTGAATTAAGTTTCTAGCAGCTTCTTTACCCTCTCTTCCACCACCATACATCTCAGTAAATTTATCGATTGCTTGAATCTTAGCAGCCTCATCAGACATATTTTTTCTTGTTAAACCTAATTGTTCTTTAAATAATTTAATATTAAATTCACCAGCAT
>Ga0208898_1002356_pt1 | contig 11641 bp, 9 predicted proteins | sample VirMetDEL_Mar_4_FD_184513 | JGI IMG/M metagenome (GOLD analysis project Ga0208898, IMG submission 184513) | Aqueous microbial communities from the Delaware River and Bay under freshwater to marine salinity gradient to study organic matter... | ecosystem: Environmental > Aquatic > Marine > Coastal...
TCGGGGCTCCTGTGACTATTGATTTACCAGCATCACCGACAGTAGGAGATGAAGTTCATTTTATAGATAGTGGTAATAACTTAGCTTCTAACAATTTAACCATTGGAAGAAACAGTTCGAATATTAATGGAGCTGCTTCTAATTTAGTAGTGTCCACTAACCTTGCAGCATTTACGTTAGTGTATGTAAATTCAACATTAGGTTGGGTTTATAAAGATAAAATATAGGAGGTTACATGCCTCTTCAGCAAATTAAATTCTTACCAGGCATAGACAAACAAAATACAGAAGTAGGAGCGGATAACCGTTGGGTTGATTCGGATAATGTTCGTTTTCGTTATGGATTACCAGAAAAAGTTTCTGGTTGGTCTTCTTTAGTTACCGATACGATTGTAGGTGTTTGTAGAAAAGAACATGCGTTTGTAGATATATCTGGAAATAGATATGTTGCATTAGGAACAGATAAATTTTTATTAATTTATTTTGAAGGTCAACTATATGATGTAACACCTTTACAATCTACTTTATCTTCGGCAACGATTGCTACCACAGATACCTCTGCTATTTGTACTATTACAACAGGAACGACTCATGGCTTAATTGCAGGAGATATTGTTTTGTTAGACAATGTAACATTACCAGCAGGAACAGGTTTTACCGATGCAGATTTTGAAGATAAATTATTTCAAGTTACAACCGTTGGGTCTACTACTACTTTTACTATTACACAATCTTCTGCTGCTACTGCTACCGTTGCAACTGGAGGAAGTATCGATGTAAAGCCCTATGAAAGTATAGGTCCTGCAGAACAATCGTATGGTTATGGTTGGGGAACCGATACTTGGGGAGCAGGAGGATGGGGTGAAGCTTCTTCTGCAAACGATGTTGTCCTGGAACCTGGCCTCTGGTCTCTTGATAATTATGGACAAGTACTCATTGCAACGATTGCTAATGGAAAAACATTTACATGGAACGCAGGAGATGTAGCTAGACTCACGACGCGAGCATCCACAACTACTTCTGGTTTTGAAACAACCAATAACCCCACTGCTTCACGATTAACGTTAGTTTCTCCTACCACTCGTCACTTAATTCATTTAGGAACAGAAACAACCATTGGTACGGCAGATACTCAAGATGATATGTTTATTCGTTTCTCGGATCAGGAAAACATAAATTTGTATACCCCAACCGCAGTTAATACGGCGGGAACTTTTAGATTACAAGACGGTACAAAAATTGTAGGTGCGTTAAAAGCAAAAGAAAATATTTTAGTTTGGACGGATAATGCATTATACACCATGAAGTTTATTGGAGCTCCTTTTACTTTTGGATTTGAACAAGTTGGTACGAACTGTGGTCTAATAGGTAAAAATGCTGTTGTAGAAATAGATGGTATTGCTTATTGGATGAGCTCAAATGGATTTTTTGCATTTGATGGTACGGTTAAAACGTTACCTTGTTCGGTAGAAGATTATGTGTATAATCAAATTGATACTACGAAAGGACAACAAATTGCAGCAGGTATTGATAACTTACATACCGAAGTGATTTGGTACTATACTTCTACTTCCTCTGATTTTAACGATCAATATGTAATTTTTAACTATGGAGAAAGCTCTCCTCAATTACCAGTTTGGTATACAGGAACAGAAGCAAGAACTGCTTGGATCGATGCTGTTGTTTATCCTAATCCTTTTGCAACTAAATATAATTCAACTGCCATTGGAACTTTTCCTGTCGTAATAGGACAAGATGGTTTAGGCCAAACTATTGTATTTGAACATCACGTAGGAACCGATCAAGTCAATCCAGATGGAACGACCACTGCTATTACTTCTTATATTAAATCTTATGATTTTGATTTAGATGTACAAGGAACTAATGGAGAATTCTTTTTAGCTATGAGACGTTTTGTTCCTGACTTTAAAAATTTACAAGGCAATTTAAGTGTAACGATGTCGGTAAAACGATATCCATCAGAAGCAGATACTGCAACTGCTTTGAGTCCCTTTACGGTTACTACTTCTACCACAAAAGTAGATACCAGAACTAGAGGACGATTTGCTAATATTACAATCGCCAATAATAATATAAGTGAAGATTGGAGATTTGGAACTTTGCGTTTAGATTTACAACCGGATGGTAGAAGATAATGACTAAAATTGTAGTACGATTACCAGAACCAAAACAAGAATATGATGTTTCGAACCAGAAACAAATTAATAGAGCTATTAGTTCTATTGTAGAACAATTAAACTCTACTTATTTACAAGAATTAAAAGAAGATAGTGAACGTTATGCATGGTTTAAAGGTGGCAGCAGTGGAGGGGATTGTTAATGTCTTGTAACAATGTTAACGAACCTTTAGCATCAGCAACAGTATTAACTGCTTTTGGTGAACCTATTGCAGTTCCTATTTCACCTGTTGTTCAATTAGATGGTATTTATGGATTAGATACTAGAAAGTTTCAAACCTTTACTGCAAGTACAGGTGCTGTTTCTGCTAACGGAGTTATGCGTTGTGAAACAGGTACAGGTGCTTATGGTTATGGTGTGATACGATCTTTAAGAGTATTACGATACAGACCAGGTCAAGGAGCATTAACAAGATTTACAGCTAAATTTAGCACAGGTACAGCAGGTTACACACAAAGAGCAGGATTCTTTCAACAAGAAGGTGCGTTACAGATTGGATATGATGGAACTAGTTTTGGTGTATTACAATCTGCGGGTAAAGCATCTATTGTAGAATTTACTATTACAGCAGCAGCTTCAGGATCAGAAACAGTAACTGTCACATTAAATGGAACAGCTTACAATATTGCAGTAACTTCTGGAACCATTGCTTTTAACACATCACAACTTGGTGTTGCTACTTATGCTGGATGGACTGCTTCTTACTATGATGGTAAACTTAGATTTGTAAGAACATCTAATGGTCCTACGGCAGGTTCATTTAGTATTACTAGTACAGGTACTTTAACTGCTTCTGCGGTTACTTCATTACAAACAGGAGTTACCACTGTAGATACTTGGACACCTCAAGCTAGTTTTAATATTGATAAACTAGATGGCACTGGACCATCAGGTATGATTATAGATCCAACGAAATTTAACGTGTATCAAATTGATTTTAGATGGCTTGGTGCAGGTATTATTAGTTTTGCTTTAGAGGATCAAGAAACAGGGACACTTATTTATTTTCATAGAATATATTATGTTAATCAAAACACTACTTTGCATATGGATAATCCAACTTATAGAATTGGATATGTTGCTGCTGATTTAACAGGAGGAGGTGGAACCAATGTTATAGTTGAAGGTGGTTCTATGATGGGAGCTATTGAAGGATTAATTACTCCTACTTCTTATCCAGTTGCTTGTTATGGAGAACGAACAACTAGTTTAAGTTCAGGAAACTATGGTCATATTATAACCGTTAAAAATGATTTAATTGATAATAATAAAATTACAACAAGAGAACTTATCATACAAAAAATATCAGTAGGTGCAACTGCTGCTGCATCTAATCCTTGTACAGTATTTTTATATTTAAACCCAACTTATTCTGTTAATTTACAATGGGATTTAGTACGAGAAAGTATTTTATGTTCTGATACAGATGGAACCATTACAGCTGCTAACTTTGTACCATTAGCTGCATTTGCTATAACTTCTGGTGCTCCTGCTACCATTGATGTATCTGATTTACGAATTGTGATTCCACCTAATAATAGTATAGGTATGGCTATTGAATCATCTGGATTATTACAAACGGTTCAAGGAACCATAACTTTCATTGAGGATTAATTATGGCAAACGTATATAAAAACGCATTCTATGATCCAACTACAACATCCGCAGAGACGGTGTATACTTGTCCTTCGGAAGCTAGAGCTATTTTTCAAACGGTGCAAATAACGAATGAATCAGGTAGTAAAGTGGTTAAAGTATATATTTATGATAACTCTGCTAGCACTCAATATCTAATTGCTTATGCGGATATATCCGGTCCTACGATTTGTAATCTATTAAAAGGATCTGTGGTATTGGAAGAAGGAGATGAGTTAAGGATTGAAACTTCTGTAACATCTGGTATAAGTGGAACGACTGCATTATTAGAAGTAAGCAGGGTTTATATAGCAGAAGTAGGAGGAGCATAAAATGCCGTTTATTGAAGAAGGAGATGTCGCATATACTTTTATCAATGGTAAAAAAGTACCAGTGGTTAAATGTGAGACAGAAGTAGTGGTAAGAAATAAAATAACTAATCAAGAATACAGTTCTGACGAAGAAGCTATTCAAGATATAAATAATCCAAGTACACCTACAAAACAAGAGGATGTAACTAGGTCTGTCAAGATAAAAGTGGCTGCAATGCCGCCTTTAGGAGCTTCTTCAAAAGAGTTGTAAAAAGTTATTTTTTAGTTTAAATTAGACGTTCCAGGACTATTGTGCCTGCCTTATTGTTAACAAATTACAAGGAATATGATATCAAGATCACAAATGAATAGACAATTATATAACATGGGTGGAAAAGGTGTGCAACAAACAGTTCAACCACAAATGGATCCACAACAAGCAATTGCAACAATTGTAAAGATGTTAGTGGAACAAGGTATTCCATTAGAACAAGCAAAAAAAATTGCTATACAGATGATTCAAGCAGTCGCTGAAGGCGGTATGCAAGAAATGTCTGATGAAAGAGTAGAAGCAAGATTTGGTGGAAGAATAGGTTATGCTAATGGTGGAATTGGTAAATTAGTAAATAGAGAACAATACGGATTTGGAAGTGTTTTTAAAAGTGTAGGTAAAGCAATTTCTGGAGTAGCAAAAGGTGTAACTAATGCAGTTAAATCAGTTGTTAAATCTCCAATTGGAAAAATAGCTCTTACTGCGGCGGCTATGTATTATGCACCTATGGCTTTTGGCCAAGCTCCTGGACTAGCAGGATATCAGTCTGGATGGGGCGCATTAAAATCAGGTTTATTAGGAACTGTTGAAGCTGGAACAGGGTTATATGGTGGTGGATTATTTAGTGGAGTTGCAAATGCGTTTGGTGGTGCAGGCGGCTTATCTAGTTTAATTCCAGGGAAAGGAAGTTTACTATCTGCAGGGGCAGGATTTTTAGGTGGTATGTTTGCTGGTGGAGCAAAACCTCCAAAACCAGAAGATTATCAAACACCGGAAGAATATCAACAAGCGGTTGCTCAATATGAAAAATTATATGGTGCTAACTTAGGTGGAACACAAACAACATTACCCGTTAGTGCTAAAAATCCATTTTATGCAGCCAATGGAGGAAGAATTGGATATCAAAATGGAGGTATTGGTGATCTAATTAAAAATGTAACTAAACAAGAATTTTTTGGTTCTCCTACACCTATGATGGCTAATGGAGGAAGAATGGGATATGCTAAAGGAAATTTAGTAGAAGAAAAAATTATGAGAGCACCTCAAATAGCTATGGAAATGGGAATGCCTGTAGGTAATCCTAGACAAAATCAACAAGGAGTAGCTGAATTAGATTATAGAGATGAAGGTGGATTTGTGCCACCAATTGGTGTAAAAGAAAGAGCAGATGATATTCCTGCAATGTTATCTAACAATGAATTTGTATTTACAGCAGATGCTGTTAAGAATGCAGGTGGAGGAGATCCTAATGTAGGAGCTCGAAAAATGTATGTATTAATGAAGAAACTTGAAAATGGAGGAATTGCCTAATGGCTGAAATACAACAAACACAAGTATTACCAGCACCGTTTATTGAAGCAGCAGGTAAAACTTATTTAGAAGATTTATCTAAAGCCGTTGGTGGTATTAAAGGACTTGATCTTTCTAAATTATATGGATCTCAATTTGTAGCTGGCCCCTCAACTCTTCAAACACAAGCCGAACAACTAGCTGGTGGTTTAGGAGGTTATCAACCTTATTTACAAGCAGCACAAGCTGCAACAGGGCCTACAGCTTACCAAGCTTATATGTCTCCTTATCAACAAGATGTTATTGATACTGCGTTACAACAATATGATATTCAAGCACAAAAAGGTTTAGGAAATATATCTCAACAAGCCATTCAAGCTGGTGCATTTGGTGGTGGAAGAGAAGGAGTGCAAAGAGCTGAGTATCAAACACAATCAGATTTAAATAGAGCAGCGTTACAAGCGCAATTATTACAACAAGGTTTTGGTCAGGCACAACAATTAGCTGGACAACAGTTTACTCAACAAATGAATTTAGCGCAACAAACTCCTGCATTACTTGGACAACAAATTGCAGGTTTGTCAACTTTAGGAGCACAACAACAAGCTCAACAACAAGCAGCATTAACTGCTCAACAACAATTAGCACAAAAACAAGGTTACCAACCATTAGAAGCTTCTCAACAATATGGTGCAGGAGTTACTCAATTAATTGCAGGTTATCCTGGAAAAACTTCTATTGAAACTGCTCCATCTCCTACAGCGTTACAAACTGGATTAGGTGCGGCATCTACATTGGCTGGAATTTATAAAGCATTATATAGATAAATTTATGTCTAAAATATTAAAAAGACCCATGTTTAGAAAAGGTGGACCCACTAATGAAGGTATTGTGTCTATGGTACAACCTAGACAAAATTATCAAGGTGGTTCTTATGAAGAATTAATTAAACAATATCCAGAAAGAGCACAAGTAATAAAAGAATCCATGTCTAATGCTGCTTTATTAGAAGCATTATCTGGAGCAGGTAGATCAAAACAAGATAGGGTATCTGATTTATTAATTAGAGGTGGTTTAAATTTAATGTCGCAACGACCTAGAGGAAGTATTTTTTCAACTGCTGCAGAGGCATATAAAGAACCTACTTCTAAATTTTTATCTGAATCAGAAAAAGAAGAAGCTTACAAAAGACAATTAAGATTAACAGGTGCTACACAAGCGATGTCAGCAGAACAAGCTAGAATCAAAGCAGCACAAAATCAAACCAGTCCTTATTTAAAAGGAAAAAGTCCAACAGATCAAATTAGTTACGATACATATAAAATAGCAGATAGATATAAAGATGATTTAAATATTGCTCAAGCTAACAATATTGCTAAATTAAAATTTATTAAAAACAGAGGTTTATTAACAGAGCAAAAAGAATTAAAAAATTATGTAGATGCTTTAGATCCAAGTGTTGAATTTATCGATGTAAATAATTTTGAACAAACAAAAGAAGGTTTTTTTGTTCCACCTGCACCAAGAGGAAAATTAAAAAGTCAATATAAATCAGGAAGAACTTATTTTGATCCTAACACAAATGTAATTTATAAATATGAAGGTGGCGCTTTAAAACCAGTAACACCAAGTCTTACAGGTTTATTTAATCGCATTAGATAGGAGGTCACATGGCTGACGAAAGAGAAGACCTACCGAATTTTGATGAGTTTGGGAATGTTGTTGAAGATATAACTCAACAACAAGAAGGTTTAACCTATATAGAACCTAAAAAATTTATTGGCCCCAAATTTGTAGGAAAATCTCCTGAAATTCAAAGAGAAGAATATGCAGATGTTCGATCATTAGATGAAATTTTGGCGAGTAGTGCAACAGAAAGAAGTCAAGATGTTAATATAATAACTAGTATTACAGGGGGTATTTTAAGCGGATTAGTAAAAATACCTTATGGATTTGTTTCTTTAACTGCTGAAATTATGGATGCATTAGGAGAAGATGGAATTAAATTAAGTCAAGGAAAAGCAGCTAAACTAGAAAAATATTTTAAAGATTCTGTATTAGGTAAAGTAACTCAACAAGCAGAAGATGTAGCAAGAGAAACTGCAGCTGGAGCTTTGACAGAAATGTTTACACAGTTATATGGAGCAGCAAGAATGGGAGCTTCTGCTGCAATTAAAGCAAGTACAAAAGCTAAACAAATTGCTAATAATTATGTTAATGCAGCTAAAGTAGATAAAGTAGTAACTCCTAATAAAAAAATATTACAAGCTCAATTAAAAGCAAATCAAATGAATCAATTAAGTGGAGCTCAAAAGTTTTCTGCAGTTGCTATTGGTGGTGGAACAGGAACAGCTATGGTAACAGACATAGAACCTATTGGGTCTTGGGGAGACAAATTTGGTGGTCCAACTAAATTAGATAGAGAAATTAAATCAGAAGCTAAAGATGATGCAATTCGAAAGTTAGCAAATAGATTTAAAGTAGGTACAGAAGATGTTTTAGTAAGTGTTCCCATTATGTATGGAGCTGGTAAAATTGCCCAAGCGTTATCACAAAGAGGAAAAGATTTAGCTTATAGCAATAGTCAAGTAGAACAATTAGTAGATAAATATATTGGAGAACCTTTTAGAGCTAGAGGAAAAAAATCTGCAGAATTATTTGAAGGATTAAAAAAAGTAGAAGGTAAAATTGCATCTAGTCAAGTAACAGCAAAAGACTTGATTATGGATATCGATAAGACATTATTTAATATTGCTAAAGAAGCTAAAATAGGAAAAGGCACAACGGATTTAAAACGTTTAGTAGGTAGATTAGATGAGTTATTAACATCAGGAGAAGATATAGTTAAAAATAATAAATTAGTATTTACTACTTTCCCTGCAAAAAAATTAAACCAATTTGAAGCGTTTGCAAAAGAAATAGGATTAAATTCAAATCAAGTAAATGTTTTAGTAGATGAATTAGCTAAAGCAAGAAATCAATTTAATGTATTTAAAAATACTTTATTAACCGGTGGCAATATTAATGTAGCTAGTAATGAATTTGGTAAATTAATGTCAGACCGAATGAGAAATATTTTTACTTCGGAATATAAAATATTTACGGATGCAAGTATGATTCCTTATCAAGGTTATAAACCAACAGCGGAATCTATTGATCAAACTAAACAAATGTTTCAAAGATACGCTTTGCAAAATGGAGTAAAGCTATCTGATGTAGAATTAGATATCATGGTAAAAGACGTTGTTAAAAACGTTAAATTAAATCCTTTAACCAAAACACCTGAATTTACCGTAACTAAATTAAGTGCTTTAGATGATAAGCAAACTCAATTAGTTAATATCGCGGATAATGTGGTAGGTGGTAAATTTAAACCTACTGACTTTGTAAAAACAGAATCTGATTTAAGACAACTACAAAGATTATTTGGACAAAAAAGAGATTTAAGAAGTACTATTGTTAACACTATGCAAGATTTAGGTACGCTTGCAGCTAAAGATGAATTTTATCAAAATATGTTAAAAACAAGTGAGGACTTAATAAAACAAGGTGAACGTTCTATTACTTATCCTACTAGAAGACAAGCGATGGCAGCTTTTCCAAATAAAGTAGTGATTGCAGATCCGAATGGATTAAAAATACAATCCCCATTAAAAGAAGATATATGGACAAATCCTATTAATGGTAGATTTACTACAACAGAATATGCAGATGCTTTAAAATTTGCAGAAAGTATTTTATTTGATGATATTGCTAAAAATGTTGTGTATCAACATTTAATATTAATTCCCAAAGGATTAACACAAATATCTAAAACTATTCTAGGTCCTTTTTCTCATACTCGTAACTTCCTTACTTCTTCCTTATTTTCTGGTGCAACAGGGAATTTATTTAAAAATCCAATTACTTCTCTTAAAAATTTTAAAAGAGCATGGAATACTATTCAACCTCAACTGTTATACCGAAACACACCAGCAGACCAACGTTTTTACAAATTTTTATTAGAAGAAAATGTAGTTAGTTCTAGTACCACCGCAAACGATGTAGCTGGATTATTGGATGATATGGGTAAAGGTGGAGATATGTTTATGAAATTTTTTGGCAAATTTGGAAGAGGTATGAAAAAAATCTACAATGTTGCAGCCGATATGTATGTTGCGGAAGATGATTTTTGGAAAGTTTTTAATGTGTTACAAGAATTTGATACTTACTCTAGTGCATATAAAAATGCATTTAAAAAAGGTTTAATTACCAAAATGCCAAGTGAATTAGAAATGCTTAAAAAAGCAACAGAAATTGTTAGAAATACGGTTCCTAATTATTCTCGAGTAGGTGATTTTGTTAAAGCAATGAGAAGAACACCTTTAAGTAATTTCGTATCTTTTCCAGCGGAAGTAACTAGAACTTCTGCTAATATTATGGATTTAGCTATTAAAGAAAGCGCTGATCCGGTTCTTTCTTACGTAGGTAAAAAAAGATTAATATCTTTTGGTGCTACAGTGGCTGGTGTCATTCCTGCAGTAAATCACATTTTGCGAGGTTTATATGGAAGTAATGAAGAAATAGAAGCAGCAATTAGAATTTTATCTTTACCGGAATTTGCTAAAGGAACTAGTTTATTTATAACAAGAGATGCTGATGGAACCTGGAAATATATTGATGCAAGTGGAGCTTTTGTTTATGACACGGTTACCAATCCTATTCAAAGTTTAATTGCACAAACGACAACCGATAGAGTATTTAAACCTGGTACTCCATTAAAAACAAGTGTTTACGAAGGAGCAACTCAAGCCTTTAAACGATTTATTGCACCTTATTTTGAACCATCTATTTGGTATGAAACAATGCTTTCTTTATATGCAAGAGATGGAATGACTGCTGAAGGAAATAGATTATGGAATCCAGAAGCACCGGAAGGAGAAAAATGGGAAAAAGCGCTGAAGTATACATTAAAAAATGTATCTCCTGGTTCTGCACAACAAATGGAAAGATTAATTTTATCTTTACAAAATAAACCAAGTAAAAGAGGAGAAAAATTTAATTTATATGATGAGTTAGCTGGTTTATATGGACTACGAGCAGTTAAAGTAGAACCTGAAAAAAATATTGAATTTAAAATATATGAATTTAAAAAAGGAATTCGAAATACACGATCTTTATTAACAGGGGAAACATTAAAAGGTGGAGAAATTTCTAGTGATGATATTATTAAACGATATATTACCGCTAATGCACAACGATATAAAGTCATGAATAAAATGGCTAATGAAATAGAAGCTGGATATATTTTAGGAATGGACCCTAAATCAATGCGTAAACAATTTGCTGAACGACAAGAAAGTAATGCTTTGAGTAAAATTGCTCGTGGTTACTTTTATCCTTTTAAAATTTCTAGAGCTACAGGGAAAAAATATAAAGAACAATATGAAAAACTAATTTCTTATTTTGATGAATTAACTTTTGATGAACCTTACGATAGAGAAACAAGACAAACCATTAAAGAACTTCAAAGAGCAATGAAAAATATACCACTCGGTGCTAATTTTTATGACTATATTAATCCAAAAGATTGGTTACTAGGAGATAAACAAAGCTCTATCCCAGGAGCTAGCGGCGAGCGGCAAGTGACTCAAGTACCACCTTTACCACCTCAACCAATGCCTGATCAACAAATAGTAACACCTATTGTGCCACAAGTATCACAGTTAAATCAGGGGTTGACACCAGCGGAATCTTCGTATTTAAGCGAAGATGAGAAACAAATTAGACTAAGACAAAGAGGATTAGCGTAATGGCAAATGGCAAGACACCAGAAACTGAAGGCGAACATATTATAGCTATCTATGGTCACATAGAGGGTTTAAAAAAAGGTCATGACGAATTTGCTAAAGATATTTGTAGAGTAGAAGGTAAATTAGATAAATTTGAAGGTCATA
>Ga0208898_1002357_pt1 | contig 11637 bp, 14 predicted proteins | sample VirMetDEL_Mar_4_FD_184513 | JGI IMG/M metagenome (GOLD analysis project Ga0208898, IMG submission 184513) | Aqueous microbial communities from the Delaware River and Bay under freshwater to marine salinity gradient to study organic matter... | ecosystem: Environmental > Aquatic > Marine >...
ACGATAGGATACAGATTAAATATCAAATGTATCGTATCAATAAGATATCAGGATTTAACGTAACTAAAAGAGATGTAGTAACAGTAGAGCTTATAAAACTTTATCCTAAGTTTTGGCAGTTAAATAGTCCTCCTTATTCTCCTGCACCTCCGGTACCTACGGCAACACCTACTCCGTCTCCAACACCTACACCTGGTTTAAGTCAAACTCCTACTCCAACGGTAACACCGACACCTTCTATAACACCGACTATAACTCCAACAAGTACTGTTACTCCTACACCAAGTGGTGCTCCTACTTATTATGGACCGTTTGGTATAGCACCTGGTGATGGAGAATCTGGTCAAACTACCAGTACATTAGCTTGTACTCAAATTGTAAGTGAAAATGTATACTTTGAATTCCCTACTTCACCTGCTAACGGAGATACAGTTTATGTAAACACTGCATTAGATGATATCTTTATTGGTGACGGTAATTGGTATGGAATCGATACAAATGGAGACGGAGCACCAAATAAAGCATTCCAGATTAGTTCATTAGGAGTATTGTCTAACGAAACAGAGTGTACTACATAGTAGCAACTTATTAAACCAACCCTAATATTTATTAGCATATGGCAAATACTGAGATAAAAATAAACATTGATGTCGAAAGTAAATCGATCAATCAGTTAGAAGAAGAACTAAAAGAGGTTAACGACCAGTTAGCCAAAGTTCCTCTGGCTAGTGATGATTTTAAAACTCTTTCGAAAGAATCTCAACAGCTTACTAAAGAACTAAACAAAGCTAACGAAGCAGCAGAAGGATTTACCAGTGAGGATAAATTCCAGGCAGCAGATGGTGCTATAAAAGTAATGGCAGGATCTTTAGCCGGTGTAGTTGGTGTATTGGGAACTTTAGGAGTAGAATCAGAAGCTTTTGGTGAATTCGAAAAGAAAGCAGCTAGTGCTATTGCAGTTGCCATAGGATTTAAAGATATATCAGAAGGTATTGGTCAATTAGGACCTTTATTAGGTAAAGCGGGAGTAGCAGTAAAAGGATTCTCAAAAACTACTAGAGTAGCTTTAGCTGCTACAGGTATAGGTTTGTTTATAGTTGCTCTAGGTTCTATTGTAGCGTATTGGGATGAAATATCAGAAGCTATTGGTTTATCTACTAACGAAGTTGAAAAACAAAACACAAAGCTAGAAGAACAACTAGGCATTCAAGAAGGTATTATTGGAGTATTAGAAAGTGAAAAAGCACTTATAGAAGCTCAAGAAGGTAATACTATAGAGGTAAATAAAAAGCTTTTAGATCAGCTACAAATACAAATAGGTATTACCGAACAGTTAATTGCACAAAAACAATTACAATTAGCTGACGAAGAAGAACAAAATGCTCAAGTAACTTTCTGGGAGAAAATTAAATTAGGTATATTCTCAGCTACAGGTGCTTATGGATCTTTTGCAGAACAATTAGCTGAATCAGTTAATCCAGAGAGTGAAAAGACAAAAGAGCTAAACGAACAAATATTAGAACAACAACAAAGACTAAACCAACTTAAAACTCAATATGTTGGTGTAGAGAAAGAATATACCGCTCAGGTAGCTATGGCTAATGCAGAAGATGCAGTAACTGTTAGTGGTATCGAAGCTAAAGGAATTGCTACTACAAAACTTGGAGAAATAACAGGAGCAGTACTTACTCAAGAAACTGCTGACCTTATTCTTAAAGCCTCTGCAGATAGAGATGCTGCAGATGCTGCTAGAGCTGCTGAAGAAGCAGAACAGTTAAGAAATGCTCAATTAAGAGAAGTATCTAATACATTAAGTAACTTAGGAGCAGTATTAGATGAAGAAAGTGCAGCAGGTAAAGCATTAGCTATATCTTCAGCTATTATTAATACTTATCTCGGTGTAACAGAGGCGTTAAAACAAAAGTCTACCCTACCTTCTCCTTTTGACGTTATTGCTAAAGTAGCAAACGTTGCAACTATCTTAGCTACAGGATTTAAAGCAGTACGAGCTATCAAATCTACACCTACTAGATCTGCATCAGGTGGAGCACCAAGAGGAGGTATAGCAGCAGGTGCACCAGGAGCTCCTACAGGAGGAATAGGAGACGTTGCAGGTTTACCGCAAGGTAATATAAACACTGCACCACAAAATACTGTAACAACACCAACGGTACAGGCTTATGTACTATCAGGAAACGTAACTTCGGCACAGGAGGCTGACGCAAAACTATCAACTAGAAGAAATATAGGATAATATGAAAATCATCGAACTCTTAATAGACGAACTTGACGAAGCATTAAACGGTTTTACCGAAGTGGCTTTGGTAGCTAATCCAGCTATAGAAGCAGACTTTTATGCTTTCAATAACGATAACATAGAAGATGCTATTACTTATCAAATTATAAAACAGGCAGTAAAAGAACAATTTGTAGAAAGATTACCTGGAGAGTCTAGAGATGACTATATGGGTAGATGTATCCCTAAACTAAGAAGTGAGGGTATGGATCAAGATCAGGCTGTTGCTGTGTGTATCCAAACCTTTGACTTAGACGTAGATGGTTTACCTCCTTATAGTGATGAAATATCTGGTAGTATTATACAAGAAGAGTTTGAAAGTTACGATGATTACCCACAAGCAGCTTCTGATAATGCCTGTAAAGTACTTAGATGGATAGACGAGCATGGTAGAGATGAAGTACAAGGTATGACAAGAGTAGGTTTAGCAAGAGCTAACCAACTATGTAAAAGAGAAGCCATCAGTGAAGAGACTGTAGGTCGTATGGCAGCATTTATTCGTCATAAAAGAAATGCAGAGATATCAGAAGAGTATAAAGGTACTCCTTGGAAAGATAAAGGATATGTAGCTTACTTAGGATGGGGTGGTGATGAAGGTATTGCTTGGGCACAACGTAAACTTGACCAAATTGAAAGAGAGTCTCTCTCAAAGGATAAATTCTTTGATAACCTAGATGATGATAAGCAAGAGAAACTATTAGAGACACTTTCTAACGTAGGTTATTCCAAGGATGAACTATTAGAAGACTATGCAATTGTAGATACACAAGAGAAATTTGCAGGTTATCCTACAAAAAATAGTGCTAACCCAGAAGGTGTTACAGAGACAAAAGGTAACTACAAGATTTTATACGAATATGCCGGACCAAGAGATAGTAAGAATAGAACATTTTGTAAAAGACTTTTAGACCTTAATCTTTTATTTAGAAAAGAAGATATTCAAAAACTTTCTATTGATGGAGCTAATTCTCAAGAGTTTGGTTACTATGATATCTTTTCTTATAAAGGATCTTTCGGATGTAGACATAGTTGGAGAAAAAAATACGTATATAAAAAGAAAACAGCAGGTTTATTAGAGATAGCTGCATTACTACAGGATCAAAAGAGAAGATCTGAAGCTAATGTATCAGATGCTAAACCATTAGCTACTTTTTCTAAAGAGTTTAAGTTTTCTTTCGATGACGAGCAACAGCGTATAGTTGGCCCGCTCATGATACCCAATAAAACTATTATTAGGGCAGATGAAAATGGAGAACCATACTGGGTATATTTTTCTGAAGATACTATCAGAAAGATAGCGTATAAGATGATGAAAGATAAACTTATTGATAAAGTAAACCTTGAGCATAACAGTAACATTAAGGTAGACGGTCAATTAGAAGAAACCTGGATTGTAGAAGATCCAGAACATGATAAACAAAAACTATTTGGTTTCGACTTTCCAAAAGGTACCTGGATCGGGCAATATAGGATTAACGATCCTAAGGTATGGGATATGATCAAAGAAGGAGTAGTTAAGGGCTTTAGTATAGAAGCATTCCTTAGTGAAAGATTAGCCAATATATAAGTATATAAGTATATAAGTATATATAGATATATAAAAGTATGGAACCACACGCAAAAGCAGGATTTGTATTCACCACACTAGTAACAGGAATAGCTTACCAAGATATCTTCATGGCACTTGTGCTTGGATTCTTTGGGGCTCTCGGTGGATATATCTTTAAGGTAATAAAAGATATTATAACCAAACGAAAATAGGAGAGACCCTTTCTTTTCCTATGTAGAAACGATGTAATCGACTTCTACCCTATCACATTGTATGCAATAATAAAAAGGCCTACCGTTTTTATCGGTTAAAGGCCTCATTTTGTTTTTACAACTAGTACATTCTCTTTTATCCATAATAAAAAATATAAACTTTTTTTTTGTTTTCGGCAACTCCTACCTATCTATTATAGTACGAGTTGTTACTTTAAATATTTATTCGTACATTAACTTTAAATAATAAACATGGCAATGAAAGAAATTTTTAAAACAGTAGAAGGATTCGAACAGTACTTAGTATCGAATACAGGTAGAGTTATTTCTATCAAACACAAAGCAAAAGAACTTAAACCTCAAAAAGATGCAGTAGGTTACTATCACTATCGTCTTTATCCAGTTGATCAAAGGTTTGGAACCTATGGTAAGGGAAGAGGTAAACGTCCAAAGCTGTATAAAGTTCATACTTTAGTAGCTGAGCATTTTTTAGATAAGCCTAAGTCTAAAGTAAAGTTAGAAATCAACCACCTTGACGGTGATAAGTCAAATAACCACGTAGATAACCTTGAATTCTGTACTAGACAAGAAAATATGGCACACTCTTGGTCTACTGGATTACATAACGATGCACCTTATAAGGCTGCAGAGAAAAGAAGAAACCCTTGTTATGCTAAACTTCCTGATGGAACCATAGAGTATTTTGAAAGTAGATTACATGCTGGATTAGCATACAATACTACACCTTATACGGTTATAAAATCTATACAGGAAAATAGAGTTGTTACAAGATGGGGAGCTAAAGGTATTCAGTTTTTTGACCTGGATGAACTACCACCAGGAGAGACTTTTAAACAGTTGTTGAATATTCAAGCAAGACTTATGGCTTTCAATGACAAATACTATCCCAACAGAAAGAAATATATGAAGGAATGGAATAAAAAACAGAAAAAAAATAAGAAATAGTTTTTTGTTTGGAAAAAAATAGCTATATTATATTATATTAAGTAAACAAAATTAAACATTTATTAACCATTATTAACAAGATAGATAAACATTATGGAAAAATTATTAACCAATATTCTTATTAAACACTATAGTAATCTTATAAAAGATCTAAAAGATACTATAGAAGATACTAATAATCTGGATAAACCTTTATTAGTAAAGTATGATAGTAATAGTTTAGGACAATTATTAAACAAAGAGATAGATGATTGGTCTAAAAACTTTCTTACTCAGATACTAGAAGGTGAGTACGATACTGTTACACAAAAACAGTACGATAAGCTAAAAGAAATAGCTAAAAAAGTAAACTATACAGGTCCCCTTGCTCAATAATATGAAGTCGTTTATCTTCTCCATGTTTACTATCTTGTTAATCTTTACTTCATGTAGTAAGGAGGACCTTGAAATTTGTGGTGAGATTACAGGAGGTTATGTACAATACAACAGTATAGCTCAGAGAGATTATTTTTACTTCAGGGTAAACGGACAGGAAGTAAGAGTAGATCAAAAGACGTACGAGAGTTATTTTGTAGGCGAATTTATTTGTTTGCAATAATGTGGCTATACAAAAACAAACCTGTAACACAACTTGACCACGTACCTTTATCGGCGGTAGGGTTTATTTATTTGATCGAAGATGTAAACACTCCTTTCTATTACATCGGACGCAAAAATTTATATTCTGTCAGGACTCTGCCGCCGCTTAAAGGCTACAAAAGAAAAAGAAAAGTATTCAAACAAAGCAATTGGGTTAACTATCAATCAAGTAACGACACTGTAAAAAAATGGATCTCTCCTAAGAAAACTATTCTCAAATGGTGTTATAGTAAAAAAGAGATGACCTATGAGGAGAACAAGGCTCTCTATTGCCATAACGTTTTAGAAGATCCTAATGCAGTAAACGAAAATATTAGTGGGAAGTTTTATAAACAAGAATTTAAAAAAGATTAACATGCAACAAGAAATTTACTACCTTTACGAAATACCTGGTATAAAGATCGGGGTAACTCAGGATCTTATTAAAAGACAAAAACAGCAGAAAGATAAAGGAACTCTTATTCTTTTAGGTGAATACACAGATATATTCGAAGTAAGTGATATCGAACTAAAGTTACAAGCAGAGAAAGGGTATCCCGTAGATCAAGACCCTTATTGGTATGTAGTTTTAAAGAAACTACCTCTTGCTCAAGCTCCTGATGCTATTAGAAAAAGAGTTGCTAGTCACGATTATAAAAAATCTAGACCTAAAGCTATAGCTAACACAGATTGGAAAAAAGTAGGAGAAACTTGGAAGAGTAACCCTAAAAACTACGAAACTCTTATAAACAGTAGAAAAAAGATAGATTGGAAAGCTTTTGGTGAAAAAATTAGAAAAAGCCGTATAGGTAAAAAATGGACTGATAAGATTAAACAAAAACAATCAGAATCATCAACTAAGTATAGAGTTGAGCAGTATACCTTAGAAGGTAAATACATAAAGACTTGGAGAAACCGAAAAGAAGCTGTAGATGCAGGTTTTAAAGGTGATATTGGTTTATGCTGTAGAGGTAAATCAAAATCTGCAGGAGGTTTTATTTGGAAATACCGAGCTAAGTAACGCGTTTTTGTTTTTTTCGCCTATGTAGACTATTTATTGTTAATTAAACAAAATTAATAACTTAATTAGTTCAATCAAAATGAAGAAAGAAACTCTTAAAGAACTAGTTAAGTCTTATTTTTCGCTTATCGAAGCTCCAGAAAACAATATTAACGAAGAAGTAGTAGCTACTGAAGAGGTGGTTGAGACAAACTTTGCAGAAGCAGAGTTAGCTGACGACACTAAAGTAACTAATATGGTTGAAGGCGATTTCGCTGTAGGCCAAGTATTACACGTTATTCTTGAAGATGGAACTCATGTTAATGCTCCAGAAGGTAGTCATACTACGAAGTCTGGAATCGAACTAGTAGTAGACGAAAATGGGATCTTAACTGGTGTAAAATATCCTGATGTAGAAGGTGAAGGTTCATTAGAAGAAATGTCTTCTGAAGAAGTAGAAGCTGAAGCAACTGAGGATAAAACTGAACTAGCTGAAGAGATCATTGAAGAAGAGATTATGGAAGAGCATGGTGATTCTAACGAAGATATCAAAGAGGCAATTATCGAAGCCATTATGGGTGAAATTGCTCCTAGAATCGAAGAGTTAGAAAAACATTATGCGGAGCACGAAGAAAAACTTGCTATCCATGAAGACAAGATGAAAGAGCACATGAGTGCTACTCCAGCTTCAGAATCAGTAACGGCTAAAAACAACTTCTCTAAAAAAGCTTCTTTTAACAAAGGAGTTTCTAACGTAGGTCCTGTTAGAGAGGAGTCTAGAAACAGATACGAAAGGACTTTAAACTTTTTAAATAACAAAAAATAAACCTTATCAATTATGGCAATTAATGTAGATGCTTTAAATGATTTCTCAGATCAGTTAGCTGGAAAGATCGTTCTTGACAGTGTGATGGTGGGAAATACTGCGGAGTACATGAGCGTGCAGCAGAATATTAAGTTCCGCGAACCTTTGAATTTGGCTCAAGTAACTCCTTACTTCCAAGGTGGTGATGCTGTTTCTACTCCTTCAGGATCAGCTGTATTCTCTCAAAGAGATATCACTGTTACTAAGAGAACAGCTTATGACTCTTGGAACTTACAATTATTAACAGACAAGTACTTAGGAAAGATGGCTTTACCAGAGGGCAGCTATGAAGAGACTTTTGCACTTATGGAGCAACTTTCTGGAGACTTAGTAAGAAAATCACAACAAGCTAACGACGACTTTATCTGGAACGCTGTTTCAGGTTCAGTATTCGCTGGATCAACTGTAACTCCTAACTCTGATGGTCTTAAGAAATTAATCTCAGGATCAACTGCAGGTGTTGTTACTCCAACAGCTTCAGGATCTGCTGACTTCGGTGCAGCAATCAACGCTACTAACGCATACGATCAGTTAGCACAAGGTATTTCACTTGTAGACGTAAACGTATTAGACGCTGAAGATTTAACTATCTTCTGTGGTACTGGTACTTTCCAAACTATCGTACAAGCTTTAACTAAGCAAAACTTATTCCACTTCGATCCTACATCAGTAGAGCGTAGAGGAAATATGATGGAAGTTCCTTTCCCAGGATATCCTAACGTAAAAATCGTAGGTACTTACGGATTAAGAAGCTCTGATAGAGTAATCATCGGCCCAGCTTCTGACTGTGTAATCGGTACAGATCTTTTAAGTGATACTGAAAACTTCAAAACATGGTTCTCGATCGATGACGACGCAATCAAATATCGATTAAGAAACAAACTTGGAGTCCAAATTGGCCACGCGTCATATTGGGTATCTAACGACCTAGCGTAATCTAGAAAACTATAACGGGCGGTTTCGGCCGCCCTTTTATTAACCCTAAAAACTAAAAACATATGAGCTGTGATATAACTAGCGGATTTTCATTATCATGCCGTGATTCGGCGGGAGGCGTGAAAAATGTTTATATTCTTTCAGGATCTATTACTACTATTGCTGAAGAATCAGAAGGGTTGATCTCTGGAATTACGGGTTCAGGAGAATTCTTTAAGTTCGAGTTACCAAGAAACGTTGGTGACTGGACAGAAACTCCTACTCCAAGCTTAGAAAATGGTACTGTTTTTTACCAAGAAGACGTTAACATTGCGTTACACAAGTTAGCTAGCGGATTAAGAAATCAGGTGAAAGTGCTCGCACAGAATCCTAGTCTTTCTATCGTAGTAGAAACTAATAACGGAATTGATAGCCCGTATACGGGTAGATATTTCCTTCTTGGAAGATACAGAGGTATGTCATTATCAGCAGGTAGTGGTGCTACAGGTACTGCATTTGGTGATCAAAATGGATACGCACTAACATTTTCAGGTCAAGAGCCAGAACCGGCAGATGAAATTAAGTCAACAGACGGAACATTATTATCTGCACTTTCAGGTATCGCTCAAAATTAAACATAAACGAAAGAATAAGGGAGAGGTTATTAGGATTTCTCCCTTTTTTTTCATAACTTAGATTATAGATGATACAACTTTACTATAGACCATCAGGTTCACAAACTATAGCAATCTGGCCGGAAGTAGACTCGATTTATTTTAATAATATCTCGGGTAGTTTTATTTTAAACTATAATCAAGATTTAGATAGAAGTTCAGGTTCAATAGACCTAACTTTACAAAATACACCTGACAGTATAACACCAAGATTAGTCTTTAGTTTAGCAAACTCTAACGTACCCCAATATGGAGGTTTTTATACAGTAGAGTTATTTGAAAGAATAGGAGCTACATTAGCTACATGGGGACAAACTACAGATACTTGGAGAGCTGCAGACTATACTTGGAATGCAACAACCGATATAGTTAACAGTAGAAAATTAGATACAGATAGAGCATGGGTATCAGGAAGTGACACACCAACGTTTACGTCTTATGCTAGTGCAGATGAAGACGGTACCTATACAACATATCATGGATAATATGAAAGATACTAATAGAAAAATGCACTTTAAAAGAATCCAAAAGTTTAATAACGACTGGGTATCTTATAAAGAAAGAAAAGACGGTAAGTATATTCGTTATGGAGAAGATAACCAATTCCCTGACTATCTTATCAAATTATACAATCAATCTTCTATACATGCTGCATGTGTAAATGCAATCGTAGAAGGAATTATCGGAGGAGGTTTAACAGCTTCTGACGAACAAGCTATATCTAGAGCAAACAAAAAAGGAGAAACATGGAATGATATTTACACTAAAGTATCTACTGATTTTTACTTATACGGTAGTTATGCTTTAGAAGTAATCTGGTCTTTAGACAGAACAAGAATAGCAGAAGTATACCATATTGACTTCTCACACATTAGAGCTGCAGAAAAAGATCATAGAAACAATATACCTGGTTACTTTATCTCATCAGAGTGGAAAGGTCTAAAAAAAGTAAGTGACAAAGACGTACATTACCTACCAATGTACAATCCACACACTGCTGAAGAAGAACCTTCTCAAATCTTTGTATCAAGAGAATACAGACCAGGACAAGAATACTATCCGTTACCAAACTATAACGGAGCACTAAAAGTTATCGAATTAGATACAGAGATAGATAACTTTCATGTTAACAATATTAAGAACGGATTAGCTCCTTCTTTAGCAATTACTACATTTACAAATGGTTCACCAGATGATGTAGAAGCTATCGAACAATCTTTAAGAGCTAATTACGGAGGTAGTGATAATGCAGGAGCATTAGTATATATGGATGTAGATAGTCCAGAAAATGCACCAGTAATTACTCCTATTGCACAAAATGGTGCAGACAATTACTATAATACAGTAAACGATATATCACTACAAAAAATACTTACAGCACACAGAATTACTTCACCAATGATGTTAGGAATTAAGACTGAAGGTCAATTAGGAGGTAGAGATGAAGTAATCGATGCATTTTTACTCTTTAACAATACAGTAATAGTTCCATTACAGCAAGATATTCTAAGAGGTTTAGAAAGCTTACTTGCAGTTAATTACGACGACTTAGTTATTGGAGTAGAAAACAGACAACTATATGAAGATGGTGAGGTTGAAGAAGAAGTTGTAACTTCAGTAGAAGTAACAGAAGAAGAAGATCAACAAATAAACGAAGAAAGCAATGACTAATACCTTTTTAATATCAGAAACTAAATTAAGAGAATTTACTGACATTGCAAATAATGTAGACAGTGCTCTTATAAAAAATGCTATAAGAGAATCTCAAGATATAGGTTTACAAAGAATTATAGGTACTCTACTGTATGAAAAGATTATGGATTTAGTAGATGCTGGTACAATAGGTGATAGTGCAAATGCTGCTTATAAGACTTTACTTGACGATTATATACAAGACTTTTTGATTTATGCTGCTTATTATTACGCTTTAGATAGTATATACATCAGATCAAGAAACGACGGACTTATAAGACCAACAGGTGGTGAAAATAGTGAATCAGTAGATAGATCTATTTACAATATGAAAAGACAGTCGGTAGAGAATAAAATGGAATACTATGCCGATAGATTAACCAACTATATTATCGAGGAAGAAAATTCTTACCCAGAATTAAACGAAAGCAATAAGCTTTACGAACAAAATCCTAATTATGACTCTAAGTATAGAGCAGGATTTGTATTTAGTAAAGATTTAACTGCTCAAGAGTTTATTAAAAGAGGGTATAGAGTATACGATCAAAGATATAAACAATATCCACAATAACTATGGGAAGAAATTTAACCAACCTTACAATATCATCATCCTTTCAGTACTTACTCCAAGTATCTGAGAGTAATTCAGTAAACAACGGTGTAGGTAGTGTAATTACAGATTTAGCAGTAACAGCATCTCATGCTACTAATGCAATTGATGCAGTAAGTTCCTCTTATGCAGTATCTTCAAGTCATGCTAGTCAAGCAGACCTTGCCCTACAAGCTAATAATGCAACTACAGCCAACACTGCTTCTTTTTATGGTGATGCAGTAGTAACAAGTTCAGCAG
>Ga0208898_1002358_pt1 | contig 11633 bp, 8 predicted proteins | sample VirMetDEL_Mar_4_FD_184513 | JGI IMG/M metagenome (GOLD analysis project Ga0208898, IMG submission 184513) | Aqueous microbial communities from the Delaware River and Bay under freshwater to marine salinity gradient to study organic matter... | ecosystem: Environmental > Aquatic > Marine > Coastal...
ATGAGCATTAACGAAGCAACCCCAGAGCAGTGGGACAAAGCAAGCAAGACAGTGTATGGTAAACTATACCATCCTAATGACCACGCTATAAAGAAACAGGTAGGAGGCTCTCATTACAATCGCTACTCAATACAGCCAGTTGATTTTATTCTTGCTAATAAACTTGATTGGTGTGAGGCGAACGCTATAAAATATATTACAAGACACAAAGATAAAGGTGGAGTAGAAGATATACGTAAAGCAATACACTATCTAGAAATACTTCTGGAGCGTATGGTCAATGAAAATAGTTGAAGGTAACTTTGGAAGCAAAGAAAACAACGACATAAAAACCTCTGAGTTTCTTGCGTTGTTATCAGCACGTAGTTTATGCTACGAGGAAGAAGAAAGACCTATCAAGTGTGTTGTTATTATGTATGAAGACGGAGAGGTATTTGAAGTCACAGCTACAGAACAATACCCTGATGGTGTGTACTTACTTCTAGGTTTGGCACAGGCAGCAATCATAAACGAAACTTTAGGAATAACTTAATGGACGCATATCAACAGTACATACACAAGTCACGCTACGCACGTTACAATGCAGAAGAACAACGTCGAGAGACTTGGGAGGAAACAGTAGAAAGATACGTCAACTACTTTGCAAATAAATTTGATCTTGAAGACGTATATGATGAACTTTTAACAGCCATTGACGGGCTAGAAGTTATGCCATCTATGCGAGCCTTGATGACAGCAGGTGAAGCACTAGACCGTGACAACGTAGCAGGGTTTAACTGTAGCTACTTACCTATAGACCACCCTAAAGCATTTGATGAGATGATGTACATTCTCATGTGCGGCACAGGTGTGGGCTTTAGTGTTGAGAGACAGTACATAGCCAAGCTACCTGAAGTTGCGGAGAAGTTCCATGAAACAGACACAGTTATTAATGTTGCGGATTCAAAGATCGGATGGGCGAAATCGTTTAGGGAACTGGTATCATTGTTGTATTCAGGTCAAATTCCCCAATGGGACGTTAGCAGAGTACGACGTGCAGGTGCCACACTTAAAACTTTCGGAGGTCGTGCAAGTGGCCCAGAACCTCTCATCGAATTATTCAAATTCACGTCCGGGTTGTTTCAAGGAGCTGCTGGACGAAAGCTTACATCCATTGAATGCCACGATCTTTGCTGTAAGATCGCACAAATCGTAGTAGTAGGTGGAGTAAGACGATCAGCACTCATATCACTATCTAACCTGTCGGATGACAGGCTACGCAGAGCTAAGACAGGTGAGTGGTATCATGCTAACCCACAACGTGCACTATCTAACAACTCTGCTTGCTACACAGAAACACCTGACTTTATTGCTTACCTAGAAGAATGGAAAAGTTTATATGAATCCTACTCAGGAGAACGAGGTTTCTTCAGCAGAGTTGCTAGTCAAAAGCAAGCTGAAAGGAATGGCAGACGAGATGCTACCTACGATTTTGGAACTAATCCATGTAGTGAGATCATCCTCAGACCCAACCAGTTCTGCAATCTATCAGAAGTTGTTGTCAGGCCAGACGATACGCTCTCTAGCCTCAAACGAAAGGTACGCATTGCGGCTATCCTTGGAACTCTACAAGCTACCCTTACAGACTTTAGATACTTAAGAAGTATATGGAAGACAAACACAGAGGAAGAAGCTTTACTTGGTGTATCACTAACAGGTATCATGGATCACCATTTACTATCAGGACGAGGTGACAATGCAAAGCTTAAGAAGTGGCTCACAGAGATGCGAGAGGAAGCAATTGAGACTAACAAGCGGTGGGCTGAGAGACTTAACATTAATCCCTCTACAGCTATTACTGCGATTAAGCCTAGCGGTACTGTTAGTCAGTTGGTCGACAGTGCTAGTGGGATCCATCCTCGTTATAGCGAGCAGTATATACGAACAGTTAGAGCTGATTCTCGTGACCCTCTTTGTGCTGTCTTAGAGGCTGCTGGTGTCCCTGTAGAGATAGATGTACACAGTGCTAGTACCAAGGTATTTAGCTTCCCTATCGCCTCACCAGAAGGCGCTGTGACAGCCTCAGCTATGGGTGCAATAGAACAGTTAGATTTGTGGGAGTTGTATCAGGACTACTGGTGTGAGCATAAGCCATCGATGACGTGCTACTACCGTGACCATGAGTTCCTTGAGGTAGGACAGTGGCTATGGAACAAGTTCGATAAGGTATCAGGTGTTAGCTTCTTGCCTTACTCAGACCATGTATTCCAGCAGGCACCTTATCAGCCCATTGATAAGAAAACATACAAGGAAGCAGTAAAGAACTTCCCTACTGAAATCAACTGGGATATCAATGAGGAGTCTGATATGACTGAAGGTAGTCAGGAGTTAGCTTGCACAGGTAATAACTGTGAAATCTAGTATTGCACTAGTTGTACTGATGTTATTACCTGCGTGTACTATAGTGTGTACCTCTGAGCCTGAATGGAGGTGGCCTCAAGACATGAATATGATAGAGTAACCTCTGTCGTCACCACCTACGTCCTCTGGCTTCTCTTTAGGGTCATGGGACGTGGGTATCCCTTCCTTCTGCATCTTCTTGATGCGGTCTTTAGAACGCTCACACATACTGTGATAGTCCAAAGATGTGTAACTTACTGTGTGGTCTTTATCTTTCATTAGTTAGTCCTCAGTCAAAGAATCCTTTAATAGACTTACCCACTACCGGAAGAGCATATAGTGTTTCATCTGGTAGTGGGTCACCTGTCCTAAAAGCATCAGCTATGTCTTCTAAAACCGCACCGGGAAGAGTAGCGCCCAGTGGTGGCAGTAAGTTTTTACCTATTGCATCTAAAGGATCATTCATAAACTTATCGTAGCCGTAGTCGTTAGCGCCCATTGCACCAAACGTAAGAACAGAACCTACTTGATACAAAGCTGACACTGCACCCTCTACTGGATCAGGAGCTTCTCCTTTTAATACCTGACGAGCCTCGTTAACCACACCATAACCACCACCTGACAGAACAACATACTTAGCTAGGTTTTCTAGTGCTTGTTTCTTGTTACCTGCTTGCCACTCTTTCCATATCCTACGCTCCATCAAATCAAACTGCTTGATAGCAAAACCTTTTAGCATATAAAAGATACGAGCATTAGGATTAGCTAACCCTGCCGCTGTCTGCGCTGCTGCGTTAATAGGCTGTAGCTTAAACAAATCAAACATAACAAGATCACGTACTAACTCACTGTCTGTTACGCCATCAGCAATATCTTTCTTTAGTTGTTGTATCTCAGGCTTACTGAAACTGTACTGCCACTTAGTATCAAAACTACCGTTGGCTATGTCTTGTTTTGCTTTGTTATAAGACGCACCCATAATCCTGCTCTTGCCAAACTGATCTAGTTTAGAGAACCCTGACCACTTCATAGACCACTCAAGCAAATCTTCACTGGCTTTGGCGGCACCTTCAATAAACTTATTACCAGACGTAACACCACCAAGTAACTCTATGTCTTTCTGTGTTCCTTTACGTGCCTTACGTACAAACTCACCAAACACCTGACGAGCTAGGCCCATGTCAGCAGGACTAAACTCAACACCACCTTTAGCAAACACAGCCTTAATTACGTTACCTAAGCCAAGCTCAAAGGAAGCGTTGAACAAGTCATGCACGTTCATCAGAGCGCCATAAGGATTAGCAATAGTACCTACGTAGCCAAGACTACGAACCATATCTAGCTCACTAGCCATACCTTTGTTAGCGTTAATACCTATATCATCAATAATTTGTTGTGCGTTCTTGATCTGCACATCAGAGTAGCCTTCACGCTTGAGTGCCTCTGCAATGATGTTGTCATCAAACAAACGAAAATGTCCTGCCTCATAGGAAGCAGTAGCATCAAGAGTACTAGCTCCTTCTTTTATTTCTTTCTTAGAAGAAGCACGACCCATTAAATCTTTGATAGGTCTAGCCTCAACAGGTTTACCAGCAGTACGGAAACCAAGCTGTTCGCCTATTTCCATTCTAGTTAGTGTCTGTCTCTGCCATGTCCAGTGTGAATCAAAGATGTTGGCATACTCTTGTTGCTTATCAGCAGGTCTTTCAGCATTCTTAGCTCGCCACTCTTTCATAGAGGGACGCTGTACATTCTTAGACGCTGCATCTTCTGCTTTTGTAGCCGCCCTATCTCTGTATGTCCTTAGTGACGCATCCTTAAGCACTGACTCAGGAGCAGAGTGCATCCAAACAGGTGTTACTTCTCCTGCTGTTACCTGCCTACGATATCTCTTAGAGAACTCTATGTTGTCATCAAAGAACTTTTGCAGTCTTTCAGGCGCACCGTTACCTATCTTAGCTCTAGCTACGTTCATAGCACCACGTAGTGCCTTTGTCTGAAACTCTAAAGACAGATTAGGATTAACAGCATCTAAGAGTAGATCATTAAACTTAGGATTAGCACTGGCTAGTTCTCGGAATGGCTCCATACCTTTCCACATATTATCAAGGTCAGTTTGCTTTCTTGTTACCCTGTTCATAGCCCTGACTAGACGCTGTGAAAAAGCAACACCTACTGTATCTTCAGCAAGAGTAGCAAGAGGAGAAGCCAAACGTCTAAACCTAACAAGAGTTTTCTGTGCTTCAGGTATAGTACGTCCTATGTCAGCAGCAAGACGACCAGTAGTCATATCTAGTAGGTCTTGACGCAACATAGCCATGTCATCAAGGTTCTCAAACGGCTCATCTAAAGTCTTACGCAAGTCTTTGATAGCTTTATCAGAGCGTACTACTTTGTTTAGCTGACGAACGTCCACACCCATGTCTTCAGCGTACCCTTTCATGCGCTGATAGAAAGGTGCTAAGTCTTTAGGTAATGCTCCTTGTCTGCCTACAACATCCCCAAGAAACTCTATCTCTCGCATCAGTAGCTGAGTAGCTAACTCTGCATTAGTTATATCTTCAGGCGCTCTGTTTACTTTAGCTTCTTTAACAAGTTTATTTTGAAGTCTAGCGCGTTCAATATTAAATTCTTCTATTGTTCTAAATCTTCCTGCAAAAGAAGGATCAACAAGCTTGTCAAGACCTCTACCAAGAAGGTTACCAAAACCACCGTACAGCAAAGCACTAGTAATACGTCCTTCACCTCCTTCACCAGAAGCTAAACCGTATATTACTCCTTCAGCAAGTCCTTGATCTGCAATAGAGTACATCCCAAGTTTAGTAAACCCTCTTGATAAACCTACGCCTGTACCAAGTGTACCAAGAAACTCAGCAGCAGTACCAATTTGACCTGCTTCTGGGTTTTGTTCTTTAAATACTGTACGTGCAGCTTCATATCTAGCTTTAGCTTCTCCGTAAGATTGATTTGTTTTTGCAGCAGTTACAGCACTAGCAAGTTCACCTAACAAACCAAACGTAACACCTTCACCTAATTCAACAGCAATGCCCTTGTAACGCTCAAACTTTTCATTTTCCATTTCACCAAAAATATCTTGAGCTTTTTGTGGAATAACAATTTCAGATTTTTTAACGGCTACAGGTTGTTTAAACAAGTCTCTTGCTTCTTGTGGAATAACAATACCTGTAGACTTTAAAGGGTCTGCTAGTTCCCTGTAAGGTACAGTTACTTCCTGAAGCAATTCAGTAGGTACTTGTTGTCGTTCAGGTGTAGTAACTTCAGCCAAACGCTGATCCATAGTAGACGTGTAGTCTGTATATGGTGCAGGTACTTCTTTCTGCTCACGTTCAGGTACTTCTATGTTCTCAAATAAAATCTTCTTAGCTCTTTCAGGCACTACAATATCTTGTAGTAACTCTTCAGGAACTTTCTTAGCATCTACGTTTACTTCTTGTAGTAACTCTTCAGGTACACGATCACGATCAGGTACTTCAATGTCCTCAAGCAGTATCTTCTTAGCTCTTTCAGGTACTACAATATCTTTAAGTAACTCTTCAGGAACTCTTTTAGCGTCTACAATTATTTCTTGTAGCAATTCTTTAGGCACACGCTTTGCTTCTACTGCTATTGATTTTAATAAGGTAGTAGGTGCTTTCTTTCTTTTAGGTACTGATACTTCAGATAAAGACTCAGGAACATCGTAGTTTTCTTTTAAGGTTTTAACATCTATACGCAAAATTTTTGCAACTTGCTCTGGAGTAGCGCCTAGATCAAAAGATTTTTGCACTAACTTAGGAATTAATGATGGGTTTTTTACGTCACCAATCCACTGATTCCACGATCTGTCACCTAAGTTGTTATATTCTACTAACTCTTTAACAGTAACACCAAAAAGATCAGCTACTTTTTGTTTAGTGTCTCCCTTTTTTACTTTGTATGCTTTAGGTATATCAAGTATATTATTCCAATAATAAGTATCTGTAGCCTTTTCTCTTTTAGGCACAGTAATTTCTGACAAATTGTTTTCTGTGTTAGTTTGTGCCATACTAGTAATTCCTAGTTATTTAGCGACCAAATCCTGCTGCGTCTCTTCGATCTCTAAACGGTTTTTCTCTTCCTTCTTGAGCTATCTCTCTGCCTCTGTCTAGCGCAATCTGTCTGTCTGTAGGATCATTAGGATCAAGTTGAGGGTTAGCTTCAAGAATTAAAAGGACAGCCGCGTTTTCTCTATTACGGTCTGCTTCCACTCTATCAGCATAAGCCGCAGATTTAGCAAAAGGACCGGGGTAGTTTTCTTTAAGCCATTTTTCTACAACAAGCCCAACTTGTTCTGTTGTTTTACCAACAACTAAATCTGCAACTTCAGCTTTTTGTTCGTCGGTTAGATTTTCAATAACTTCAGTAATATCGTCAGAAGTAATATCAAAGTAATCTCCGCTTGCAGCAATACGATTCATATAGTAGCTAACAAGACCTTCAGCTTGGTCTGCTTTTATAGGATCAAGATAAGCAGTAGCTTTGTCCACTTGTTTCTGTCTATTAGTTTCACTAAAAGTTCTCCAAAGCTGTCGTTGTTGTAGCCTGTCTTTGGGAATTCTAAGACCTTCTTTTTCCATTTCTTGTAGCTGTGCTTCTGAAGGTGCTTTTGTATCGGCCATATTGTTTTTGTGTGTTTCGTTTGCTAATTCAATTTCTTGTTCTTTTTTACGTACATCTTGAACTACTGTCTGATAGCCTGCGTCTACTAATTCTTTAGCTTTTGCATTCCAAATTTTTCTATCCTCAGAACCTTCCGTTCCAAACTTAAGTTGTTCTAAGCTAGCCCTAGCTAATTTTTGTTTTGCTCCACTTATTTTTGCATTTATTTCTATTTGAGCAAGTTGAGCTGCAACAACACTGCTTTTTGCTTTATCACCAGCACCAACAAGAGTTCCAGCATCAATGCCTTTTGTTTGTTTAGCAAGATTAACCATCTGCTCTTCAATAGACTCTATTTGAAAGTTTGCTGCTTCTTTTCTAGAGCGATCATCAGACTCTAACAAGATTTGTGCTTGCTCATTTAGTTGTTGTTGTAGACCAACTAACTGGTTCTGCTTGTTGTTTACTACACTAGCCTGATTAGCTTGTTGTAAAGTAGGCAATGTTTGCATTATGTCTTGAGCAGGTACACCAAGCCCTTGCATACTACCCATGTATGATTTCATAGTCTCAGGATCAAAACGTCCTTCAGCAGCGGCTTGCTGTGCAGCTAACATACCACCCATCATTCCTTTTTCGCGTTGTTGTCTTTGCTCTTGTTGACGCATAAGTGCAGGAGCTTGACCTACACTACGAGCAACATCAAACAATCCCTGTTGATAGGTAGGCTGAAGAAGACCTTGTAAAAATGTCTGTGAAAATTTAGCCATTGTTCTGTGTCTCCTTAACTAAACAGTTCTAAAAGAGGTGTAATAAAACCATCTTCTGCACTACCTACCGGACTCAACATACCACCTAGTAATCCTGTACCAAGACCACCAAGCAAGTTAGCTCGTGCCTGTTCTGCAATTAGTCGTGCCTCAAGACCACTCATCATAGTCTCACCGTACTGACCAGCACCATACAACTGACCCTGCTGTTGCATCTGTGGGTAAAGCTGTGAAGCTTGTTGTACATTAAGCATCTGTGCTTGTGGCATATACGCACCTGACAGGGCACCTAAGTTTAGCTGTTGCTGTCCTTGCTGTAATCCTAAGCCACCTGCTAACATCTGTTGACCACTACCAAGAGATTCGATAGCACGTCGTTGCTGTGCGTCTGTTAAGCTACTACCTAGTCCAGCAAACTGAGAACCTAATGCTGCTTGTTGTTGCTGCTCTGCTTGTGCTTGCTGCATAGCCATTAAGGATGCTTGATTCTGAGCTTCTGCTTGTGCCTTAGACAAAGCAAACTGCTCTGGCGTACCTCCGTACATATTAGTTTGTACACCCATACGTCCTTGATTAAACAAACGCTCTTCTAAAGCTAGTCGTTGACGTTGCTCTTCAGGCGTTTGCATAGCTCTTATGCGGTTATAAACATCAGTCTCACGACCAGCCATAGGTTGAGCAAGTTGACCCATAAACATGCCGCCTAAGTTTGAGGCATCTTGAGCGAGTAAAGGGTCTTGCCCAAGCTGTGTAGTACCACGGCCCATAAGAGCCAACCCAGCAGCAGCGGCTTCAGGACTTCCCGTAGTACCCCCTGCAAAGCCTGTCTGAGCCTGTCTAAGCAGTTCATTCTGTATGGCTTGCTCTGTACCTCCTAACGTATTATAAACATTAGTACCTGTAATGTTGCCTTGAGCATCCATTGTAGGCGTAGCACCAAACTGTGACCCAGTAGAAGAAGTAACAGTAAAAGGCTTAAACTGAGACATACCTACAGCTTGATTAGCAAGATCCACAGCGCCCGGAATACGTGTCCCATCTACTGTAGTACCTAAGATAGATTCTGTACCAATGTCGCTTAATCTATTATAAGCAGCACCTGTAAGAAGTCCTCCCCCAATGGCAGTACCTGCCCCTAATATTTTATCTATCAAAGTGCTCATATTGTTTTACCTAATAGTGCTAATACGTTCATTTCCTGTATAGACAAAGCGTAGCCGTTAATGTCTGTTTCAAGTCCTACGCTAACTACAGAGCCATATCCTGTTGTGTTTAGTGAAGTCCTACTTAGGGTTTCTCCTTCTGCGGAAAAGTCAGCGTCAGTATATTCAGACTGTCCGTAGAAAGCAGGGCTATCACTACTAGTCCTAAACGTACTAGAACTAGGGTTAGTTGAAAAGTCATAAGACCACTTGAGGAAAATGTCTGAGTTGTTTCCTCCAATCAAAGTAGGTCTAATCTTTTTTAACATTTTAATTTTTGCTGGATCACCAAACGTAAGACCCGGACTAAAATACCTAAAGCGATAAGGCTCTCCGTTGTCTCTATAGTTGTCATACTTACCTATGCCGTCTTCACATCCTATGTATATGTCTCCGTTTCTGTCTCTGTGAAACGACTTAAAGTCAACACTAGGCCAACGAGTAACCCTGTAAGAACCGTTTTCTAAGGTTGCTCTTATGTCAAAACAATACACTAAGTTAAGATCAGCAAAACACAAAAGATAAAAATAATTCTCAGGGCTATATACAGTACTAACAGGTTTAGTAGTAGCCAGTGTATTAGCAATTAACTCTTGCTTTATATTTCTACTCAAGTCAGTAATAGGTAGTGACTTTTCTTGTATTGTTCTACCTAATCCCCTTAGACCTGTCTGAGTCAAAAACAAAAGGTCTGTTCCTATACTCTGCACACTTTTTCTATCTACACAACCTACACCGGGAATTGTGTCAGCAAGAGACATAGATGCAGGAGTTTCAGCATTTTGATAAACAAGCGTGTTGTTTTCTCCAAAGACAATTAAGTAGCCGTTATAACCTGCTAAAGCAACTACTACGTCAAACCCGTTAGGCCATGCTTTAGACACATCAATAGAACCACTAGATCCACCAGCAAAGTCGTGACCAATTAGCAGATCAGACCAGTAAATAATATTGTCGTTTGTAGCGTTGCCTACACACCACACACGACCATAAGCACCAATAGCTTCGTTGCAGTACTGAGTAGCTGCTACAGACGCACCAGAAACATCAGACATTTTAGTTACTGCACCTAGCGCATTACTATATACTAATGGCTCGTAACCACGTTGAAAGAAATAAGCGTAATCATTAAAATTAAATATCTTCCAATCGTTATCCGATATTGTGTACGACCCCGGAGAAGCATCTACCAAAGTAGTAGTGCCTGTAATAATCTTATTGTTACCAGTACTAAAGATTACTTCGTTACCGGCACTGTCATAAAACTCGTGTATGTTATGAAGGTAGTCTGTACCTAGTACCGTTTTGTTTGTAGTTAAAACACTGTTACCTTTTCGTGAAGCTAAACGACCCCGCCTGTCAATAATAGCGTTATCAGCAACTTCTGCAAAAGCAGTGTCCTGTGCTATAGGAGAATCTTCAGTATTGATCCCCATAAAAGCAGGAGCAACTAAGTTAATACTCTGTAGTGGCTGAGCCATGCTTACTCCTACGGTGTGTACCAGATGGTTTCGTCAGGGTGCTTTTGTGCATCCATAGCGATTGCGTCTGATAGGTATTTGTCAGCTATAGCAAAGTACTCAGGGGTTGATGTACCGCCTGTCTCGCCACGTTCACGAGCTAACAAAGCTACTGCCATGTGAATAACAGGCTGACTAGGAATAGCAAGAATATCTGCATCAACCGACAAAGGAACATTCCTAAGAACCATCTTAGTTTTAATAGAGTAAACACCATCAGGTTTAGGATACACATCAATCTGTGAGTCACCGTTAGCATCTACACTGTTGTAAGTGTAAAAAGAAGGTGTACCAGATGCAGGTGTTCCTATCAGATACTTTTCGTCAATCCAAGACTGAGGACGATACTCCATAATTATATTAGATGTATCGTTAACCATAGTCAGTACTTTACCGTAGTCCTGTGAACCTGTAAGAGAATACGTGTAGTCATCTGCCGCAGTAGTAATCGTAACAGTAGTCCTAAGTTGCGACCAATCCCAAGTGTTTTCTACTAGTGTTTTAGCGTCGTTAATATAGTCACCAACCATAGAACTATACGTGTTAGCGTACACGGTAGTTACTTGGTCTTCCCGTAAACGTCTAAGCACATTGTTTACTAAATTTAAATATGTCATACTAAATCCCTAAACAGACCAGACCTCATTTGCTTAACATAATCTATTTGATTTGATGAACCAATAGGAGAAAGTTGTGGGCTAGAAAAACTTAGTCTTTGTATTGGAGCAGGATTAAAAGTACCACCTGAACTTGGGCCTACAACATTTGGTGGCGGTGAAGGTGTTGGTTCTTGTTGTGGTATTAGCATAGAAAGCGCATTTGCTAAACCAGCAGCAGTTAATGCACCTGCATTATTATTATTATTACTATTGGTATTGGTAGTTGTTGATGGTGTAGTAGTAGTTGTTGATGGTGTAGTAGTAGTTGTAGTTGGTGTAGTTGTAGTTGTAGTTGGTGTAGTTGTAGTTGGTGTAGTTGGTGTAGTTGACGGTGTAGTGCTTTGAGAAGCAGCATACGCTATGCCTTCTGGAGAATTTGCTATACCCTCAGCTATTTCTTCTAGCGACATGCCAGAAGTAGCCCAATTTTGCAAAAAATTCTCTGCTCCAGAGCGACCTAAAAGC
>Ga0208898_1002361_pt1 | contig 11619 bp, 6 predicted proteins | sample VirMetDEL_Mar_4_FD_184513 | JGI IMG/M metagenome (GOLD analysis project Ga0208898, IMG submission 184513) | Aqueous microbial communities from the Delaware River and Bay under freshwater to marine salinity gradient to study organic matter... | ecosystem: Environmental > Aquatic > Marine > Coastal...
ACCCTCGAGTTTGACCGTCTGACAGGTTCACCCACAGGATACAGGTACACCCCGGCGGCACGTCTGACTCCTGCTACAGGCTCTGGCCTGAGTTGGACGCCGCCGGTGGTGACCAGCAGACCGAGGCAATTGCTGGACGTAGGCGGGGGCTATCAACCGTCGTATTCTCAACGGTATGCCGCAGGACGTAGTGAGCAAGACAGGGCGCTGATGGAGGCGTTCCAACAGTCCGGTAGACCGTATAACTACGCTGACTACACCTACTGGCGCAATCGTCTTCGTGCTAACGATTTCGGGGGAGTGCAAGACACCCCACTGGATAAGGAAGCCTTTAAGGCCGCATTTGGGGAATGGAATACCCAAAACCCCACAGACCCGTCAGCAGGTGGTGCTGAGAATCCTCCAGCAGGCACGCAAAATTACGGCACTTACGGGTACTACAGCATTGATCCAGTGACCGGAGCGCCGAGCTTCGTACAAGGTAACGCCCGTACCGTGGGCGGTGTCGTATCGCCAAAGGACATCCAGCTAGGCGGCGCATACATGTTCGCCGACGGTGGCCCCGTAAAAAAAACTGAAGGGGTAGTTGAGGAATCAGCTACCCCAGAAACCGAAAGCCGCAACATGTTGCAAAGGCTCACAGGTATAGGGGAAGCTGGTCTGACAGCAGGAACTGCAATAGCAAGTTCCATCCCCGCTGGCCTGAAGGGCATTTACGATTTCGCCGCCACTCCCGGTTCCTTTAACGAGCGGTTAGCCAAAGCAGTAAACACCATCGAAGGCCAGACCATGGCAACAACCTACCTGCCACGGACCGAGGCCGGTCAGGAATACGTCCAGAACCTTGCAATGCTTGGTGCCCCATCTGAATATGTTGGCGCTGAGACTCTTAAAAGAACCGGCAGTCCAGTCATGGCAACGGCGGCAGAGATGGTCTATGACCCGTTGAACCTTGTTCCGGGGATGAAGACCCTTGGCGCAGTAGCCTCGCTTGTTGGAAAGACCGCTAAATCTGTCGTTGCCGATGCCCCACGCACCAGTGCCAAAATACTAAGTGCGTTGCCCTCACCTGACAGGCCTTTCTACAGTGAGATGGACATGCGCATTGCTAACATGGGTCCTCAACCACGGACCAAGGATCAAGCGCGTGCTGAGTTATCAAAGAACGCTAGAGCGAATGAGGTAGCCCGGTTAGACAACGCCCTTGCTATGATCGACGGCGACAAGGTCACCTCCGCAGAACTCCTTAACGCTTTAAGCGAGCGCCAAAGCCCCGGCTCGTATCAGGTAAACATTAACCCATATTTGGGTCACTGGGAAGGCGACAACATTCCATGGGCCACGATGGACAACCCATTCATTGGTGTGATGGTTGATGATACTGGTGGAACTATTACGTTAAACAGTTCTGAGGGTTTAAACCCCTTCTATAGAGGACAGCACGATTTTTCAGAGGATGAGATTGCGTTTGCACGGTATACCCCGATTAGTCCGTATAAATTTGAGGGAGGAGAAACTAGGGGAAGTTGGAAACAAGAGAACGATAATCCCGGCATTTATGTGCATGAGTTGCAATCTGATCTGATGGATGATCTTAGGAAATCGGGGGTGAAGAAAGAGTTTTTTACGGAAGAAGACAGGCGCATTTTTCAAGACTATGAAAAGAAACTTAGTGAAGTTAATACCAATATAGAGCAAGCTGATCGCGATATAGACATAACGCGAAATGAAATTTCTATCCTTCAATCAGGCCTAAAGGATGTTCTAAATAATAATGTTGAAAAGTTAGTTAACGACCCAGATTCATTTTTAAAACCAGAATATTTTGTTGGAGGCGAAGAAGCTCTATTTTATTACAAAAATACTCTAAGAAAAATAAAGCCGTTTTATGATCTTGACCCACGGGAAAAATTGAACAACATGCGACGTCAATCAATTATTTATGATCTTGATGATGCCTCTGTGACTCTTGAGGGAGGAGAAAAGATTGTTCGTGACATTGAAGAGACCATTACAGCTCTTGAGAACATGAAGATTGATTATGATGATTATTTTCGTGACAAGACGGATGTTGATCTGTACAACAATGACCTAGACGTTGCAATTGAGGACTTAAAATGGGCAATATATCCAATAGAGTTTTTAAAGGAGATGAACAGACCTATCTCAAAAAGTGATGTAGGTAGGGTGAGTGATCGTTATGAAAAGGGCTTAAAGAATGCTAATGCTGTTTTATCACAAGATTTGTATAACATTTTTAGAAAACACCATTCTCCAGATGTAACTATTAACCCGTTTAATTCCTATCTTGAGGCAGAAGAAAAAATTGTTAAAATCAAATCGCGTCTACATGACATGAGGCTAAAGAGGGCTAACTTAACCGACGAAATGCAAAACATAAGAAGAGAAAAAGATAACTTAAGTGGTGGTAGCTACTACGAAGCGTTCCCCGGCATGGCAGAAAACTCCAAGGCCAGCCAGCAGTTAATGATGAAGATGGCTGTTAATGCCGCTCAACAGATGGACAAGAAGTTTGTAGCGTTCCCCGGTGCTGAATCAGCACAGGCGCAGTTGTACGTCAACAACATCCCAAGAAACGGCAAGGACGTTGTAAAAGACCTTGGTCCGGGGTACGAGTTAAAGAAGGTCACGCTCAAAGGCAAGGAAGGTTATTTTGACACATGGGCAATAGCGTGGGACGAAGAGGCGAAGAAAAACACCATGACAAAAGGTATTCGGTTTGCAGAGGGTGGTCCTGTTTCAAAGGTCGATCAGATGATGGAAGAGGAGATGGTCCGTCCAACACTTCCTAAAGACAATCTAAGGCAGACAGAAAGTCGAGGTATGTTGTCGCGTCTTACTCAAAGTCCTCTAAGGTGGCAATTGCAAAATGCCGATATTGCTGAAACCGCTAAAAACTACAAACCGTCATTGGTTGATGACCCTCTGTTGTCGCCAGAAGCTCAACGTCAACTTATGGTAGAGCAACAAGGTTCAGCCATAGAGCCAGTCGATCCGACACTGTCCGATAGTCTCTATAACTTTTTGTATGATGTTTTCTCCCGCGATGGCAATAAATCAGCCGCTATGCGCAGAGCCAGAATGGGACAGAGAGTAATGGAATGGACGCCGGCTGAAGGAGTAGCGGACTACCAACGAGCGAAACAAAAGTATGCGGAAGGAGATTTTGCAGGCGGCAACGTAGACATGGCGTTGGCGATGAGCACACTTATTCCCGGCAACGAAAGACCCATTGTTGAAGCGGCATCTGACACAACAAAATTCCTAAAAAATAAATTGGACAATGTAGTCAACAAGATAGATAACGTGGGTGACGAGGCAGTCACAGCCCCACTTCCAGAAACTGAATCTGGAAAGATGTTAGATGAACTTGATTTGATTGGCGTGAGTCCTCTTTTATCTGAAACAGAAGCAAGGAACATAAACAAGAGCGTAGGTCGTAACAAAGATAAACAAGAACGTGCTCAACAAACAGCGATAGAATTTAAACAAAAATATAGTCCCACGGATGGCTGGGCACCTACCGAGATTAATTCAATTAAGGTTAAAAAATCAGGCATGGAGGTCAAGCCCAAAAAGATTCCCTATGGCTTCCACATACCGCCTGTTGACATGGATGAAATAGCATGGGCGGCCTCCATTTCTGATGGCATAGTCAGCGAAGTTAATAAAATTATAGATAGAGCGCAAGCAGGCGATCAGGCCGCGATTGCTATTATATCTCAGGCTAACTGGTATCGTGCGATGCGGGATAGGTTACGTTCTGAGTTTGGTTCAATGGGTGATGTGTTTGCTGACGTGTTAGGTGCAACTAGCGCACAGACTAACGTAGAGCAGAACTTTAACAATGCCATTGAGATCATGCGTAAGTACAGCCGTGGTGATTATGACAACGAGCTAGAGGCATTGACTCGTCGCATCGAGTCAGGCGAGTCTATTGACCCAAAACTACTGACCCAACTGCATAAAAGCGGAGAGTTCCCGCTGATCACAAAAGACTCTGGCGCGTTATTCAATTCAAACAGTCCTGCCGCCATGGGCGCATTGTTGAACATGTTCAGAACAATCAAAGCAGGTAGGGCACCCAAGACGCCAAACTTCACAGGGAACCTGATCGGATTGACCGACGAGGCAACCATTGATGTATGGGCGGCAAGAATGCTACGCAGGTTATCAGGCCGAGATCGTATACCACCTGCCGCAGAATCCGCAGTTGCCGGTAGTCACTTGGTAGATTCTACCTTAATGGAACCGAAGGTTGGCTCCGAGTTTGGCTTTGGTCAAAAAGTATTCAGAGACGCCGCTACTAAGATCAATAACGAGGGAAGACTACAAGAGGCATTTCCTGAAGTAGGCAACGTCGGTCCTGATGACTTGCAGGCCGTTGCATGGTTCATTGAGAAGGAGAACTGGGCCAAGAACGGCTGGACAACTAAGGCAGGCGAAGGTGGCTCATTAGACTACGAGATGTCCCTTGCAGGAGCACCGGATCAAGCTCGTGTGTCTGAGTTAAGGCGCGGCATAAACAAAGGATTTAAGGCACCCGCTAGACGAAAGACTGAAAGCGATGCGGATTATGAGGCTAGGGTTCAAGTAGCTAGGGATGAGTTTAATCTTGCACGAGAAACCATGCAGGCAGAACTGTCCATGATGGAAGCGCCGCTACAACGCTATCAAATAGGTATTTCAGGAGAAAGGCCAAACAAGCCAATGAGTAATTATGCTCAAGCAGAACTTGCCGCCGAGCTAGACGACGCGGTCAGGAACGATCCTACTGTGAGGGTGTACGGTATTACTAACGCTTACGGTTCTTTTGAAGGAAAAATTGAGAGGTCTTTGAACGCAGAATTTATAGTAGATCAGAACTTTGATCCGCAGGCTCTTCGTAGGCGCATGTTAGAACAAGCCAAGGCATACGATCAGGACGCGGTCTTCTTATCTAAAATTGTGCCTCCCGGTACTGAAAATGCGAGGCCCGGAGTAGAAATTTACTATAAAGAAGGGGTCACTCGTGAGCAGTTAGATAAGACCGCTAAAAAACTTAGAGAGTCTGGAATTGATGGATTTACTTATGCAACGGATATGCGATTTAACGAACGAGTTAATCGACAGACCAGAAGTGGCGACCCAGAAACTGCCACTTTGAAAGGACTTAGATTCCAATATGTCCCCGAGTTTGATGATACCTTTGATGCCGCTAAATCTGCTGAAAAATATAGAGAAATGGCTGACTTGTACAACGAAATTCTTAGAGATATAATATCTGAAGGTAATGTGTCTGACGCTAGACTTGTTTATTACGATACCGAAGTTGTTTTCAGAGACCAATACGATGACTTACTTAGAGAAAGAACTAGAAAGAGTGATACAGAAACAGGGCAAGGACTCTCCGCTGGTTCCGTTTCTGCGGAAGCAGATAGCGGCAGAAAAGGCACAGGGCAAGAGCTTCCAGAGCCTGTACCTGACCGGAGCGGTAAAGGCTCGAAAATAATAGTAAGAGATAATCGGGGTAAGATTATCTATGAAACTTACGGAAGTAACCTTGCGGATGCTAAACAAAAGCTAGGTATTACTGAAGATCAAGTCACTGCATACCGTAGCGCAAACAAAGGCACTAAGCAGAAGCCTTTACCTGAAGTTCAAGACGCCGCAAAAAAACTTCAAAACGGTGAGATAACCACGGAAGAATATCTCAAGGTAGTTGAAGACAAGATGCCTATTATTCCTATAGGCAAAGTCCCCAATAGACCTTCGGTCGAAGAAATAGCCATGTCGCTAAAGAAGAATGACATGACCTCTGCTGGCATAGTTGGAGTAAATATAGATATTCCAGACGGCACAATGATTTCCTCTCGACTAGACATCCCCGCGTATGAAGGTTATGACACTTGGGTCGTGACACTTCATGATGGCACCGTTAAGAATGGTAACGCAATCGGATATGGTCAGACCGCCGTCTTAGATAATGTGACATTTACTCTCAATGGTACGGCGAATGGGCCATTAAAAATGGCAACCGGAGAGGCCAACAAAGGAACTGTTGCTCGTATTAACGGCGCATGGAAAAACATGGACCCAGCAGAAGTTGAGCAGATGGCTAAGAGCATACTAGACGGCACCGCGCCGGATGCAGATGAGTGGGTAGAGGTCGGCATGAATCCGTTTAGGCACAGCTATTTCTATCGTAAATCAGACGGCATGCCAGTGGCGGACGCAGAACAAGTTATTCAAGTAGGTCCGTTAGTATTAGCCAAGAAAGCAAAGACACGGCCCATTGAAAGTCCAGAACACCTGATCGATCCGGGTCCTCCCCCTAGATACTTCAAGCGTGGCGGTAATGTAGAACGTGTGTATAATGACCGCAGATATATTTAGAGGGCACCGCCATGCCAGTCGATAAAGTCGTCAATCTTGCACCCGCTACGGATATCCTCATGATTGATGAGGATATGCCGGATATTGAGATTGTGCTGGAAGAGGACGGCGGGGCGACGGTCGAAGTTCCCGAAGAAAACGACGTAGATTTCTACAGCAACCTTGCCGAAGTCCTCGATCCGCAGGACATGTCCCGTATTTCTAACGACCTGATGGCCTTGTTTGACGCCGATAAGGCGTCTCGTGGCGATTGGGAGCAGATGTACGCCAAAGGGCTGGAGTTGCTGGGCCTCAAGATTGAGGAAAGGACCCGCCCGTTCCGTGGTGCCGCTGGTGCGGTTCACCCCATGCTTACTGAGGCCATTGTCCAGTTCCAAGCGCAGGCGTTTAAGGAACTGATGCCTGCCGGTGGTCCTGTCAGAACCCAAACCTTGGGCAAAGAAACCCTTGATAAGGTCCAGCAAGCCGCCCGTGTACAGGATTTCATGAATTACCAGATCACGACGGTGATGAAAGAGTATACGCCGGAGTTTGATCAGTTACTTTTCTACACAGGATACGGCGGTTCGACCTTCAAAAAGGTCTATTACGACGAGCAACTGGGCCGCATGGTCTCCCGGCTGGTCCTGCCGGACGATTTGTACATCCCCTACAACGGTTCGAGCGTCATTTCTGAGTGTCCGCGCATTACTCACCGCATTTCTATGGACGAAAATGAGTTCAGAAAGCGCGTTGTGGCGGGTGAATACCTCGATGTGGTCATCGATCCCGAGAATGACCCGACAAATGGCGACAGAATTCGCTATTCAATTGACCGAATCACTGGTCTGGAGCCTTCCGGGGAGCCAGAAGAGATATTTTTGCTGGAATTTCAGGTCGATCTGGACATTCCGGGCTTTGAGGACGTTGATGACAAGGGCGAACCGACCGGAATTAAGTTGCCTTACGTCGTTACCTTGGACGAAAACAGCGGTCAGATCGTCGGAGTGCGCCGAAACTGGCTGGAAGACGACGAATACAAGTGCAGAAGAGAGTATTTTGTCCATTATGTGCTGGTAGAAGGTCCCGGAGCCTATGGTTTAGGCTTTGTTCACTTGATTGGGGGCCTTTCCAAGACCGCAACGATGGCCTTGCGTCAGTTATTGGACGCTGGAACCCTATCTAACCTCCCCGCAGGCTTTAAGGCCAAGGGTGCGCGTATTGCGGACGACGATAACCCGATCCAACCCGGCGAATGGCGCGATATTGACGCTGGTGGGGCCGAATTGGCGGGTTCGTTATTGCCCCTGCCCTACAAAGAGCCGTCTCAGACCCTGTTTACCCTGCTGGGGTTCACTGTAGAGGCCGGAAGACGCCTTGCCAGCATTGCAGACATGCAAGTTGGGGATGGAAACCAGCAGGCGGCGGTAGGAACTACGATTGCGCTGTTGGAACGCGGCTCTATGGTGATGTCTGCCATCCACAAGCGCCTGTATTACGCTCAGACGCAAGAATTTGAGATGCTGGCGGAAGGATTTGGGCTTTTCTTGCCCGATGAGTATCCATACGACGTACCGGGTGCCTCCAGATCAGTCAAAAAGAAAGATTTTGACAACATGGTAGCAATTCTGCCGATGGCAGACCCGAATATCTTCTCTGCCGCCCAGCGGATCACATTGGCGCAGACCCAGCTTCAGTTGGCGCAGAGCGCGCCTCAGATGCATAACATGTATGAGGCCTATTACAGGGTTTATCAAGCCCTGAATGTGCGCGATATTGACGGTATTTTGAAGGTACAGACCAACCAGATGCCGGTCGATCCAGCCACTGAAAACATCAATGTTATTGACGGTATGGCCCTAAAAGCCTTTGCCGGTCAGCAACACGATGCGCACATTGCCGCGCACCTGATTATGGGACTGTCGCCCATGCTACAAGCTAACCCCATGGCGGCAATAGAACTGCAAAAGCACACCCTCCAGCACGTTAAGCTAAAAGCTGAAGAAGATGCCGAGGCCGAGTTGTTCCAACAGTACGGCACCGACCCAGACAAGATGATCTCAGACCTTGAAAGAGAGGCGCTGATTGCCTTGAAAGTCACGCAATATTTGCAGGAAATGAAGGCTATGCAGACCCAACTAGCTGGTGCGCCGCAGGCTGATCCGATTGTCCAGTTGAAGGAACAGGAACTCCAGCAACGTGCCGCTAAAGATCAGGCTGATGCCCAGATTAAACAGCAACAGATTGCTAACGAGCAGATGCGGATTCAACAGAACGCGCAATCAGATGAAGCACGCATTCAGTCGCAGGAAAAGATTGCTGATCAGCGCGCTGACGTAGCAAGAGAAAGAATATACGCTCCCAAAGGATAAATAACATGCCGTTAGCTAAGGGAAAATCAAAGAAAACAATTAGTAAAAATATCGGCGAAGTGATGTCGTCTTACAAAAAAACAGGTAAGATTGGCACCAGCAAGCCAAGCAGTGCTAAAAAAGCACAAAAGCAGGCAATAGCGATTGCGTTAAGTACAGCCAAAAAATCGCCGACTAAAAAATCAGTTGGCGGCTCTGTACTAAGAAAAGACGCAAAGCGTAGAACCAAATTGTATTAAAGCCAACCAGACGAGGCTAAATCGTCTGCATTACATGGGTATACCATGCTGGAATTTGCTGAAAGCGTTCTGAAAGAGATTAGAAAGCTAGAACAGGACACTGAGACAATGGTTCTCAGCGGCGTTTCTGACATGGAACGCTACAAGTACCTCATGGGTCGTCTGGAAGGGCTAAGACTTGTCGAAGAAATTGTGAAAACACAGCTTGATCGGCGAGAAGAACTTTAAACCAGAGGACCATTGCACATGGCAGAAGCTAAATTGACCCCGCTTGAGCAAAAGTGGGAGCAAGACAAAAAAGACAAGAAACCGTCTCTTGATGATGCTTATACCGATGATGGAAAAGTGTCACAAGAAGGGCTATCCGATTCCGTATTAAACCTGATTCCTTCCCCTACCGGCTGGCGTATTGCCATTTTGCCTTATCGTGGTGCTAAGACCACTAAAGGTGGCATCATGTTGTCCGACGAGACCCAGAAGAGAACACAACTGGCGACTAATGTAGGTTATGTACTCAAAATGGGTGATCTAGCGTATGCGGATGAGTCTAAGTTCCCTACCGGCCCGTGGTGCAAGGAAGGTGATTGGATAATCTTTGGTAGGTATGCCGGTTCTCGCATCCAGATTGATGGTGGGGAGATCAGGCTACTGAACGACGATGAAATTCTTGGGGTAGTTAGCGACCCAGAAAATATTCTGCACATGTGAGGTGAAGAAAATGGCTACAGAAAACGAAGAGTTAGAATTTAACCTTGGAGACGACGAGGAAGAAGCCACCGTTGAGATGAACGAAGACGGTAGCAACGCTAAACTTTCGGCGCAGGAAGAGGCTCCAATTGTAGAGCAGGTAGGAGCGGAAGAGCGCACGTCAGAGGAACTGGACGAGTATTCGGTCAAGGTAAAAAAGCGCATTGACAAGATGACGGCAAGACTTCGTGAGGCCCAGCGCCGCGAAGAAGCCGCATTGGAATATGCAAAAAAAGTACAGAACGAGAACCATAGCCTGCAAGAACAGAGCCGCAGGGCGAGTACAGAAAAGCTGACTGAGGCGCAAAATAGGACCGAAACCCAGATAATGGCGTTAAAACAAGTCATTAGGAAAGCGCGGGAAGAGGGTGATATTGACACAGAAACCGAGGCACAACAAAGACTTACGTCAATTGTCTACGAGCAACAGCGTCTAGGGGAACAAATTAACGTCCAGCGGAGTCAACCGCAACCAGTGCGTCAGCCTGACCCAGAACCCCTCCAAAGACAGCCACGCCAGCCGGACGTGAAGGCCGAAGAATGGGCCGAAAACAACCCGTGGTTTGGCAAAAACACCGTTATGACCCATACTGTATATGGTATACATAACGAACTGGTCCGTAACGAGGGATTTGACCCAACGTCGGACGAGTATTATGATGAGATTGATAGGCGCATGCGCCAAATGTTTCCGCAGGAATATGAGCCTGCGCAAAAGAACAACAGGTCGTCCCGTCCCGTGCAAACGGTGGCACCTGCAACCCGTTCATCGGGAGTAAACAACGCACGCCGCACTGTAAAGCTGACCCCAAGTCAGGTTGCGATAGCCAAAAAACTTGGAGTTTCGCTTGAAGACTATGCCAGACATGTGAAGGACTAACACCATGAGTGATGACGTTATAAATAAAGTACCATCTTTAAAACGCACAAGCCGCGACACTGAAACCCGCGAAGCGACTGCGCAACGTAAACCATGGGCACCTCCTTCTAGGCTTGATGCTCCTCCTGCTCCTCCGGGGTATAAACACCGTTGGATCAGAACGCAAACAGCCGGTGCTGAAGATAAGATGAACGTGACTGCGAAGTTACGAGAAGGATATGAATTGGTGAGAGCCGACGAGTATCCTGACTTTCACGTTGGTCATATTGAAGACGGGCAGTTAGCAGGAGTGATTAGTTCAGGTGGGATGGTGCTTGCACGCATCCCCGAAGAAACAGCCGAAGAACGTCGAGCATATTATTCTAGCCGAACCCAAGATCAAATATCTGCGGCTGATAACGATTTGATGAAATCGAACGCTCACTCTAGTATGAAAATTACTAGGCCAGAGAGAAACAGCCGTGTATCACTCGGTGGCCCCCGTGGGGAAACCGATTAACCTTTTGGATAAAGGACATTTATCATGGCAAATGTAGACAAAGCGTTTGGCCTGCGTCCGCTTGGCAATCTCTCCGCTTCTGGTTCACAGAAACAGTACGGCTACGAAATTGCTGACAATCAGGCCGGTGCTATCTACCAAGGTGACCTTGTCACTCTGAAAGATGGCTATATTCTCCAGTTCAACCCCGCTAGTCACACAGCGGCGGTTGGCGTGTTCAATGGTTGCAACTACATTGATCCGACATCTGGTAAACCCACTTGGAAGAACTACTATCCGGGTTCTGTCAACATCACTCAGGGCAAGATTGTCGCTGACGTGCTGGACGATCCGAATCAGTTGTTCATCATCCAGAATGATGGCACTTCTGCTGTTACCGATTACGGTAAGAATGCCGACATCGTTGTTGGAACTGGTAGCACAACTACTGGTGTTTCCGCCAACGAACTGGATACTTCCTCCATCGCAACTACTGCGGCACTGAACCTGAAGATCGTAGGTCTTTGG
>Ga0208898_1002362_pt1 | contig 11616 bp, 15 predicted proteins | sample VirMetDEL_Mar_4_FD_184513 | JGI IMG/M metagenome (GOLD analysis project Ga0208898, IMG submission 184513) | Aqueous microbial communities from the Delaware River and Bay under freshwater to marine salinity gradient to study organic matter... | ecosystem: Environmental > Aquatic > Marine >...
TGTACAAGAGACTACAGTAAGCGGTAAGCCCCTTGTAGCAGACACCGAAGTACTTGATTTAAGTTAATAGAACCTCAGCGGCCTGCCCACGCCCTGAGTGGGCTTTTAATCTTTTTTAGCATCGTATTCTTCCCAGGTTAGGTAATACCAGTCTGGTTTTTGATTAGACTTGTACCACCGACGTAATTTTAAATTTACGCTTTCATAACGCTCATTTGGATGTTCAGCGCAATAAGCCTCGATTGCCTCTTTGGCTCTCATGAATACACCATATGGAGTTGATACAGGGCGGCAATTTTTGCGTATCCATTCTTCATTATTTTTACTGCGATTAGCCTGAGCTTTAGCATTTGCTTTTAACCAGACTGGATCTTTTGCTTGATCATGAATACGTTTTACAATTTTATCATAATCACGTTTTGCTATTTTTTTACTACGTTTTGAAATATATTCTTTATATTCTGGAGTATTATAATACTCCTTCATTTTATTATAGAATTCTTCATTTTCCCACACTTTCTTGGATAATTCAGATCGCTTTTTACGCCATGCAGGATCTTTAGCACGTTTTCTTGTTGCTGCATCTACTTTTGCTCTAACTTCAGGTCTTCTTGCAATTTCTCTGTTAGCAGTAATCTGATTCCAATTTTTATTCATAATATCATCATGAGATAGGGAATCAGTCTCCTGATTCCCCCACAGTGATTCATCTTTGAATAAATCAAATAGATCTGGCTTTTTGTTTTTACTCATGATTATTTCCACATCTGTTGCAATATGTTTTTACGCAACTTCTCATCATCTTGGTAATGAAATGTATCACAAATACGCAATGCAATACGAGGTGTAATTTCTACTAATTTACGATAGTTAGTATACATGTAATCAATTGCATTGTCAATTGATTCTTGTGGATAACCAGAAGTACCATCAGGCATTTTGTGATCAACACAGTTGCCATTAAGCATGCCTACGTTTTCACACAAATGAATTGTGTACATGTATTTTTGCTCATCTGTAAAATAGCATTTAGCAACATTAAAACGGCTTAATAATGCACTCTTCCATTGTTTACAACTCTTTTCAATATCTTGTATTGTGTCGTTGGTAATCCAAATAAGTGTACCATTAAATGTAAAAGACATGTCATAACAGCCAACTTGCTCCATAAGTGCATTTGGCTTTGCAGTCTCCCAACTTACTTCTCTGTTGAAACCAAGGTCACATGCACCGAGAATCATTGGAATAATTTTATTTTTTTCAGAATGATGAATAATGTCAACATCATCAAGAACCACAATACGATGTTTAGCACGGTTTAACCATAACTTAACATACAGTGATGCGGCAGTGATCTTACCACCTTTGATATATTCAACATTACCATGCACACCAAGGTCAACAAGTGCCTTTTTAACAGTGTAGGTTTTACCAGTACCAGCATCACCACTAACAAGCAAGCCATTAATGGCACTATTCTTGTTAACAGCAAATGATTGTACTTGGGCATAGACGCCATCGAAAATGTCTTGCACTTCTTTGGCAATGGGGTTGATACGATTAGTCATGTTAATCTCCTTAAAGATTGGTTAGTTAATGTGCAATACAGCCTTGACTGATTGCTACAATATTTAGTATAGCAAAAAAACAATATTTGTCAACCGTTTTTAGTCATAAAAAAAGCCCCTCTTAAGGCTAAAAAAGAGGGGCTTTTACACTACACATAGATAAGATCTATGTTTTTTGACTATGTATTAATTAAACAAACAACACGGGCTATGTGCCCTATGTTAAGTGTAAGCTGTTGCATCTGTTACACCCGTAACAGCAACTTACATATATAATTATACACACAAACAGCCATTTGTCAACCTTTTTGGTCAAAAAAATTATGATTTTAGAAAAAATAGATAAATATATTGGCGCAACAAAATTAAATATCTCGAGACAACTATGGCGAATAAATTCGATTATTTCGATTTCATAACCGGGTCACATGACCTTTACCAACGTTACGTAGACGACTGGAAGCTCGCAGTAAAGAGCTATTACGGCGGTGTAGAATATCGTAACGGAAATTATCTCAAAGCATACAGTATTGACTACAGCACCGGCAGTGATGTGATCAATACCTATGATGTAGATGAATTTGGCAATCAGGTTGCAACATATCGTGCCACTGTAACACCAGTAAACACATCACAAGATGCAGACAGAAGCACACAGTATGCATCTTCATTTTACCAAGAAAAATTATTAAACGTACCTGTATTGCCTTACACAAGATTGTATGTAAGTGAGTACAATGCTATCCTGTTTAGAACACCACCAGTAAGAGAAATTGATGAGGATCCAGAAGTAGAAAGATTCCTCAAGAACTGTGATGGTGAACACAACAGTGTAAATGAATTCATGAGTCAAGTAGACACATTCACCACAGTGTATGGTGTTGTGTGGGTTAGTTGTATCAAACCAGCTGGCGCAGAATTACCACGTTGGAGATGGCATTCACCACTTGATGTTACTAACTGGCAATATGGTTACAGCATTAATGGCGACCTTGAATTAACCAAATTGGTTGTGCGTGTTGCCACAGAACCAGAAGTAGAAATATTCCAATACTTCACCAAAGACACAATAGAAACAATTTTTATACCATATGACGATGACACAGATATTGATGTACCAGAAGGTGCAGAATACATTGAAGGTGATCGTTTAAAAGACAACCGAGGGTTTTACAGAATTGTCCAGGAAAATGAATTGGGCTACATTCCTGTCAGACCCGTTTATCAGAGCTCGAAGATATACAATGGCATAGGCCATACACCGATCTTTGATATCGCGCAGATTCAGCGAAGCATATATGGGGATTATGGAGAAATTTACTCCAGCATATCGTACGGTGCACACCCTGTCACAGTCGTTGATGAAACAACATTACAGCAGAACAACTTTAATGTTGGAGCGGAGCCAGGCAGTGTAATTAATGTACAAGCCTCGCTCAACGGGCAACCTAACTATGTTTTTGAGTTCAGAGCACCACCACTCGACAGTATACAAGAACTACGAGAACTTGTAGAGCAGAAGATAGAGAAGATGAATCAAGTAGCAATGGTGCGTAGTGATGAACTTATTAAAGCAAGTCGTTCAGGTGTTCAAATTGAATTCTATGATAGCAAATTAGAAGCGTTTATACGCAAAAAAGCAGTTGCATTGGAAAACATGGAAGCACACAGTCTTTGGCCAATGTGGTATGACTGGATGGGCAAACCAATGCCAGAAGATCTCACAATCTCTTACAACAGATTGTATTCACAGAAAGGTCTCGAAAACGAATTAAAAGAAATGGATATGTTGATTGCATCATATGAGAAATATACACAAACATTTGGTGAACATGCTGAAGAAGAATATGAAGCAGAAACATATCTAACACAAGAACAAGCAGAGGCTCGTGCAGTAGAACTGGGCGGGACCGGATTCCACACTCACACCAGAGAAGATGGAGTCACAGTATACATGCCATTTAATACACATGAAGAATATGAGATGCGTGTTAAAATGTATCACGATGCAAATGGTGAAAATGGCGACTTTAAGGAAGACTTAAAGCAGAAGTTACGTGAACGTCTTGATCAATTGATTGAGGGTTCATATAGTGTTAACAGCCTGTAAAGGCAGTTAGGTAGGAGCAGAGAAGTTGCTCAATTACGCATACTTCGGCGAATAATAGGAGAAAACAATGACTGATGAAGTCTACAATCCGGCAGTGCAAACCGATAATGTTGCACCGGTTACAGATTCCGCACAACCTGTTGACAATGTTACAACAGAAACAAAATCTGATACATCAACAACACCAAGTGTTGAGGTACGTGACGGTCGCATGTTTGTCGATGGTATAAGAGTATATACCAGAGACGATACAAACAAGATTGCCGCAAATGCAAAACGTGAAGCAGAAAGTAATTTTTTACGAGAGCTAAACGTAGACAGCATTGACAGCGTAAAAAGTGTTGTAAAGACACTACAGGAAACAACGCAGAGTGAAGAAGGTAGTTCGCTTAATGTAAACGCACTACGTGACGCAGTCAAAAAGCGTGAAGCAACTGTAGAAGAATTACAAATGCAAGTAAAAAGCCTCAAGACTGATTTGTTATTGAAAGACCATATGAGTCAATTACAAAACGCTATGCCAAGTGCATGGAGTGCAGACCAAAAGTCAGCAGTAATTGATTTGATGAAAGCCAGAAACATGTTGGCTGTAGAAGGTGACACATTTGCTATTCGCAATGGTGACAACTTCTTAACCACAGATGGTGAGACACCAGATTATAACACTGCTGTCGAACTTGTTGGCAAATCATTAGGTCTTAACTTTGGCAAAAAAGGTGTTGATTTACAGTTCGGAGATACTTCTACTGACGTGGATAGTCGAAAGGTTAAACCACTTGATGAAGGTAGATTGGTATCCGATGCTGAATACAGAGCGGCGTACATGCAAATACGCCAATACCAGCCTCACTTGGCCCGTACTGAAATAACCGATAATATGGTTAAGAATGCAGTACAAAAGAGAAAGGCTCAATTTGTTTAATTGTAAAATATAAATCAACAAGGAGAATACAATGGCTACATCAAGTAGTGGAATTCAACAGTTGTACGAATCAGTAATTGCAGACTTAGTACCATACTACATGGACTCAGTGCTTTTACCTAACCAAGCAATTATATTGAATTCAGTAAACATTTCCGGCAACGCCGGCGACACAGTTCGTTTTCCTTTAACGAACTCTTATACAAACGGTGCAGACGTAGCAGAAGGTGGTTCAATTTCCGCAGCCGCTACATCAGACTTTGTACCAACAAGCGCAAACATCACAGTTCAGAAGCGTGGTGTTGCAACAGACGTTTATGAAGAAGCACTCGAAGACGGCGGTCTTGCTCTTGTTCAAAATGCAGTACTTGCACGTTTAAGTGGCGGTCTTGCACAAGCAACAGACATCGCTGGTTTCGCATTAGCAAACACATCTTTCACTGTTCACACTGATACAGGTGAAGGTTCTGCTAACGCATCAACTCACAGCGTTAACTTCGTAATGTCACCAGAAGCTATGGCATTCGCTACCAAGCGTGAGCCAACAGTTAAAATGTGGTTCGATCCTAACACAGATACTCACCAAATGCGTGGTACAGTTAGAAACGGTTTTGCCGCATTAAGAACTAACTTCGCACAAAGAATCACTGCAAACAAAACAATTGGTTCAGCAACAGCTAACCTTGTTTCTGTTGCAAAAGGTGTTTCTAACCTAAGAAGTGTTAACGCACCTACAATGGCCGGCGGTCAGTATGTAGCTGTGATTTCACCAGCAATGGAATACGCAATTCAGGAGCAAATCGCTCTTGCAGGTGGTACAACTATTGGTTCATTAAGTGATATCGGTAACAGAGCATTACTTGACGGATTAATTGGTCAGGCCGCAGGTTGCTTATTCTTTAGAAGCAATAACTTACCTAACGCTTAAGGATTGATATTATGGCATTTATAACGGTTGGAGGCAGTGTAACAAGTTACGCTGAATATACAGATCTACTACAGAAGGATCAACGATTGCTGGAAGCAAATGAATTGGTAGTGCCTGCAGAAAGTGGTTTCACTGATGTTACGGACTTTATCGAAGATTTGCTTACCAAGTCTACCAGCCGTATCAATACCAAGATCAAAGCCAGCAGTTGGTGGATGGGATATTTAAATTATACTGGTACAAATGTAACTAACCCTGCACTTGTACCAGATTTTAATCCTAATAGAATTAAAACAAGAAAACAAGACTTCACAGATGCCTGTGTGTTTTATTGCTTGTATTATTATCTATTACCACTGATTGCAGACTTTAGCACTGAAGAATCACCTGAAGTGCAAAAGATCAAATACTATGAAGCCAAATTCAATGAGATCTTTAATGAACTTATTGCAATGGCGGATTGGTATGATGCGGATGGAGATGGAACAGTCGAAGCAGGTGAAAAGGCTTATACCTATACACCAGTTCGTAGAAGTAGACGTAGAAGCAGTGTGGTGAGGATTGGTTAATGAGTATTGTTAGTGACATTCGTACACAAATAACTACTAACTTAGCCAGTTACACAGCATTTAAAGTAAGCAGTGAGTTGCCGTTTGATTCAAGCGGCATTCCACTCTACGTTAAAAATATGAAGACCGTTTATGTCGATGATGCACTTGAAAGCAAAGTACAACTGTATCGCACACTTGACCAAGGTGAAGTGTATCAAACCGATACAGTGGTAAATGCGTTCTTGTGTGTTGATGCTAAAAATCAACCCAATAACATTGATACAGTTATAGCAAATATCCTCAATGCTCGTACTGCTATAACAGGCACTCAGGTAAATGAGAGCTCAGTAGAAAGCGAAATTGAGGATGACGTAATAACATATACTTTCGAGTATAATATAACTAAAATATCATAGGAGAAATAAATGGCAGTTATAAATGTAACAGACGGTAGTCAGGCCATTATCGCGATAGGTAACAGCAGTGTTACTGGTAGTATCGGCGGAGCAGGATCACTTGAGATTCCATTCGTTCAAGATATTACTGTTAATGCTTCAACAGGTGTAACAAGATACAAAGTACTTAATTCCAGCAGTGAAAAAGCGTTTACTACTCCATCAACTAACCAAATTACTTTAAATTGTTTAGTAGATGAAGCAACGTTCTTTGGAAATGCAGGTGGTACTGCTAACAAAGTAACTAATGATGGATTGTTTGGCGTAAGCAATGACAAAACATTGTTATACTTTGAAGTATCATTCAACGGTAACACAGGCGGTACAAGTAAGACAATTAGCGGACAAGGTTATTTGTCAGGCTTAGCACCAAGTGTTAGCATGGATCAAGCAGTATGGATTACACCAGTAACTATCGAAGTAGATGGTGACTTAACAGCCGGAACTGTTTAAAACAATCGGAATGCCCCTTCGGGGGCATTCACTTTTGAGGACACAACATGAAAGAATTACCTAACAAATGGAAACCATATCTCAAAGATGGTGTTTGGACTGGTCCAGCACAAATCAGAGACAATGGTGTGTGGGTTGATGTTGCAAATTACTTGCAAAAACCCAAAAAACCAAAACCGCAGGTAAATACACATATAGTAACGGACGAAGATTATGCAGATTTGGAACAACCACTCGATTCAGGAGATACTGAAGTCGATGGAGATGGAGATAGCGAAATCTCAGAATGAGATCCGCTGTGCAGAAGCTGATATCAGCAAAGCACAAAAACGTATTGCATTTTGTTTAAGTGCATTACACAATTTAAAACATAGAGATATAAAGGAAACAAAGATATGAAATTGAAAGACCTCGCAAGCAAACCCCAACTTATTGAAATTGTAATTGATGAACCAGCACTTGTTGAAAAGTATGGTGAAGAATTATCTTTTCATGTTCACGATAAATTACCAATTGCAACTTATACCAAAATGGCCAGTCTAAATCAAAAAGACACTGCCGCCATATATGATATAATGAAAGAATTGATTCTGGATGAAGCAGGACAACCTGTTATCAGTGGTGAAATGACATTGCCACTGGATTTGATCAATGCCGCAGTTGTAAAGGTCACTGAACGCCTGGGAAAGTAAGCGAAGTAAATCTATTAGATAAACGAGAAAGCAATCTCATATATCTAATAGACACTATGGCAGAAAAGTACAGTATGTTGCCCAGTGAGATTATCGACAGAGGTAGTACACTGGACATACAAATACATGTTCACGCAGAAAAATACAAAGAGCGTGAAAGTAAAAAAGCCAGAGGTGACCAAATACACGATACATACACGCAAGCAGAAATTAATGAGGTGTATAGCAAATGGAAGCATACAAAGTAGATGATAGACGTTTTAAAAGGGATATGAAAAAAGCCGAACAATGGCTTAAAAAACAATTCCCAAAACGTGTATATGAAAAATTTAAAAGTGTAACACCAAAAGGTGATGCTAAAAAAGGCTATACTCCTGGTAATGCAAAAAGAAATACAAAATTAAAAAGAACAGATGTAGGTCACGAAATAATAGGCAACTATCCATATAGTGGTGTTCTTGATTATGGCGGTTATCCAAATCCACCAAAGGGCGGAGAAGGTAAAACGTCAGGAGGATTCAGCAAGAAAGCACCAAAGGGCATGAGTGAGCCAACTGTGAAATATGCAGAAAAAATAGTCGATGACTTCTTGAGGAGATTATAATGGCGGCGCCCATAGTATCGAGATTAATATTAAACACAAAAGGGTTTACACAAGCCGCACGTGGTGCCGCGAATGCATTAAAGCCAATTGGCGCAGGTCTTAGTGCAATAGGTGGCCTTGCTACCAAAGCCGCAGTTGCTTTTACAGCATTAACTGCCGCTACCAGTGCAATCATTATTAGACAAACAGGCTTCATTGCACGACTACAAGATACATCAGACAAATTAGGCATAGGCGTTGAGTTCTTACAGAAATTCCGTTATGCCGCAGAACAAAGTGGTGTCAGTATTGAAACAGCAGACATGGCACTACAACGTTTCACTCGAAGGGTTGCTGAAGCCGCAAGAGGCACTGGTGAAGCACGTGGTGCTATTGCACAACTTGGTATCAAAATCAAAGACACAAATGGCAATCTGCGTCCAATGGAAGAAATTCTGTTTGATGTTGCAGATGGCATTGCCAGCACAACAGACGAAGCAGAACGTGTAAGACTTGCGTTTAAGTTCTTTGACTCAGAGGGTGTTGCGTTAGTTAACACTCTTAATAAAGGTGGTGATGCACTGGAAGGCATGTTCAACAGAGCACAATTACTTGGTGGCGTATTAAATGCAGAAGCCACACAAGGTGCAAAACAATTTGATAATGCATTAACAGATTTATCAACACTTATAAGTGGATTAACAAACACACTTGTTGCCGCACTTGCTCCAGCACTCGAAGATATAACATTAAAATTTGTTGCATTTGTTCAAGCACTTGTGCAAGAACAAGGTGGTTTTGAGAACTTTGGCAATTACCTCAAAGATGAATTTATAACAATCATACAAAAAGTCATTGGTGCATTTGTTAATATGTACAATGTGTTTGTTAATGTTTTCAATGGCATGGTACGAGCACTTGATTTCCTTGGTTTAGGCAGTGATATTGCAAACGTTAAAAAGAACTTGGATGAATTCAAAGAGCTTGAAGGCAACAGCTTCCTTGAGAACTTCTTTGATTTAGGTAATTGGCAAGCAACAACAGGTAAAGCAAAAGAAATACTTGAAAAAGAATTTGGCAGTGCTAATTTCTTGTTAACGCCTGAAAACGTACAAAGAGCAATCAGTGCGTTAGAAAGAGGACTAAGTGATTTACAAGCAAGTGGTGCAACAGATTGGATGTTACAGCCTATTGCAGAATCAACATTTATGAAATGGTTCGAGTTCCTCGAGCAATATAAAACAGCAACACAAGAAGCCAATGCAGAAGTAATAGAAGAAATTATTGTTACCGGCAAGCGAATGGGAATGACGCTTGAGAAATTACTTGATGATATTTTTGGCATAGAACGCATGACCAAGTTCTGGGATACTTGGGATAATGAAACAAGTGGTGCTATGGATAAGATCAAAGCAATTGGTGAATTGTTATTTGATACTGTAAGCGATTTTATCAAAGGCATAGCAGACAAGCTCGAAGCCGCTGGTATTGGCGATTATATGAAAACACTGGAAGATGGATTTGTAAAAGCCGCAGGCATGTTTGAAGATGCACTTGCTGATGCTATTGTTAAAGGTAAAGCAGACTTTAGTGCATTAGGAGATCACATCAAACAAGTACTTGCAAAAGCAATGATACAGAAATTTATCACAGGACCGATTATGGGCTTGTTTGGACTTGCAGAAGGTGGACCAGCAAAAGCAGGACAACCATACATTGTGGGTGAAGAAGGACCAGAATTGTTTGTGCCTAAGAACAGCGGAACAGTTATATCAAATGATGAAACAATGGACATGCTCAGTGGCGGACCAGGTGTTGGTAATCTCGGTGGCACAAACGTAACATACAATATCAATGCAGTAGATGCAATGAGCTTTAAACAAATGGTTGCAAGAGATCCTGAATTTATATTTTCAGTAACACAAGCAGGTAGAAGGAGGTTGCCAATTTAATGAGCATTCAAACAGTTATAGATAATGCACAAAGCATCACAATCGATCGCCGCAAATTGGCAGGTCAAACAGTGAGCCGCAGTGGACAAGTTAAAATTAGCAGTGTGGCAAGCAATGTGCCATGGATGTTCACAGTAAAAATGCATCCTGCTACACAGTGGAGTACCAACAGATCATTATTCGAAGAAATAGATCGATTGGATAGAATCTTCGAAGAAGAAATTGACATTGGTACTACTAATACAAATTTAAGTTACATCACAGCATACCAAGGTGACTTTACCCCAACACAGTTAAACCAAGTTAAAATTGACAGTGGTAGTGCTCTAAATGTTGTTGCAAACGTCAGCACAGTTGCTGGTACAACAAGTGGTGATTATGTGTTTAAAAAAGGTGACTTGTTTAAATTATCGGGCACATATAGATATCCATACACAGTAACAGCAGATGTAACCAGAGGTGTAGGTAACACAATAAATGTACCTATCAATAGACCATTTATTAATCAAGCAGGTTACACAGAAGCAGGTGCAGGCATAGTTGTAGGATCAGCAGTAACATGGCGTGTGGTAATGACCAAAAAGCCCAGTTATACTATTGTGCCATATGATAGAGCAGTATTTGACGGATCATTTGAATTAGTAGAGGTTATAGAAGACTAATGGGTACTACAATAAGCAAAGTACAAGGTACCAGAATAAGTCATGCAGTGTTCATTGATTTAACGCTGGGCAATGTAACATATTACTTGAGTAGTGCATATCAACCTATTACCATTGGCAGTAACACATACACCGAACTTGGTGCATTCTTAACAATGGGTAATATACAAGAAGATTTCAAAACCACAAATGGTGATCTTGCTATTACATTAAGCGGTATTCCAAGTGATGCTAATTATTTAAGTATCATAATGGGCACACAAATCAAAGGTGGTAACGTTGTTGTTAAACGTGGCTTCTTTGATGTAGATAATTTAAGTCTCAACAGCGGTGATGTATATGAAAGATACAGAGGCATTATAACCAACTTCAGTATTGGCGAAGATACCTCTTTCATAAGTGGTGAATTAGTTAACAGTGTAACTATTACTTGTGCAAGTATAAATGCATTGTTGGAAAACAAAGTAACAGGTCAACGCACCAATGGCACAGACAGAAAGAAATTTTATCCTGGTGATATTTCTTTTGACAGAGTAAAAGATTTGATGAACACAGACTTTGACTTTGGTAAAGAATACACAGGTGGCCGCGGCTACGGAGGTGGCGGTGGTGGTGGTGGCAATCCGTATGATAGTTACCGTAATTATATGAATCAACGCTAAACAGGTATAAACATGATAAGACATGCAGATTTGAAGGACTTTGATAGAATAATGGATATGATGATCAACTTTGCTAAC
>Ga0208898_1002363_pt1 | contig 11615 bp, 22 predicted proteins | sample VirMetDEL_Mar_4_FD_184513 | JGI IMG/M metagenome (GOLD analysis project Ga0208898, IMG submission 184513) | Aqueous microbial communities from the Delaware River and Bay under freshwater to marine salinity gradient to study organic matter... | ecosystem: Environmental > Aquatic > Marine >...
CCAAAATCATAGGTAGCATCTCGTCGCTCATTCCTTGCAGCTTGCTTTTGACTAGCAACTCTGCTGAACATTCCTCGTTCTCCTGAGTAGGACTCATATAAACTTTTCCACTCATCTAAAAAGGCTGGGAAGTCAGGCTTCTCTGTGTAGCAAGCACTGTTGTTTGCAAGACCACGTTGTGGATTATCTACCCACCACTGTCCTGACTTGCATCGTCTGATTCGATCATCTGTAAGGTTAGACAGACTGATAAGGGCACTTCTTCGGACACCGCCAACAACGACGATCTGTGCAATCTTACAGCAGAGATCGTGACATTCGATGGAACTAAGCCTTCGTCCAGCAGCACCCCGAAAGACTTCAACGGTAAAGCGGAACAGATCCTCAAGAGGCTCAGGCCCAGACGCTCTGCCGCCAAAGGTTCTGAGGGTGGCACCAGCAGGTCGTACTCCAGAGACGTCCCACTTCGGAAGCTGACCACTATAGAGCATGGCAATAAGTTCCCTATAGGCTTTGGCCCAGCCAATCTTCGAGTCCGAAACGTGTATACAACTGTCTGTGTCATGGAACTCCTCCGCAATCTCTGGTAGTTTTGAAATGTACTGACGCTCGACACTGAAGCCTACGCCTGTGCCGCACATGAGCACGTACATCATCTCGTCAAACGCTTTGGGGTGATCTATCGGTAAGTAACTACAGTTGAATCCAGCTACGTTGTCACGGTCGAGGGCTTCACCTGCTGTCATCAACGCTCGCATCGAAGGCATGACGTCTAGGTCATGTATTGATTTGAATATCTCTGACACTTCGAAGTCATCTAAACCAGCACGATCTACCCAGTAGTTGACGTATCGCCTGACTGTTTCTATCCAAGTTTCACGGCGCTGCTCCGTAGGTAAGTACCTAGCGTAACGAGACTTATGTATGTATTGTTGATATGCGTCCATTAGTCCTCCAGTAGTTCGCGGATTTTAGCAACGAGTTCGTCCATCGTTTCGTAGATCATAATTCTACTGTCATCATCGTACCACTCAAGGATGAATCCGTTGTTTGCATTGCGTATTGTTACGTCACTAATCCTCATGCTCATCTCCTAGTCTTCACTCAGTATCACTGCTGTGGCTTTTGATAGAAGGAAGTGTACTCCTTCTGGATAAGGTCGGCTAGACGCTATCTCAAACATCTCACCTCTGTCGTACATAATAACTGCACAGTCAATTTCTCTGCCTTCTTCCTCGTACTGCATCGCTTTTACTGCGAAGAGAGACAAAAACTCTGATGCGCTTATCGGCTCCTCTTTATCTTTACCGAACTTTCCCTCCACTACTTTCATAAGTTAGCCTCTATTAGACGCTCAAGGTACCACTTTGCTTTCCGAAGATCCTCTACGCCGTTCTTGTACTCATAGCGCCACACGTACTTAAATATGTTGCCTTTGAGGTAGCCCTTGAACTCTGGCTTATCCATAGACTCCTGTATCGCCTCAATGCACTCCACGTTGCCTGTGTTGTAGTGATGTGGCCTAGAGACTATATCCCACTCTTCTGGTGTTGCTTCGTCTATTGAGCGCGGGAAAGAAGTGTTACGATCAGATTTAGTATTCATGCTCTTCCTCCATTAAGTCTTCTTCGAATTGATCTAGCCGGTTGATTAACTTATCTTCAAACCTATCCAGTAGTTCTTCTGCTGTGATCTGGAGTCCTTCCAGAAGGTCATCAGGGTCATACACCTTTAGAATCCTCTCTTTAATTTCCTCTAGCGTTAGCATACTCAATCAACTCCTCCAAAGTATCTATAGTATACCACTTTATTGCGTGTTTGTCACACCACTCTGCCATTGTTAGTTTAGCACCCTTGCGTACTTTCTGGTTAGGTTTCATAAGCACGAACACTAACTCATTGAAACTCGGTAGGCAGTCCTTAATCGCCTTATACTTTTGTGTGTCTCCTTCTCTAAAGAAGCCTTTGCACTCCACAAGTACTCCGTTAGGATGTAGGAAGTCCGGCGTGTAAACTCTAGGTACTTGGTAACTAAACTTTTCTGACTCATAGGTAAAACCCTCTCGCTGTAGTTGTGTGTTGACGTTCTGTTCAAACTCAGACCTAAAGTTCCCTAAGCGGGATTTCCGGGACTTTCGGCTCATTGAATACCTCTACTAAATATCTTGGCCCTGAAGAGTACGCGAAGGCTCTTACGGAAGGCCAGCATACCGTTTTGTAAGTACAGTAGGAGCAACCTACGGCGAGTTTCTGGTTTCCACTCTTTCCATCGTCGATAGGCTCGTAGCACACGCTTGGTGGGTGAGGCTGCTCCACTAGCTTTTTTATGCGGTCAATTCGTTCTCCTATGTCGTAGCTGATTAAGTCGTGAACAGGTGCCTGTGTGTCCTCTGAGTCGTACAGCAGGTACGTTAGGTGTCCGTTCTGTTTGTCCATTGCTAGCCACCCGAACTTTGTTTCACCTTCGGCGTGAGCGTAACCCTTGATCTGTCCTACGTAACCAAAGGGGTCATCGTAGGCCAGTGTCCCGTCCTTAAACTTCTTGAAGCCATAAGTAGAAGTGCTCTTGATGTCAGTAACTACACCGTCAATCTTGCAGTCCATAGAACCTTTGATGCCGTTGACTTCACACTTCTTCTGCTCATCAGTAACCTCGTGTCCAGAGAGCCTAGTGAGGAACAGAAGCATCTCTTCGATCAAGTGTCCGTACATGAACTTGACGTAGGTGTTAGGTGTCATCTCCTCTTGTACGTCCGGGTTGTTAACTACGTTCCAGAGGAACCTGTCGTTACGTCCGATGTTGGACATACGTAACTTACGTCCGTCACGTTCTTCTGTGAACAGGTTAGTCATTAGTCGCTTACAGTTTTCACCGAAACGGTCTATCTCTGCTTCTAGATCAACACCCTCTGGTACGTCTTTTGAAGAGACTACCTTGTATATGTCGTCTACTAGATTATATATTGATTTCATGGTTTTGTCCGTTTAAGTAAGTTATTGCGGCCTGTAGTACTTCTACGCTGTCGTTGAACCCTCCTAGCGCTCTGTTACATTTGTGGCACAGCCATCCTCTGAAGGATTCATTCTCGTGGTCGTGATCTAGTACCCACGAACCGTTTTTTGTGTTTCCTGTGCCTTTTACGTCCTCCTCTGATCCTTCACAAATAGGGCAATGATAACCCTCTTGTGGCATCCCGTGTTTCTCTCTGAGCCTCTTTCGAACCTTTTGCATCTCGTTGTTACACTTACGGCACTCGGCTCTTAGATAGTTGCCGCCAGACGCCATGTTGTACGCCTCTAGTGGTAAGTACTGCTCGCACTTAGAGCAAGTCTTGCCGTGTCCTGCTCCTAAATCATCGTGTTCGAAAAAACACATCTGCTCCATCAGTGTGTCTCCGCCCATGTTGTTCCGACCTTGTACTCTCCGTCAAGAGGACATCGGAGTTTGTAGTAGATTCCTGCTGCCTTGAGGCACTCCACAGCCAAGTAGCCGAACTTCTCTGCCTGCTCTGCGGCAACCTCCGTTTGTACTTCATCGTGTATGTTCCCCACAAACTTGTAGTCAATGTTCCACTGGGTAGCGTAGTCGTCTAGAAGCACGAGTGCTTTCTTCATCACGATTGCACCGGCAGCCTGTAGTAACGTGTTTAGTGCACTATGCTCTGACCTGACCCAGAGTTTTCTACCGTCGAGTCCGACAAGGTGACCCCGCTGAGAAGCGACTCCAACTCGTTCTCGTAGGCTTTCAAGAGCAGGTGTGTTTGATAGAAAGCGTTGCTTAAGTTTCCTGCCATGTGTAGCAGTTCCTCCGACGATACTTCCGATCTTTGCGTCTCCTGCTCCGTAGAGGAAAGCATAGATGAAAGTCTTTGCTTGAGGTCTTGTGTCCAGTCCCGCAGCCATTTGGTTTCTTGTGTGTACGTCTTCCGTAAGTAAGACATTGGTAAACTCCTCATCGTCCATATAGTGTGCCAGCATACGCAACTCCAGACCTGAAGCATCGAAGCCAACTAGCTTTTTACCCGTGGGCACAGTCCAACACTGGCGACACTCCTCGCCGTACTGTGAGTAACCGGCAGGAACCTGTGCCATGTTAGGCGTCTGGTGTGTCATACGTCCTGTGATAGCACCGTTAGTTGTAACCCTGCCGTGTACTCTACCGTCTTCCTCTACGTGTTCTAGCCACGAGCTAACCTGTGCGTATCGCTTTTGGAGTAACAAGTACTCAAGGACGAGAACAGCCTCCGGTATATGTTTGTTCTCCTCAAGCGTCCTCTCGTCCACCTGTGGCCTACCGCTCGGGGTGAGTTCCGACCATACCGCACCTTTAGCTTCAAGTCTTTCTGCCACTTGTTGTCTACTACCGGGATTAAAGACCGTAACCTTATCCTTAAGGCGCTTGCCTGTTTTCTCCGACCACCTTTCTTCAACAATAGGCGGGAATACTTCCTGCAACTTGGTCTCAATATCATTCATCTTCTCCTTAAACGTACCGCAGAGACTAAACGCTAGTCGCTGATCTAGTAACCATCCGTTACGCTCTTGTTGCTGAATGACCCACTGTACATCGTGCTCCAGTTTGATCGACTCATCAGAGAAACCCTCTAGCTCTACCAGCAGTGCCTCGTGCACAGCCTGAGTAAGTTCCGTGTCTCTGATGCAGTAGTCGATCATCTCTGGTGTTAGCTGTGACCAATCGCTGTGGTCTCCCTTCGCAAACCCGAGGGTGTTTCCCCAGTTTCGCAGGGAGTGTCCACCAGATCGGCTAGGATCGCTAAGGCGAGACATAACGAGAGTATCCACAACAGACCCTTTATCAAAGGCCACACCCCAAAGACGATTAAGTACTGGAATGTCAAAGCCAATTCCGTTGTGAAATACCCAAGTAGCCTCCGGCAGGTTTGCCATGTAGTCCTTAAAGTCTCTCTCATTGCATATCACCGTGTTGACGTTGTTGTACCGGCAGACTGCACACCAGATGACGCTGGCGTCTAGCCCGTCTGTCTCAATGTCGCAGTAGACATATTCACTCACCCTCATCCCTCTCTTTTCTCTTTGAGTCTCTATAGTCTAACCAACCGTTTATACCTTCCCAAATATCCTCAAGGGATTGTTTGACATACCACTTTTCGTTTGCTCTGTGCCTTGGAGCGTACCGCATAGTTTCTGGAGAAACAAGCCAGTAGCAGCCTCTGTGTGAGAAACAAAGCTGACCTTTTGCGTAAGGATATATTTTCTTTTTACCTTTTTCTTGAAAAAACGAAAGTGCCTCCTCTAAAACATGAGGATCCGTGTTTTTATCTGTAATTCTATATTCAGAAACTCTCTTTGCCATATTAACTCCTATAATTTATGCTCTTGTCTTATTAATTTAGCGTGTTCCTTTGTTGCTTCTTTTTTTAGACACGAATTTAAACACTCAATAGCAGCATCCTCTTTTATTTTAAACCATTCACGCCTTAAGGAATCTTCACATTTTTCTTTTAAGGCAAGAATCGTTAAACTTTCTACTCTATTCATATAATCTGTAGGGATTACTGTTATGTACTCACACTCTTTAAATGGGTAGTGTGTTTTGTAGCCTAATAATCGTGAAGCAGGTTTTGTGGTTTTACCGACTTTTACCCATCCATCATCTCCTTTAATTCTCAAGAGGTATACAAAGCCTTTACTGGGTACTTTGTTTAGTCTCACTGATAGCTGGTGTTCTTTTTTTGCGTTGTACATTAGAACTCAGTCTCTGTGTCTGCTGAAGGTGGTGCTACTTCTTCCATTCGTCCAGTGTCTAAGTTGTACTTGAGCCAACAGGCCGGCCCTGTTTGACCTGTGTAACGATTCTTCAGGATACGTACAGTCGTTGTGTTACGTGTCTCTAAGTCCTCGTGTTGCTGGTCTCTCTCCATGCCTATCACAATGTCAGACAGTTGAGCGATGCTCTGGGAGCCGCGTAAGTCCTGTAGGCTGATCTTGCCTCCGTCCTCGTGTGGCTTGCCTGTGACTCGCTTTAAGTGAGACACGAGGAACAGAGTAATACCTGTCTCTGCCACCAGTGTCCGTAGGCGTGTCATAATCTCGTCTATAGCTTTTCTTTCATCTCCGTTTTCCTGAGAAGAAACCACGATGGATAAGTGGTCGAGGATGACGTACCGACAGTCGAGAGCTTTTGCCATGTACCGGACTCGTGAGAGAAGGTTATCGGCTGACGTTGATCCCCAGTGATCGAATAGGTAGTATCTTCCTGTTCCCAGAGTGTCCTGCCAATAAGGTCTAAGCTCATCAATAGGTGTGTCTTCTTCCAAGTGTAGAGGTCGATTTGCCGCCACCGACATGATTCCCAGAGTTGTCCTCGCAATGTCTTCCTCCAGTGCAAGTACACCGATGTTTTCTTTAGTCCTGTGAAGTAAGTCGTACTCCAGTTCTCGTATAAATTGTGACTTGCCCATGCCAGAACCGCTGGTGACAGTGACAAGCTCGTATGGTCTGTGTCCTTTAGTAATTTCATTTAGCCCTTCCCACGGATACGGTACAGACTTCACGCTCCTCTTGTTTACTAGTGCTTCCCAAGTCTCTTGTCCTGCCACGATACCGTCTGGGCGATAGACCTTGGCGTCCCACCAGTGCTGTATAAACTCTTTGATCTGATTACCCACTAGCATCTCGCTAGCGTCTTTCATAGGTAGCTTACAGATGCGTAGCTTGTTAGGGCTAAATAAGTCCTTGACTTGCTCCTCTGCTAGCTTCCCGGCCTTGTCCTGATCGAAACACAAGACCACCTGATCGTAGCCTTCTAGCCACTCCAGTTGTTCCTTTATTTCTTTTACTGCACTGGCTGCACCAGCCTTCAGGGATACCACATCAAACTGCTTACCGAACATCTCGTAGACACTCATGGCGTCTAGCTCACCTTCGGTAATCGTGATGAATTTACCCCTGCCTCTGCACTGGTGTTGCCCGAACAGACCTGTGTGTCGTATATCGCCTGTAGCCACAAAACCTTTCGTAGCCACTGTGCGTACTTTTGAACCTGTCAGTTCCCCTGTGTCAATGTTGTAGTAAGGATAGTGGTGCTTCTCAATCTTGCCTTTTGAGTCATAAGTCACGGTTACCTGATATTTCTTGCAGGTGTCCTGTGATATCTTACGGTCAGGGATGGACGCAATAACACCGAACATATCCACTGGTTTGTTTGTAGTCACCTCTTCCACTTCTACGTATTCTCCGGTTCCTTTTACGTGATAGCCACAGCCAGCAGAGTAGCAATGGCGGCCACCGTCCTTGTAGACCGCCAGAGCATCACTAGAGCCACACTCAGGGCATGGCTCTTTGTGACTGTAGCCCGTATCAGAAGTCACTTACACCCTCTGCCATTTCAGCCTCTTCCAAGACTTTAACGGCTTCCAGATACGTGCTGACACCGTGTACCGGATGTGGCTGACCTAGCTTGTACTTCAGGCGAACACGGGAGTTATACGGAATCTCCCCCATGTACGGCTTACCCTCAGCATCAAACGCCTTGATGTCGTACTTGGACTTGAATTTGCGCTGTTTAGCACCTTGATAGTCCTTGATCTTAACACCGTTAGACGCCATCTGGTTAGCATCGTCCTCCGACAGAGTTACAGTCATGCTAAATGCACCTGTGTCCTGCCCATTGTACACGTCGTGTTTCGTAATGTTTGAGAAGTTTACGATACCTTCGACCACTTGTGCTGTCATATGAGATAATCCTCGTTTATCGTCTTTTGTCGGTCTAACGGAATTGTCAGACTTACTAATAGTATACTCCCATTCCTCTAAATCGTCAAATGTAATGGTACTATTACCTCCTTTAGATGTGTTGTCCATAAACCTATGTTCTCCTATGTTACTACTAATGTAGTATTACTTTATTTATATACTAATGTTAAATAAACAATAGTTATTCCTTAGTAATACTATAGTATATGTTATCATAGTTTTCCTGTAAAGTCAACCATTCATCTTGTGTAATACTACCAGAATATTCTAAGTCCCATCCTGCAGCAATAGATACAGTGTAACAATCAGTACAGAGATCATAAAAATCACCATTTTTGTCTTTCCTCGTAAGCTCTTTGTCTTCCAGAATCTTGTCACAGGCTTTACATCTCATTGTATTGACCCTCTAATATCCTCTGATTCAGGCCACTGAAAGACCCCGTTATAGGCACTCACTAGCTCGTTGTAGCTCATGTCTGAGTACTTCTGTCGTAACTGCGTTTTCACCATCTGAATTACAGTAGGAAAGTCTAGGAAGTTTAACTCGTACTCTGTCAACTCTCTTACCATCACTTCTACGTCATATGCGTCATCCATTATACTGCCTCCCGTCCGTACCATTTCATGGGTATTCCTCTGGCGTCCCAGTCGTCCGCCTTGTGGTTGTAATAAGTGTGATATGCTACCACAGTATCGCTAGATTTGCACTCATCTGGCATACACTGGGGTGGATCAGTGAAACCTACCCTGGATATGCCTCTAGGAGGCTCTAGGAGGCTCTGTGAGTGCGTTTGTATGGTCTTGTGTACCTTACCATAGCGTTTAGTGTACTCGCGTCCTAGAGCCATCAGGTGGCTTCTGAGCCATAGGTAGTTATCTAGTGATGACCTAGCCCATACTGCACTAGGGTGGTTCTTGTGGGTACTTTTGTACGCTATCTGTCCTCCGTCTATCTCGTTGTGTGCTGTAGACAGTAATTGTGCTGTCTCTAGGATCATTTTGACCACGTGACGGTCACACTGTAAACGTGCGGCCTCTCGTGGGTCTCTGTCTAGGTAGAATATGTTCACTATACAAGCCCTCCGCTGTATTCGTCCCATGCCAAGTCTACCAGCTTTTGGTATACGTCGTCAAACAGGTAACCCGTCACTGGGTCACGCATGGTAGAATCTGCGTAAACGTCAATATCTACCAGTTTTTCCTCTGGATCTGCTGACCACTTTACGTAAAACATCATCTCGTTGCCTTCGTACTCAAACGTGCCCGAAGACTTTACTTGTATGTAAGTATAGCTCATTGATCTATTCCTTTTATTTCAAACCAGATTACAACCACCACCACGAATGTAACATATACCATCACATCTGTGAACGTCATTAGTCCATATCCTCTATTATGACCGCACAAGCGGCACCGGCTAGAATTAGAAACCCTATTAGCTGTATTACTTCGAACATCAGTCAAACCTCCCGATTTTAGTCTGTCCCGTGTCGTTATCACGTAGCGCAACGATAGCGTATGGGTACTGGTACAAAGTAAACCTGTCTAGGTAACCCAGCGTCACGTATGGTTCTAGTGGTGGATCTTCTGGTGCCCTGTAGACACCATCTGCATCTACTGTACCGCTAAACGGGTATCTAAAGCCGCCGTACTGGTACACTTCATCCATAGCATCCGCCACAGCGTCTAACGTGGCATCCTCTGATCCCTGTGTCGCACTGATAAAAAACTCTGGCACCAGTCCTAAGTGCTCCCGTGAAACTTCGGGGTAGTTTTTTACGTTCCAGTTTGCCGTGTAATCGTTCATTATCTCATCCTCTGGCTATTACCGTAGCTTCGCTACTGATTACGTTACGTTGATTTTTTTCCATGCTCTTACCGTGGCCTATGTAGCAGACGACGGATACTGACTTATCCCAACACGCTCGGCACGTGTCGCACTTACCACCACGCGTGTAGGCCTCGCAGACTACACTACCCTCTGCCACTGTTCAACCGTCTAGCCACGTTAACTAACCTTCACCCTTGTTTTACCATCGCGCCAACTGTGCCATACGTGCTCTGGTAGTGTTAATGCTGTGGCGTTGTTTAGATTGACCTGCACACAGCCGGGCTGTATCTGGCACTTACGCGCTTCTGCGCCTTCGATTATTAGCGTCACTTCGTGTGTCTTACCTTTTGAGTCTTGAACGTACATAATCTTTACCCTCTTTAGCTGTACTGAAGTAAATCAGCGTAGTTTTCATCAATTAAGTCTCTGATAGTCTCTATTCGCCATATTGCACCGTCAGGCGTAAACTGCGGCAGACTGTCGTAAATAGCTGTCAGCGCCTCAGTCTTACTGATCTGGCCGTACAAGGCGGCCTCGCATACCTCACGTAGAAGACTATACAAGTCCTCGTCGTTGTTTAACCAAAGTGCTGTGTTCCAGTGGTCGTAAGACTCATAGCCGTTGTATGTGTTGTCTGTCATGGTTTAACCCTCTTTTGGTTTGTGCCAGTGTTGGCTTACCAGTGGACACCCTAGCAGGTGCCCACCAGTAAAACAACGCTAGTCCTCTAAACGCTAGCACATCGATGCCACAAGTCCACCACTTCGTCCCGGCGCTGTTTGAGCAGCTCCCGCCCTTCCTCGTTACCGGCAGAGTCAAAACGCTCGATCATATCGTCCAACGCTGTTTCCGCGAGATACGCCAAGCGTCTAACCATCTTGACCTGCGTCAACGTCAGGTTGTTAATCGGCATATTAAGTCTCATACTACTCATTATGTGTTACCTCCTCAGTAACTAATCTAACATTGGCAAATGGATGTTCAGCAGCATAAAACTCTAACCACTCGTTAGCCATTTCCAAATCCTTGCCCTGATGAATGCAAATCCACCCGCGAGTGGTTTCCCATTGGACTATGTAATTTGTCATAACGTATACCCTCTCTTGTTGTGCCAGTGTTGGCTGCTAGTCAATTATTTTCCATTGATCCTCAGATATAGAATCAATGTCCCACTCTTGGTCGCTACACGAGTCCCCTAATTGTGCCTTGAGATTCTCGCATTCTTCTATTTTATCCCTGAGCATTTCTGCCAGTTTAATTGATACGGTTTCCAGTCTTTTAATTTCGTTTTCCATGTGTCGCCTCCGGTTACGTTTCGGTTTTCTTTACACCTGTTGCGGACTATACCGACACCACAGAAATACGCAAGTTTTATAGTGTGCATATGTCACAATTTATTTTTGGTAATATTTGTGACCTGGTGAGGTTTACCTATTGACAACCAGCATTGTCTCGTGGTATTCGCGTGTGCGCGTGTGTATAAAGGCCGCTAGTAAACTTTTGCTTGACTTGTGTGGTAACTTGTGCTAGGCCTCCTGAAGCACCAACATAGACTCCCACACTTGTCAACGTGAATATTCACAAGTAAAAACATTTGACAAACACTGGCGGCTGTGGTAGGCCTTTGGCTCCCGTGATTACCACAAGTCTGGCCTCGTGTCAACACTTGTGGCCTTGTGAATAATACCAATGTTTTCCCTTGCGCTCGTGTTGGTCTTGTGTTAGGCCTTGGATGGCCCCTTGTGTTGACCCCGGGGGCGGGGGTTGACTCGTGTTAACTATTGTTGTACCCCCTTACGCACAAAAAAGGGTAAAATTAAGAAAAAAAGAGGTTGACTACTCGTGTTATTTTCTCGTGTTAAATCAATGTGATACCCAAGAGGCGGCCATAAGTTGTAAATCGTGTCACTTCTCGTGTACTTCTAGTGATTATCTTCGGTACTTTTACACATATTTACTGCTAGGGTATTGACTTTTGATTAAAAATGTGGTATAATAATAGGTAGATACTAAAGCGACACTGAAGAGACATCTACTGTCTCACCAA
>Ga0208898_1002364_pt1 | contig 11613 bp, 15 predicted proteins | sample VirMetDEL_Mar_4_FD_184513 | JGI IMG/M metagenome (GOLD analysis project Ga0208898, IMG submission 184513) | Aqueous microbial communities from the Delaware River and Bay under freshwater to marine salinity gradient to study organic matter... | ecosystem: Environmental > Aquatic > Marine >...
CTTTGATTGATGACGATATTAAATTTTCTAACAGATCTAAAAAAGTTAGAAAATATCAATTAGAAGAATTAGAAAAAGAAGAACTTGATGAGGAATGGAGTGAATATCTTAAATAATGAAAAGACTTGAAGACTTGAGTGTTGGTAGCACATTTGAACTCGATAATAAGTTTTATATACTTTCAACAGATTACAAAAACAACGGACATAGAAGTTGTATATCTCTAAAAGACGGAAGTTGTAAATGGATTTCATCAGATCAATTTGTGTCTCATAGTCCAATTTACTATTTAGACAAAGATAATAATATTGTTGCCATAAATCCGACGGAGAAGTCCAGAGATGTTTAGGAAGATAAAAAATTTCATTAAAAATCTTATATGGCATATAAGTAATGGGATGCCCAAAAGTTCTCAAGCTGAAATTAATAGGAGATTTAGCATTTGTGAACAGTGCTCTTCTTACAATGCGAAAGAAAAAGAGTGCGATGTCTGTGGCTGCAACATCAATAAGAAAAAGATATTTATGAATAAACTTGCTTGGCTAGATACTAGTTGCCCTTTATCTAAATGGTAAAATGAATATAAAAGATTTTAAAAAACAAATTTCTGTTGTTATCCAAGGTCCGTTGGACGATAGAACTTATGAAGCAATAGATTGTTATCAAGATTTTGGCGAGGTAATAGTATCTACTTGGTCTAGTGGTGAAGACTACTCCCTTCTTTATAGGAAAAGAAAAGATTCAAAATTCATATTAGCAACTAGCGAATATCCAAAAGATATGAGCAAAGTGATTAATACTGGTGCAATCTTTTACATTGCTCAGACTTTAATGAGGGGTAGTTTCGCAGCTTCTCTTCCGTATGTTATGAAAGTCAGAACAGATGAACTATATCCAAATCTAGACAATCTAATAAAAAATCTTATTCAATATCCAGACAGATTGCATACTACAGATAATGGCTTTTGGAAAAGACACCCATTTTGTTTATCTGGACATATATTTATAGATTCGACACAAAACACAACTCAAGCCACCAGATTGATTTTAGATTATTGTTTTTCAAGAAATTTCAACAACTTGCCACAATCTTTAGTTTGCGAACAAATACTTGGATTGTTTTTTATGCTTGTAAGAAATAATAATTTTGAATTAGATAAATGGAAAGAGGTATTCAGAAAAAATGTTTTTATCACCCCATGTGTAGAATTACCAGGACATTTACATTCCGGTCAATCGTCTGCTGGAAGAGGATTTAAAAGATCGGAAGAACCATATCCATGCGGAAGAAAAGAGATGAGGAATGGATGTCATAACCCCAAAGAATTATATCAACATATAGAAGAAATAATATAATGAAATATGAATATAAAGATTTAGAACTATACAAACAATTACATCAACAAAGAAGCTATGGCGACACTGGTTCTGTTTATACAGATGATGTTAGGTCTTTTATAGATGAAACAGGATCAGTTTCGGTATTAGATTTTGGTGCTGGAAGAGGTTCGTTAAAATCTTCGCTACACAACAAATATTCTATTGATATAGATGAATTTGATCCATGTATACCTGACAAAGAAATCATCCCCAAAGAAGAATACGAGTTAGTAATAACTACAGATTTACTAGAGCATTTATTTGAAGAGGAGATAGATAATTTATTTGAAGAAATACTCGCGCTAAAACCAAAATTCATGTATCATGCTATATCCACAAGAACAGCAACTATATTATTGCCAGACGGAAGTAATTGTCACAAAACCGTTAAAAATACTGAGTGGTGGTCAAATAGAATAAAAAGTTTGTTAAACCCAAAGTCTATAGAGCAAAAAGAAATAAATGATGATTGTGTAATCTTTAAAATTAAAATCTAATTATGTATACCTAAGAGTAGTTATAGATGGAGATAAACGCTATGAACAAACAGGGTAAAGTTTGGGGAAACACTAGCGAAATTTTTAATCAACATAATGTAGAAATCCATAGAATAGAAGCAAAAAAAGGAGGATATTGTTCTATTCATAAACATGAGCATAAATATAACATGTTTTTTGTAGAAAGTGGTATGCTGCGGATTAAGGTATGGAAAAATGATTACGATCTTGTTGATGAGACTATCATAACGAATCAAGAAATGTCAATAGTACAACCAGGAGAATTCCATCAATTCGATGCACTGGAAAATACAATAGCTTATGAAATTTATTGGACAAGTCTGAAGTCTTCGGATATAATAAGAAAAGATTCTGGAGGAATGAAATAATATTTGCATACCAAAGAGGCTAAAATGAAAACACTACAAATATCTAAAAAAGACATCTTCCAATCGGCTAAACTTATAGTCAAATCAAAAGAACTAGGTAGCAATGTGATAATTCCACATGTCTGCAATAACATAGATTCTTTTGGTGCTGGATTCGCCGCTTCTGTATCAAAGGAATATCCAGATATAAAACATAATTATCATCTTTTGGGTAGAAAATTTTTAAAAGAACACCCTGGCTATGTACAATTTATTGATGTAGAATATGAAAAACAATACAATAGACGACTCATAGTAGCAAACATGATTGCTCAAAATGGATTGCGTAGTCCAAGTAATCCTAGACCATTAAATTACGCATACTTAACTAAGAGTATGCTTGATATAAAGAAATTCATACTAGCAAATTTTAATTCTGAAAATCCAGTAGAAATTCATTGTCCAAAATTTGGTAGCGGTTTGTCTGGTGGAAACTGGAAATTTATAGAGAATCTTATTGAAGATATTTGGGGTGAATATAAAGTTGTGGTATATGAATTTACTTCAAATAAAAGGAGACCTAAATAAATGCTAGTTATACTTCCTGAATTTGAATCTATATTTAAAGAAAAAGTTGCCAAAGGTAAAGAAATAGCAAAAGAAAAGAAGATTGCTTTTCTTGGATTATGCAGAAATGTTTCTGATTGTTTAGAGAAAAATGTTCATACTATGAATAGTTTGGGTCTAGAGTCAGTGAAATTTTACGTTTATGAAAATGATTCTAAAGATGGCACACAAGACGTTCTTAAAAAACTATCCGAATCTAAAGATTTAGAATTTAATTATAAGTCTGAAACGCTTAATAGGGTTCAATATGGAACAGTAAAAAATACAGATAGGGTAACTAAGCTCGCTGAATATAGAAATCATTGCCTAGAATACGCCAAACAGAATTTTTCTGAAATGGATTATATATGCGTGATTGATTTAGATTTTATGGATTTTTCTACTGATGGGTTTTATCATACCATATCATATATGGAAGAAGACCAAAACATAGATGCAATGGCCGGTTTTTCTTATGAGCCAAAACAGATGAATGGTATCGTATTTGCTTGGAACTATGATTGCTGGGCTTTTAGATGGCATAACTGGGAAGATACAGCTAAATATTATGACGAAAGAAAATTTAGTTCTATGTTATGGTTTGGATTTTGGCAGCCTTTAATTGGTAGCCCACCAATAGCTGTTAATAGTGCGTTTGGTGGTTACTGTGTTTACAAAACAGATAAATTTCTTAAGGGACAGTATACTGGCGAAGATTGTGAGCATGTGACTTTTCATAAATCCCTTAAAGATAATAATGATAGCTTTCAATTATACGCTAATCCAGCACAAACACTACTATTCCCAAGCTCTTAATAAATCATGATTAAATTAGTTATTTTTGATATGGATGGTGTTTTGGTGGATATTAAAGACATTCACTACAATACCCTTAACGAATCTCTAGTTGAAATAGACCCAAAATATTACATATCAAACGAAGAGCATTTAGCAAAATTTGACGGTAAGAAAACTTACGATAAACTCAAAATATTAACAGAAGAAAGATCGTTACCAATCGAACTTCACAAAAAAATATGGGAAAATAAACAAAAGAAAACCATAACTGCTCTTCATAATTTACTACCCCAGCAAAATATAATGGAGTCTTTAAGATTTCTCAAAGACAAAGAAATAATTATTGCTGTAGCATCTAATAGTATCAGAAACACAGTTAAGAATGTGCTCATATCTACAGGATATATTCATTATATTGATTTTTTTCTATCTAATGAAGACTGTCTCCATGCAAAACCAAGTCCAGAAATATATTTAAGAACCATGATTAATGCTGGTGTAGGCCCATCTGAAACTGCTATAATTGAAGATTCGCCCACAGGAATTGAAGCAGCAGAAAAAACAAAAGCAAAAATTATCAAAGTAAACTCTTCTAAAGATATACAGGTGTGTTTAATGGAAAAAATTATTTCAGAAAAGGAAACAAGCAGCAAATGGATTAATAAAAATTTGAATGTTGTCATACCTATGGCTGGTCATGGCAGTAGATTTACTGAAGCAGGATATACTTTTCCAAAACCATTAATAGAAGTTAATGGCAAACCAATGATACAAACAGTTGTCGAGAATCTAAACATAGCAGCAAATTATACTTTTATTGTTCAAGCAGAACATTATGAAAGATATGCTCTAAAATATTTGCTAAACAACATAGCCCCAAACTGTAATGTCATACAAGTTTCTAGTGTTACAGAAGGTGCTGCGTGTACTGTCCTTTTGGCTAAAGACTATATTAATAACGACAAGCCTCTTCTTTTAGCGAATAGTGACCAGTATGTAAGATGGGACAGCAGAGACTTCCACTATACTTGCGAAAATTCAAGTATGGATGGCTGTATATTATGTTTTGAGTCTGTACATCCCAAATGGTCATATGCTCGTTTGGATACTTCTGGAACTGTTTTAGAAGTTGCAGAAAAGAAACCTATTTCTAACAATGCTACTGTTGGTATATATTACTGGAAACACGGAAGTGAATTTGTAAAATATGCAGAAGATATGATAGAAAAAAATATTCGTGTTAACAATGAATTTTATGTGTGTCCTGTTTTTAATCAAGCTATTGAAAATGGTAAGAAAATCAATACATATAAAATAGATAATATGTGGGGTCTTGGAACTCCAGAAGATTTAGAATACTATCTTAAAAATAACAAGGATTAATTTTATGAAAATTATTTTTGATGTTGGGGCAAACTGGGGATCTAATTCATTAGATTTTATATCTAAAAATTCAGAACATATATGTTTTGCATTCGAGCCAACACCTAAACTATCGCAATATCTAAGAAATGAATCGGCTAAAAGAAAAATAAATAATAGATATTATGTTGTTGAAAAAGCGATAGCGGACTATAATGGACACAGCATATTTAATATAGCTGGTCAAAGAGATTGGGGATGTAGTTCTCTATTAGAGTTTTCCGACAACTTAGATAAAACATGGCCCGGCAGAACAGACTTTAAGGTTACAGAGAGTATTTCAGTAGAAGTAATCACTTTGTCTAAATATATTGAAGAGATAAGCCCTATACCTATAAATATTATCAATTATTTTCATTGCGACACACAAGGTATGGACCTAAAAGTATTAAAAGGCATGGGTAAATATATTGAACTAATAGAAAAAGGTGTTATAGAAGTTGCTTCCAATTCTTCTGTTCAACTTTACAAGAACCAGCACACAAAATTTGATGCTATTGAATTTCTAGAAAAAAATAATTTTAGAATTGTCAAAGAAAAAAAGAATGACGTTCAAGGAAATGAATATAACTTATACTTTGAGAAAAAATGAAAGTAGCCATACTATATTCTGGTCTTCCAAATATGACCTTAGAAATTTTTCATAATCATAAAAAATATCTGATAGACCATTATGATTGTGACATATATTGTAGCACTTGGCATATGGATGGTGTCGAACAAACTATGGATATGCTAAATCCAATAGAATTAGAAATAGAAAAATTCAACGATATTCAAAATATATTCAATGAATTATTGATTTATGCCGAAAATAAACGCAAAGAAGTTAGGCCGATTAATGTTTTTAGTATGTATTATAAATTAGCTAGAACTTCAAAATTTATTGAAAATAAACAATATGATATTGTTGTTCGGCACAGATTTGACACTACATATAAATCCAAGATAATCTTATCTGAAGACAAAGACAAAATAAAAATACCAAAAGGTGAAGATCATGGTGGAATTAATGACAGGTGGGCGTATGGACCTCAGAATCTAATATCTGCTTATAATTTTCTGTTTAAGTATATTCCAATCTATACTAAAGTTGATGGAATTGTATTTCATCCAGAAACACTTTTAAAACATCATTGTAAAAAACAAAACATAGATATTCTCAGAACTGAAGATTCAATATTGTTAAGAGGAAAATCATGAATTTAAAAGATTGTTCGTTGCTGATTCAGGGGTCATTTCATCAAAATTCTATAATAGGAATAAATTATTTAGGAGATATTTTTGGCGAAATCATATATAGCACATATCCAGTAACAGATGAACTATATGATTTTCTAAAAAACAATAATATTGAAGAAAGAACAAAACTAATAATAAATGATAACAATAAGCCTAGACATGTTTTACCGGACAATGTTGGACTTATACAGCAAAATTTTTATAAACAAGTAATCAGCACATATAATGGCCTAAAAGAATGCACGAAGAAATATGTATTAAAAATGAGGTCTGATGAATATTATCTTGGTTTAGACAAAATTACAGACTTTGTTAAAGAAGACAAAATAAACTTTATAAACATATTCTTTAGGCATTTTAATCGCTTTCCATATCATCCATCTGATCATATGTTTTTAGCAGAAAAAAACGTACTAGTCGATGCATTTGATATTTTATATCATGCGTGTTATGTAAACTTTGAAGAATTTATGCTTAGAACCTGTCAAGATCCAAATGTACAATTATTTGCAGAACAAGCGATTGCTTTAGCTTTTTTGCATAAGTTAACTGGAGGAGCTAAAATTCCTTTTCATGACATAAATTATAATGTAATGCTATTTAAAAAGTTTTTCCACATATTCACTGCTAAATCCATAGGGCCTTATTGTATATGTAATTCAAGGATTAATCATAATGGAAAACAATTTGTTACTAATATAGAAGATAGCCCACTATGGCTAAAGAATGATTGCAATTCCATGAGGCAATACCAATGAAAATAGCATTACTAGCAACAGGATTTCCAAGAAACTATAAACAGACTTTTGATTCTTGGTATCATTTTTTATTTTCAAAATACGATGTTGATATGTACATCACATCTTGGGATAAAATGGAAGTAAATTATAATCCTCATGCCGTTAGGCACTTACCCAAAAAAGATCAATTAAAAAATTTGGATATCGCTGACCTGAAAGATTTCTATAAAGATTTTATTACTGATAGTTTGTTTATAGATTACGATAAATTTTACCAAAATAGATTTCCTTCAATTGAAATATTAGAACATCGTTTATTTGACGTAATGAAAGTTACTCAAAAGGGTAGACAACTTGGTGGTTTTTGGGTTGAAAGACTAAGAGATCAATACTTTGTTCTCAAAAATTGTTGGGATATAATTCCGAATAAAGAACAGTATGATTTATTTTTTAAAATACGTTTTGATGTTTTTATAGAACAAATAGAAATTTTACCAAAATATAAATTGGTTGTTCCTAAATCTATTCTAGATTACAAATTTCAAGATTTTTTAGCTTATGGTGATTATGAACATATGGAAAAGTACTGTAATATTTTTGATCACATAGAAGAAATGTATGTTAAACATAATGTTCCCGTATACCATGCTGAAAGAATGTATAACTGGTATCTTACTGAATATTGTGGTTTAGATTACCATATAGATAAAAACTCTGAATACCAGTTGGTTAGAGAAATTAGTAATACCTAACCAAGACAGGTAGAAAATTTCTCTGGGGTACTTGACTTTTTGTGCGAATGTGCTATGATAAGCATATCGCAAGGGAGCAAACATGAAAATTATTAATGAACTGAAACTAGATTTTGACGATGTTCTCATCAAGCCTAAAAGATCTAAACTAGATAGCAGAAAAGATGTTTGTGTTTATAGGGATTTTACATTTCCCCACACAAAAACAGAACTAACAGATTGTTGCCCTCTGGTTGCTGCTAATATGGATACTACAGGAAGTTTCTATATGGCAGATACGATGTCAAAACTTAGAGCCATAACATGTTTACATAAGCACTATGATGCTCAACAATATCTTGACTATTATCGTCATAATCTCTCTTCTGCCTCGGATTTTGTTTTTTATTCTACTGGAACTTCTAATTCTGATCTTAAGAAACTTGATGAGGTTTTTGAAGGAACTAAAGCGTTTCGTTGGAGCACCCCAAATATTTGTGTAGACATAGCAAACGGCTATTCAGAAAAATTTGTAAAAACTCTTCTAAGTATTCGCAATAAATATCCAAAATCTATTATTATGGCAGGTAATGTGGTAACGCCAGAAATGACAGAAGAGTTAATTATGCACGGTGGTGTTGATATAGTCAAGGTTGGTATAGGTTCGGGGAGTGTATGCACTACTCGTTTAAAAACTGGCATAGGATATCCTCAGTTGAGTGCTGTAATGGAATGCGCTGATGCTGCTCATGGTTGTGGAGGACACATTTGTAGCGACGGAGGATGTAGGACTCCTGCCGATGTATGTAAAGCATTTTGTGGAGGTGCAGATTTTGTAATGCTTGGTAGTATGCTCGCAGGAACAAACGAATGCGACGGAGAATGGACTTATGAGTACCTTGCAGACAGCAGCGAAATAAAGTTTTGGCAATCTATAGACCCTGGTTATCCAACTCAAAGAAGAAAAGTGTCTTTACAGTTTTACGGAATGAGCAGTAAAGAAGCACAAGATAAACACCATGACGGCGTAGCAAACTACAGAACTAGCGAAGGTCGATGTGTTCAAATACCTTATAAAGGTTTGGCAGAAAATGTCCTTAAAGATATTCTTGGTGGCATCAGAAGTTGCTGTACTTATGTCGGGTCATTCAAGATAAAGGATCTTCCTAAAAAAACAACGTTCATTAGAGTCAACAATACCCATAATAGAATTTACGAGACATGAAAAAAATAAACTTGAATGCACCAATCAATGGAACTGGATACGGAATTACTTCCACAAATATAACATTAAATCTGGATTTAATAGATAATCTAGAAGTATCTCTTTTCCCGATAGGCAATACTATTCATCTACAAGAACAACACCATCAAGCCATTTTAAGTAATCTTATAGAGAATTCCAGATCCTTCGATTACTCTGCACCATGTCTTAAAATATGGCATCAACACGATTTGGCCGCAAGAATTGGTAAAGGCGATTACTATGTAATGCCGTTCTTTGAAATCGACAAGCTACCAGACTATGAAATTCATCAAATAAATTCTGCGGATGGTGTTTTTACTCCGAGCGAGTGGAGTAAATTAGTTTTAGAAACTAACGGAGTAAGATCGCCAATTTATGTATGTCCTTTGGGTGTAGATGAAAATATTTTTAAGCCTCGCACTGGTCTTGTTCCCGTAAAACAAAATTATACATTTATTCATGTAGGAAAATGGGAAAAAAGAAAATCTCAAGATTTTTTGATCAAAGCATTTGAGACTGCATTCACAGAAAAAGATGATGTTGAACTTCGGCTGGTTCCTTTTAATCCATTCTTGAATAAAGAAGAAACAGAGCAATGGCTACAATACATTAAGAAATCGCCTCTTAAAGATAAAATTAAAGTTTATAATAGATTACCCAGTCAATATGATCTCGCTAATGTTATTAGCGAATCCGATTGCGGTGTTTATTTGAGCAGGGCGGAAGGTTGGAATAATGAAATACCAGAAACTATGATTATGGATAAGCCTGTTATAGTCACAAATTACTCTGCTCATACAGAATATTGTAATTCTGAAAATAGCTATTTGGTAAATATCGACGAATTGGAACCAGCACATGATAGTAAATGGTTTAACGGTTCTGGCAATTGGGCAAAATTAGGAGAAAAACAATTAGAACAAACTGTTGAGTATATGAGATTTGTGTATAATAATAGAGTTCAAACTAATCCTGCTGGAGTAGACACTGGTAGGAAATATTCTTGGTCAAACACTGTTTCTGTTATAAATTCTACTCTAACCGCAAGAGGAAGTTATTAATGCCAATCCCAAGTCGTAAGAAAAATGAAGATACCCCAAAATTCACTTCAAGATGTATGTCTGATCCTAAAATGGTATCTGAATATCCAGATGAAAAACAGAGATATGCTGTTTGTATGAGTAAAACTAAATCCTCTTTACTCGAACAAGTATGTGATATTATTGAGGAAAATAGCTTAGGAAATACTGAAGCTCTTACTCCATACAATTTCATAATCCCAGAAGATTCAGATTATGTGGATTTTGAAGAAGATATCGAAATAGTCGAAGTTGGTGCTGTTGCTGCTTATATCTATAAGAATTCTCATACTGATGAGTTATTCTATTTTAGCAGTAAAGGCTCTCACTGTGTAGAAAATGTATTGCTGGAGTTTGTGTCTGATGCTGCTGAATATCAAGGTAAGAAGGTTAATCTTGGTAAACCATTCAGAACTCCTGATGGTCCTAAAAAATTCTCTGTATATGTCAAAAACGATAAAGGGAATGTAGTAAAAGTAAACTTTGGTGATCCAAATATGAAAATTAAAAAGAGCAACCCAGAACGTCGTAGAAGTTTTAGGGCAAGACATAACTGCGACAATCCAGGTCCACGCTGGAAAGCAAGATACTGGTCATGTAAGGCCTGGTAAAAAGTAAATGTTTTCGTAGAGAGTAAAAACAAAGAAATCAAATCAAATGAATTTAAATCTTGCTCTGAAATATAAAAAAATTAGAGAGCTTACATACGATTCTGTTGTAACAGAAAAACCAATGAGCAATCTAGTAGATTTTGACTACAAAAAAATATTGCAACCCCCACCATCTAATACTAGTCAGATCGTCCAAAAAGAATTGAAATTTATCTACGAGCAAACTTCTAGAAGAACTAACGATGACTATGATCTTATTTTTAGAATAGACGAAGATATAGATAGTTTTTATATTAGGCTTTTGAAATCATATAAACTTGAATATCCCGAAAGATATATCAACTTATTTTATGATGTTGTAGAGCCGATTTTATTGAATACTAAAAGCTACTGGAATAGAGCAAGACCGGTACAATTAGCTGAATTATACAATATTGATATAGAAAGAATAACAACAGACACCATTCATACAGCAGCTTATCCCTCTGGACATACGGTGTATAGTAGACTAGTACGAAATATTTTGGTTAATCTATATCCAAATTTATCCCAAAATTTTGATATAATCGTGGAGCAAACAGCAGAAGCTAGGATTAAACAAGGCGTTCATTATCCGAGTGATAATATTGCCTCTTTTGTTTTTTCTGACTATGTATATGGTAAATTGCAACCAAAACTAAAAAAATATACGCAAGAATAAAGGATACAACACATGCCGTGCAATCATTACATTTACAGGAATTCTAGTACTGGTGCTTTTTACGTTGCTAAATCAGGAACAGACTTTTTCCTATATTCAGATTGCGGAACCGGAGTTTGTCCCATATGTGACACTTGTTCTCTGGAAGATACAGTATGTAAATGTTTTGATCTAGAAACACAAAGCAACGTTA
>Ga0208898_1002368_pt1 | contig 11597 bp, 17 predicted proteins | sample VirMetDEL_Mar_4_FD_184513 | JGI IMG/M metagenome (GOLD analysis project Ga0208898, IMG submission 184513) | Aqueous microbial communities from the Delaware River and Bay under freshwater to marine salinity gradient to study organic matter... | ecosystem: Environmental > Aquatic > Marine >...
ATTGAATCGTTTGAAAAATAGCTCTAGCCTCTGTTGGACAAGTATAAATTGTCTCTGCTAAAGTTGATATCGGTGCATAGAATGCGTTTTTATATACGTTAGCCATTTGTCGTATCGTACCATTTTAATGAACCAATAACACCATCATTATTAGATGCACCTTTAGCACATAAAGTTAGTGTGTCAGATACACCTGCTATTGTTTGTCCAAGTTGATATTCAAAATTAAAACCATCTCCAAAGTTTTCAATAGAAACTCCTTTACCCGATAAATAAGTTCTATTTATAATTGTTCCACCTGTTATGGTTTTAGTACCAGTTAAATCATATTCTACATCATCAGAATAACTTGTGTATGAAAACGCTGTTGAAGGAGTTGCGTTTTGTCTTAACTGTACTTCAAAATCAGAGTTAGATACAGCAGAAGCTATAAAACCTTGAGGAATAATAAGTGCATAAGGTCTTCCTGATTTAATTCTAATGGTTCCTAAATTATAAAATGTACCAGCTGTTGTTAAAGTAACTCCAGCTAATGAAGCAGTTCCAATTGATTGAATAACTCCTTGTGGAGAATAGCCACCTTCAATCATACAAGAAGAACATACTTGTTGTAATACGGCTGCACCAGATATCGTTCCTGTCGTTTCTATTTCATACCTAATAGGTAGGTTTGCAGTTTGCATATAAACAGTTGATAAATTATTTGCATTTAAAAACGTATGTGCTGTAATAAATTTACCATCTATTACAAAACCAACTCTAACGGATCCCATACCCAACCATTCATAATCCGTAAATAAAATAGTTGCTTTAGTTGGATCGAGTGTATAGCCAGAAGCTCCTGTACCATCTAATTTATCACCATTCCAAGCTGACTGTGCAATTGGATCATCAACACTTGAACCTGATGTATAACTTCTTCTTACAATTTGATAACCTGTTCCAGTGTCTTCAAAAAAAATTCCATTGTTTGCATCAAAACTTCCAACACGTTGTTCTAATCCAGATTCTTGTGCATTCATTACAAATGTATTAAATATAAATAATGACTTACCTGGTTGATAAGACATAACTCTTTTTGATTGTCTTATGACTTTATCGCCTGAAGCAGTAGTAACATTTAAATTAACTGTAGATTTTGCTGATGTATATGAAACTGTACCTGATCCAGTTAGTGATTCATCAAAAAGATTATTTTTTGACATTACATTTGTACTATCAAAAATAGTAAATGGATTGGAAACTCTTAATCTTCCAAATGCATCATAAGCATTTGATCCATTTCCACCACCTATTACTGTAGGCTCTGTATTTACATTATTACATCCAGACATTAGCAACCAAACCTCATATTAAACCACGTAAATCTTTGTAGTTGTTGTTTTAAATCTTCTTGATAACCAAAGTTTAATTCATTCTTTAATGTATCTAAACCCTCTCTTAATTGTCTTGCATTAGATACTTGATATTGATCTGTAGGTTCTGGTATGACGGCTGTAATCTTTGCCATTATCTTCTACCTCCTGCTTGTATATCTAATCTTAAAGTTCCATATCTCCAAGATTGATTTACTGCATCATTTTCTATTTTCAAACTAACCTGTCTTCCTCTAACTCTTGTACTTACAAAAGTTGTGGTACTATTACACGTAAATGGACCTGTAATCAATGGACCATTGGAATCTGATTGTTCTGCTTGATTAGGATAATTTCTAAAGAACATAGTAATCTTTGCATTACCAGATAAATTTTTAAAGTCAGGTATGAATCTAGATACTCTCATTATGTTTTCACCGTCTCCAGCCATACCTTGTTGAACATCTAAATCATAATCTCCTGATTGAATATAAGAAGTTATCGCTGTTGAAACTCCATTTGCATCTACTTCATTAACACCTGTTTCGTGTGCCCAATATTTAGATGAGCCAAAAGTATTAGTAGCTCCATTAATTGTAGGAAAACTAGGTACAGTATTAACTGTAAATTGAGTTGCATAAGGTAATGCATAAGTTTGAGAATCATTATAACTTGTTCTAGCTAATGATCCTGTAGTCCAAGTTTGTTCTAAAAAATTAAATACAACGTTTCTATTAATCTGCTGCGAGCCACTTGCTGCATAGTACCAACCTACTTCATTATATAATGAGTTATGATAAGCATAAGTAATTTGATTAGCATCATAGTTAATGCCTAATGCATCACCTTGAGTAGTAAATACAAAGTCTTCAACAAGTGATGGTAATTGTTTAACCGTACCATCATACATAAAGAAGCCTCCACCAAATCCCATCCAGAAGACAGCACCTTGTGCAAACACTGCAGCGTGTTGACCTAAACAACCACAGTTTGAACCTACTTGTCTAATACTAAATGTAAAAGGTGGTCCTACGAATTGAATTGCATAAGCAGCTTGATCTGTTAACACTAAGACATAATCCTTACCTTGAACGGCTGTAATGATTTCATTTCCTTGGTCAAGTAAGAATGTACCTGCCGTATTGTTTGCTGTAGGTGTCCATTCATTAACACTTTCTTGATTTGAAAATCTTATGAACATTTTATTTTGAGTTGATGGACTTCCAATGGTTGTTTCTGTTCCTATTAAGAATAAATGTCTATCTCTATCTGATACTAGACTCATTAATGAAGTTGTAGGTGCACCTGATACAACAGCTGCTCTTATATCTAAAGCACCTGCTGTTGTTGGGTTCCAAGTATATGTTGCACCATTTCTAACCGTTGCTACTAGCAACTGGCCATAATTATCTAGCGACCAGGAGCCTGGATCTAGTGTTACGTTTGTTGTAGAAGATTCTTCTCCCCACGCACCTGCTGACCAAGTATCCGTACCCCAACCATAAGCAGGAGTTTGAAATACTGGACCTATTGTAATGTATGAATTTAAAGTTGCTGAACCTTGAGCTGACATACCTGTGCCACTTTCATTTGATGGCATAGTAATTGTAAAAGTATTTCCAGTTGGTGTTGCAATGACTTCAAATACATTTGTTGTAAAATCTGCTGTAGTATATCCAGTTACTCCTCCACCTGGTAAGGTAACTGTTTTAAATTTAAAATAATCTCCTGCCGATAATCCGTGAGAAGTTAAATTAACTGTAACTGTTGCTGAACCTGTTGTTGAATCAAAAGTACATCCTGTTTGATCTGCATTAATAGGTGTAATGTCATAAAAACCACCTTCATAATAAATAATTAATACTTTGGATGTACCTAATGCAGCGTATTTTTTACCCGTTAAATCTGTCCAAGTATGTTGAGCTCTTACAGGACCTGCTAAAGTTTTGTCTACAAGTTGTTGCCAACCACCTATCTTTTCAGGTTGACCATATCTAAACCTAACATTATCACCATCTACCCATTGCCCTTCAGCTCCGGTTTCTGTGGCTTGTTTATTAAATCCTGGCTTGAATTGTATCTTTTGTAACATAGATACCCTTTATATCTAATTTTTTGCCAAAAATATAGTCCATTCTAGCTTAGATAGCAATTAATTAAATAAAATTATACCAGCCCGTAATAATATATTTAGTTTCATTACAAATTTGACCTTTATGCATATGTGTAAAATCAGTAGGCCATATTAAAGTTAAACCTTTTTTTGCTTGTGTTATGACATTTTGATATTTAAATATGGTTCCACCGTCTTTAACTGTATTTAGATAAGTCATAAAAACTAAACAACGACTAATATGATGATCTCTCTCACAATGTAATCTAAAGTAACCTTCTCCTGGATTATATTTTTGCATACTATAATTTTGAACATTTGAACTAAATTTTTGTAAATGCGTATTAACTTCAGGATATATTTTCATATATTCATCTAAACATTTTTGTAATTCTATATTATATTCATCCAATAAAGTATCATCTGGTCTTAACAATATATCTGTACTGTTTTTAAAATGTTTTTGTATTCTATGATTAGATCCAATTTTTCCAGGTGATTGCCTATGTTTATTGTTTTCAAAATATTTTATTAAATTATCACAAACTTTAGGGTTAATGTACCAACCACCAATAAAACTATCTAATTTAAATTTTTCTTTTTTCATAATATTTGTCTACCATTTATTTATTGGACATCTAGCTTCTTTTATCTTTGTTTTTAACTTCATAAAACACCAACAGGATCTACATTGTTTAGTTAATTTAATAAACAACATACAGGATTCACAAATCTTATATCTTTCTTCAGGTGTTTTTTGTGGATCAAATTTTTTCATTTAAATACCACCACCTTTATATTTTATATTTCCAGCAATAGAAAACCTTTCTTGTTTGCTTTGTGAAAAAGGATATACAATATGTTCTAAAATAGATGGAAATAATATAATTTTTCCTTCATCTTCTTCAGATAATTTTATTGTATGATTTAAATGATTTCCTAAAGAAGAAGAATAATTAAAAACAAAATTTGAATTATACTTATCATTTGTAAGTCTTGTCGGTATCTTCATCCAAATATTATAACTAAATACTCCATCGTGTGTATGAAGAGGAATAAATTGATCTGGACTCATTTTATTAATCCAAGGATCCATATAAACAAGAGAACAAGGTCTATCTAAAGTATTTAAATTTGCTGTGTAACCAGGAAAATCTGAAATATATACTTTTACTAACTGTTCAACAAAACTAAATAATTTAAATTGTATTTTTTTATCTGTTATAAAATAATGTTTAGGAACCTTAATATCTGTTAAACCAGATATCATTCTTTTTTGTTTTTTGTTACACTCTTTTAATAATATATTATACAAATCATCATCTAATTTTGATTCAACAAAACCATAGTTTGGAAAAACTTTAGATATTATTTGCATATTAAAAGTTCTCCATCATTAGAGCCTATTTTTCCTTTTGGTAATATATTAAAAGCAATAGAATATCTTTCTTTATTGGTTAAATTTAATCCAATCTTATGTCTTAAATCAGATGGAAATATTAATAAATCTCCTTCTTTTACATTAATAGAAAATTCAGTTTGATTAAATGGATTATAATTTTTTAAAGGTACATCAAAATGATTATAATTAGAAGTTTCGAAAGAAATATAAAAATTATCTTCTAAAGAACCGTGTGGATAATAACAACCACTTAACCAATAATTTCTATGAATATGATATTGAGTCATTGCGTGAGGAGAAGTACACGTAGCCCAACTTGTGTTAATTTCATAATCTATATTATATTGAAAGAAATTTTGAATAGCTTCATCTAAATAAGTTTTAATTTTTTGTTCTATTTCTTTTTTAAAATATTTTTTATTAAGAATTTTATTATCTACGGATATTTTCGTTCCTGTGTTTATATTATCTTTTATTAAAGGATTGTTAAGACCAACATCTTTATATTTTAATTTAATTATTTCTTTTAATATCTTATTATGATCAAGATTAACATTTTCTACTCGAAAACACCCTGTAGCAAATAAAATATATTTAGTAATATTATTCTTCATAATAATTAAAATTGATTACAAACCTTCCTTGTCTGTTATTGTTATGTGGAATAACAGCGTGTTTTGTTTGTGTATTGAAAATAACCATTCTATTTTCTTTTGATTGAACAAAATTATCTTTAAATTGTGTTCCTCCATTATTTGAATTTAAATAATAAACTGCTGTTTTTGTTTTTTTAAAATGAGTGTCTGTATGATATATTGGTTTTTTAATAGAACTAGGAAAATTTAAGTTTGCTTTTATTTTTATCAAACCTTTTACATTTAATTTATCTAATATAGGTTTTAATAATTGTATATTTCCAAGTACTCTTGTTGCGTCTTCCCAAAAATAAAAAGAATAAGTTAGTTGGGCAATGCCATCGTTAGCAAAATTAGAATTATCATTATAGTACCAAGGAAACTTAAGATTAATTATTTGATCTCGTATATGTTCAAAATTTTTCTTATCTAAAAAATTATCTATAACTTTCATTATAATTTTACATTAAAAGAAATTGATATCCTATCTTTCTTTGATAAATTTGGTTCTACGTGATGTTTCAGCCAAGATGGAAATAAATAAAGATATGAAGAATCTGGTTTAACCCGATAAGTAAGTCCATTATAACTATTATATTCTATGTTTTGATTAGAACTCCAATCTGCAGACATCATATCTTCAGCTGGATGATGAAAAACTATGTTTCCAGAATTTTTAGGAACTTCTATGTAATAAGCACCAGATATAAAACATCCAGGATGAGTGTGAGTAAGATTAAAATCTTTAAAACCATTTACATTAGCCCATAAATTTGTCACGAATGTTTTATCAGATTTAAATCCTAATGTTTGAATAAATTCTAATATTGAAGGAGAAAAACTTTTAATTAAACTATTAATAATAACTTCATTTAAATTTAAATCATCAGATTGCCAACCGCCTTTATTAGATACATCTCTACCTTTTTCTTTATTTTTAATTTTTAAAATATAATTTAATAATTCTTTATTATTAAAATTTATTTTATTTCTGTATATGACGCTTTTAAAAGTTTCTACAATTTCACTTTTCATTTTAATACTTTCATTACCCATTGATCATTATTAATTAAATCATTTATATTATAATCTTTCTTTTTTTGATTTATAACATATTTGTTTATTTCCTTAATATCTAGAATAACCCATTCTTTTAAATTTTCCAATACTATTTTATCTGCTTTGTTATTAATATTATTAGTACAAAAACTATGTTCTTGATTAATCTTTTTTAAATCTTTTACATCAAATTTATAAAAAGCATTTTGTCCTTTTATGATACCAGCAATATTCCAATCTTCTTTTTGGTTTGGATATTCTATTTCATTAAGATATTTTGAAAATTTCTCTACTTGGTTCATTACAAATTATTTCTAAGTTTAAAGATATTCTTGGTTTATTATATGATGGATATGGATAATGGTCTAAGTAATTTGGAAATACTAATAAATCACCAGATTTTGGTTTATAGTTTTTTATTTCATTATTAATTTTAAAATCTATTCCTAAATTATCGCTAGGTATTTTTAAATATAAAACAGCATTAATTGTTGAAGTATTTATATGGTTATGCCAATTACCTTCATTAAAATTATTATCTGAATAATAACACCATACTTTAAAATTTTTATCTTTAATTGAAAATTTATTTAAATTCATTTTACAATAATTAATTAATATCTGATACAGTTTTGTTTTATATTTAGTATTTATTAAATAATTTCTAGCACCATTAATGTTATGGCTTATTCTACCTTTAATACAATCTTCAATTAAATTATTTTTAAATAATTTAATTTGTTTATTAATATTACTTTTTAATATCATTAAATATAAGTAGCTACTAATATAATTCTAAGTCCTGATTTTGGAAAAATCATATAATGCGGAAAAGAATCAAAACAAATGCCTTTATTCTTTTCTGGTTCTATTGTTTTAATTACTTTATTTCTATCTTTTTTATCTACAATACAAGTAGAACTTTCTTTATCACAATCATTTAAATAAATAATAATTTGTTTATGATTAAAATTATCGTGGTCGACGTGTGTATGAGATTTTTCTAGTCCGTTATTAAAAGTTAAGTTGTATGCAATCCTCGTGTAAAAATTTGGTTTTTCATTTATAGATTTACAAAAACTATTTAATATATCTACAGTTTCATCGTAGTGAGGAGAATTAATACATTTGCTTAAATGAATTTTTTCTAATCTATTTAAAACAATATGGCCCATTACTGGAATTAATTTTTTAGAATCTTCAATAGCGTTTACCAGATAAAAAGGAAAACCGTTTGTCAAAACAGTATTGTTAATAAATTGAATATTTTTCTTAGATAAGAAATTTTTATTTTCCTTATAAAAAAGTTTGTTAGTCATATTTTTTTATTTTTAAATCTGTCCTGTTTTGAAAAAACTCTGGAAGACCTACGTGTTTTCTAGAATCAAATATGTTTTTATTTGCGTCTTTATTTTTAAAGTCATTATAATGCAAAAAAACTTGAGCACAATTTTCTCCTTCAAATTTTTCCCTCCAATGTTCTACTTCCATACCTTTATAAACTAACATATCTCCTGGATTTAAATCTATTTTAACTCCTTTTAATCCTTTTTTACCAGAAGGTTCTAAATAAATAGGCCACATATCACCCCCTAAATTTAAAGTTGTAGAGACTTCACAACTAAGTCTATCTTTATGTCTAAATAAAACATCTCCTTTTTTGTAAATTCTTGCATAAGAGTAGGTTGGATTTAATTTTAATTTTGTAATTTTTTCCATCAAAGGTTGAAGCCTTAATAATAATGTTTCCATAACAATATCTGCATAATGTGAATAAGTATTAGGAACCATTGCATCATTCCAACTTCCAAAAATAGTTTCTTTAGGAGATATATATCTACATTCAAATAAGGTTTGAGCAACTTGTCTTTTTATTAAAAAATAATTGTAAGTAAATAAAGCTAATTCTTTTGGTATAGCTTCTTTTAAGACAATATATTTTTTATTTTTTAAAGTCATTTAAATAAATGGTTTTCCTAGATTCCAGATAACTAATGACTGTCTTGTTCCATAGGTAACTGGTTTTACTCTGTGCCAAACAAAAGAAGGAAATACAACTAAAGAACCTCTTGGTAGTATATCCTTACATACAACAGATTTGCTTTTTTTATCAGGTCTTTCATCTTGAAAATTAAATTCAAGTTCACCGCCTTTGTATTTTTTTGGATCAGTTAAAGAAACAGTTACAGATAATTTTCTAATTTTTCCTTTGTAAATTCCATCTTGATATGGGCCATCCCAGCTATCAAAGTGCCAATCATAAAATTGATTTTTTTTATATGTTGTAAACTGACAATCTTCACACGTTTCTATTTGAAAATTCCATCCTGCTCTTCTGTTTGCTTCTTCCACCCACGGCAATATTTCTTTATATATCCAATGATCTTTTAACCAAACAATATTTGAATCTCTTTGTTTTTTTAATATCTTAATTTCTTTTTTAGTTAAGGGTTCTTTAGCTATGTTTCTATTTTGTCCTAAATTACCTGTAAAACCAATTGATTTTTGTTTTTCTTCCGCAAAACATATAACATCATCGCAAAATTTTTTAGATAAAATTTCTTTAAAATAATAATAGTAATATTTAAAACGCATTACTTTTTTAAAAATGTTGTAGTTAATACAGTATTAATTTGTTTAGATATATTTTTAGAAATAAAAAATTTTTGAGTAGATGGAAATAAAATAAAATGACCTGTTATTAAAGGCATTGTAAATAAATTATTTTTTTCTCTATTGTCATCATACTGAAAAACAATGTTAGCTGAATCTTTAAAAATATCTACTCCATATACCATAGTAAAATCTGGAGCGTTTTGTAGATCCATAGGATTAACTAAATTTCTAAAAAATGATTGTTCGTTTTCATAAAAAATGTTTCCAAAAGAAGTGTGTGGAACTAAAAATAAATTATGTCTTATTTTTAAATGATCACAAACATATTTATTTAACATATCCCAAGTTCTAGAAAAAGGAACTTCATAATCTAAAATTTTATAATCGTAAGGATTGTTACTTAATGATTTATTTAAATTACAAGAAGATAATATATCAGCTTTTAATTTTGAGTTATCTATCTCAAAACCTTTTGGCATTTTTATTTCATCGTAAATTAAAGCTATTTCTGTTAAAACTTTCTTATGCATATGTATTTTGCATACATACTATAATTTTAAAAAAAAATCAAATATTAGAATGCTCCAGGGCCACCTGGTTCTTTGATTAAATCCCAAGAAGTTGTAGATTCATTCCATTGATATCTATAACCCCAGTCAGGGTCATTTAATTGTGCTTCTGTTAAAGCAGGAGCATCTCCAACTGGAGATTTCCAACTTGCTGTTGCTATATCTTTTACCCAAGAAGGATAAGGTGATATTGACCAAAAAATTTGATTAGTCGCATCCCATTCTGAACCTATACCAGCAAAGTTTCCTCTAAATGGAGTTCCGCCTTCTTTATGAGTATTGTGAAGAGTTTTTTTAGATGTTTCAATCCAAAGATGAGCAGGCCAATTATTATGTTTTTCTAGATAAGCTTGTCCAGCCGCTTCAGTTAAAGCGTTTTCATCAGCAACAGGTGTTACTGCTAATACTAAATTGTCTTCTGATATTTTAGCAAAATGTTTCATTATTGAAATTTATACCTTAAAATTACGATACCATCTCCACCAGCACCAGAAGCTGCAGGGGCTGTGCCAGCTCCTCCGCCAGCACCTAGTCCGTCTGTTCCATCTCCTGCAGGGGGATTTCCTATACACGCTGATCCTTCTCCACCGCCTCCTGGGCCTCCGTTTCCAGGTTCAAATCCAAATCCTGATCCGCCGCCTCCACCTGATCTTGTAACAGGGGTTCCTGTAATTGATGAAGCTGTTCCATCTCCTCCATAACCTCCAGAGTTACCTGAACCATTACTTCCTGGATCCACGGCTCCACCGCCGCCTCCGCCAGATTGGTAAGTTTGTAAAACAGTTTGACCATAACCTCCGTCTGTTCCTTGTGGTGGACTAACTGGTGTAAAATTTCCTGGGCCTCCTGGATAAATAGTTCCAAAAGATGCTCCGCCGCCTCCGCCGCCTGAACCTCCCTCGCCCCCGATTGCTCTTCCTCCATATCCTCCACCTTCAGAAGTTATAGTTGAAAAACTTGAATCATTTCCTTTTCCTCCATTTGTATAAGGGCCAGAAGTAGATACTCCTCCACCTCCAACAATTATTGGATAAGATGTTATTGAAACTGGTAATGCAACCGCAGGAGCTGCTCCTAATGGACTTGCTGTATATCCTGTGTCAGCACCTGGTGATTCTCTGTATCCACCAGCTCCTCCTCCGCCGCCAACGCAACAGTTTGGTGTTGCAGGTGAAAAGGCACCTTGACCAATTCCTCCGCCACCACCTCCTGCTAATACTAAATAATCTACTACTCCATCAGATGGTCCATCTGTAACTTCAAATGTTCCAGGTGTAGTAAATGTATGAATTTTATAATCACCATCTTCAGTGATAGTTCCACCAGTAGCGGTGATAAATTTTACTCCGCCCCCTCGGCCAAAACCACGGCCTGAAGCTGCTCCGAATGAACCTAAAATTGGCATCTTTCTAATATCCTCCTATTATGCAAACTGCGTTTGCGCTGCTAAAACTGTAAAAGTAGAAGAAGCTGTTTTAATAGCTGTAAATGTATAAACGTCGTTTGATGTTACATTACCACCAGTTGGGGCGCTTCCGCCTTGCCAAACTGGAGTTACTACTGAACCATCTACTTTAACTGTTGTATTATAATAAGTTACGTTGTTGTTTTTATTAATGTAAGCAATTGTAATTGATTCACCATTATCCATTGAGGCATCTAGTGAATTAGAACCATCACCTCTTAAATTAATTGTAAAGTTTGCAGTTGCTGTAGCTGTACTTAGTACAACACCTTGAGTATTTGTATCAATGTTAATGTCAGAATCAAATGAACCTACAGTAGTTACTTTTTCTGCAAGACCATTAATTTTACCATTACCATTTAATGTTACTCTTCCAATTCCTT
>Ga0208898_1002370_pt1 | contig 11592 bp, 5 predicted proteins | sample VirMetDEL_Mar_4_FD_184513 | JGI IMG/M metagenome (GOLD analysis project Ga0208898, IMG submission 184513) | Aqueous microbial communities from the Delaware River and Bay under freshwater to marine salinity gradient to study organic matter... | ecosystem: Environmental > Aquatic > Marine > Coastal...
TATATGCACTACTAACCCTAAATGGAAAACCACATTCTTCACGGATGTCTTCAATTACTTTCATGAATGCAACATCCATACCATTCTCGCCTGTATGTTTACAAGCTAACTCTGAGTCTTTAAAGTATTTATACATCATTTAAAAATTCTGATTTTAGCATTTCTTTTATAATATCTTGTTTATTTACGACAATCCCACCAGCATTATAGGGAGTTTTAGATTTTTGTGAAGCAGCTAACATTAACTCTTCATATTCTTTAGAGCCTTTTTCTATAATTCTTTTTGGAGCATCTTTTAATAATATATAATTAGCCGATTGTCCTTTTTTAAAAGGAGCTAAAGTAGCAATATCATAGCCTTCTCGTTTTAAAAAATCTAGTTGTGTTCTATTTAACTGTGCTATTTTAGCTACTTTAGTATCTTTTTTTAATTGTTTTAAAGATAGTATTTCTTCAGCATTTTCTAAATATTTAGGATCGTTTTTATCTTTAGGTAATTGATTAAGTCTTTTATCTACAGCTAATTTTAAAGACCTAGTAGGTTGTTGTAATACTGCTACTTTATTCATATCTTTAAGATCAACTTGATATAAAAATTTTTCAGCTCCTCTTCTTCCCATTTTACCTTCAGCATATAAAGCTGCTACATTAGGATTAGAACCTGTATAAATACCTTGTTGAGTTCCTTTTCTTATTGGATTAAAAGTATCTACTTTCACACCACCATGATAAACTTTATCTGGAAGATTTAATTTATTTTGTAATACTTTATTTCGTTCTAATAACTTAGCAATCTTTTGAGATTTTAAAGCTGCTTTAGCTCCTAGCCCAACTAACCCAACTCCGGGTACGAGTGTTAAATAATCTAAAGGATTACTTGGGTCAAAGATTAAACCGTCTTTTCCAAATAAATTTAATCCTCCTTTAGAAAATTGTTTTCTATTAGTAGAAATACTAGTAGGATAAAATTGATTTTCTTTTAATAGCACAAAAGATTTTTCATTTACTTTTGGCAAGTATTCAATTGAATCAAATCCTAATTTTAATAACGCATCCCTAATCACAAAACTTTTACTTCGATTTATAATTTCTAGTTCATCAGAAGAAATATTTAGGGTATCTTTTACAATGTAATCTCTTTTATCTATTTCAAATTTTAAATCTTTTATTAATTCTTTTATTAAATTTTTATCTTTAATAATAGATTTTTTTTCTATAATATCTAAATTATCTAAAATTGTTTCAACATTTACATCCTTAACTGATAACTTTAAAGGGTTTTTAATTTTAATTTTACCTTGTAACTTAATAGGATTTTGAAGTTTAGTAGCTGAACTTGATACTCGCATTCCAATATCTTTTGTATTTCTATAAGCACGAAGTCTAGCAATATTTGTGTTTTCTTTTAAAGAAGTATAGTAAACCTTTTTATCTTTAAAGTCTTTAACGTCTGCTTGTTTATATGGTCTAATTGGAGTATCATCATCTAACTCATGTACGTTTTGATGTTTTGTTAAATACTTATAAATTTCTTTTTCACTTTTAACTTTAACTAAATTACCTTCTGCAAAGCCTTGTCGTTCTTCTTCGTCTTGTAAAATAATTCCAGCTACTTCATTATAAGTCGCATCAATGCCACGCATTTTAACTTCATCTGGTTCAGGATGAACATTTAATACATTATAAACTTCTCCACCTTTAGCTCTGGGAGTTCTAGGTAATTGAGGTTGTTTAGTTTTAGGTGTAGTTCCTCGTGCCCAAGCCCGTAATTGTTTTCTAACATCTGGTGGTAAAGCAGAATAAGTTGGTAAATTTTGTACTGCTATTTCAGGTAGAGTATTTCGATATGCAATTGCATCAACAACATCCCCAACAAGTGGACCCGTTGGAGCTTTTAATAATGCACCAGCCTGTCCACCACCGTACCTCATTCCCTGTATAAATCTGTAAGGATACTCTACAGGACCCATACCTCCCCAACGTCTAACAGATTCTACTAAAATTTCTCCTTCATACTCTTCTTCTAAACTTGCTCCTCGACTTCTTAAAGCATTTGTAATTGCAGCTACTCCTGACATTAAAGTTGTAGCAGCTAATACTCTTGCACCTCCAACTGTAGGATACCTATAAATTTGTCTTAACATATTTTTTAAAACAATATTATTGAAAGCTGTAGGATAACCTGCAAATTGTAATAAGAGTTGAGCACTTGGCGTACTAAATAATAAAGGTTTGTTTGCTTCAGCAACTGTTGGGTTTAAAATTATTTCTCTTGCAAACATATTAGCAGCAGGAATTATTTCTTGATTATAAAATTGACTGCCTTTCCACTTTTCTTCATCAAGAACTCCGTTTTCATTTAATGAATTTTTATAAGTTTCAATAGCATTATTTTTATCAATTCCTATTTCACTTAATTCTTCTGTTCTTCTATCAATAGCTTTTTGATTTAATTTTCTACCAAACATATTTTTGCCAGTAGAAAGTTCTTTAGCAATTCTTACTGTTCTTTCTTTACCAATTGTAAACGCAGCTAACTGTACAGTTTCAGTCCAAGGTTGTAATAAATTTATATTAAAAAATAAATTAGATGCAGTTCTTATCCAATTATCTCCCATCGCTTCACCATACATAGACTGAATTCTATCAGCAGCTGATTGTTCTAAAGCGATACTTGCTTTGTAAGCTTCAATAAAATCTTCATCATCTAAAGCTCTAATTCCTTTTACTTCTTTACCACGAAGAATCGACATTCGATCTAAAAATGTTTTATAACCTTTTTTAATTTGCATAGAACCTGCTTTAGTGTAAGACTTTACAATAGCAGGGGTATCAGCTAAATCAGCTCTAGACAACACAATCAAAGGCTCTGTTAAACTTGAAATTGTTGCAAAAGGTAAATGAGCTAATTGTTGTGTAAGTTTTAAAAAGTCTGCACCATTCCTCATGTACTTATTATTAAAAGAAGGCACATCTAGTCCTGTAGTTCTTTGATATAATTCTAACGTTTGATCTAAAATTTTACTAATTTGATTATCACTTATTCCTGCTTTTAATAATTCTTTTTGAATTGGCTGAATAAATCTTTCGTTAAAATCATCTACACCTTTTCCAAAATATCTAATTCTTTCAATGTTTTGACCAGACGACATTGCATATTGATACAAAATTGATTCAATATCATCTTCGATAAAGCCATACTTTAATAAATCTTCATCGGATATATTACCAAAAGGTCTATGTTGAGCAGCAGACATTCTTTCTCCAGCTCTTCTATCTCTGATTAGATAGGGGGTAATTTTTCTATCTAACATATTTTGAACTAAAATATCAGCTTTTAATTCTTGAGCTTTTCTTTTAATTGCAGCATCACCTGTATATTTAACTCCATCTGTACCTGTATAAGTTTTACGAGTACCAAGTTTTTCTTTAGCTAAATCTAAAAAACTTCTGTTATTTTTTAAAACATCACCAAACACAGATTGATCAACAGAAAGTTGTTCTTCTAATACAACATCAATATGTTTACCTTGGGCAGTAATACCCTTAACAGGTTTTATTTCATCAAGAGGGTCAGCATGTCCAGCCTTAATAATAAGTTGTTTTAAAATACTTTGCTTACCTTTAACATTTTCCCAAACCCAATGTCTAGGAAAATAATTATTTACAAATTGTCCTTTTGTAAATAAAACTTCATCTAATAAGTTACCATCTAGGTCTTGAATTAATGCACCGTCTTTTCTAATTCTATTAAAAACATTTCTTAATTCTGTGGCTGATTTTTTAATATTATCTGGTATTACATTTCCATCTAAATCTTTTGTAAGATTAGGATTATTCATTAACAATCTTAATTGTTTTCGTGTTGTAGGATCAAGTTTAAGTTTAAAAAAGCCTTTTCTATTTAATCCTTGTAAAGCTAATTTAAAATCTGTGTAGTAATCAGCACCCCGTCTATTAGCAGCTAAACCCCAAGATTCTACAGCTTTATCTAATTGTTTAGAATCAAAGATATCTCGTAAAGCATCATATCTAATTAATTCTAAAAATTTTTTAAGAGTATCGGATTTTTCTATTAAGGGTTTTAAAGGCGTTGTGGGTTTACCAACTGTAGACCCTACAACAGTTGCCCATTTTGTACCAATCTCATCTGTATTTTCAACAATATTGTCAACTGGCTGTCCTTTTAAATCATTTGTTGTTCTTTCATTTAAACCAAATTCATCAGTTGATTTTGCTAATCTTTTATTTATAAGAAAATTAGTAGCTCCTCCACCCAATAATCCAAATACACTTCCTATTGAACCACCAATTAAAGCTTGTTTTGCAATATCAGATTTATCAATTCCTTCTCTTAAATTTGTTTCAATATCAATAAGCTGATTACCGGTACCTACTAATCCCCCATCTAAGGCTCCTTCAGTCAAACCAATACTAGCTCCAGTCATTAAATTACTTTGACCAAATTTAGCAGTTGCATTTTTAATAGCTGTTGAAGCAGACAATCTACCGGCTGCTCCTAAAGCTACACCACCGATTCCACCCGTACCTACAATCAAAGGTAAGCTTAATAAATTAATAGGGTCAAATAAAACATCAACAAAAGAATCTTTTATAAGTCCAGCAACTGATTTAACACCGCCTAGTTTTGCATTATCAAATTTACTACGTAGATAATTATAATCGTCAATAGTTTGTTGGTTCCATTGTTTAGCTTCACTGGCTCTTTTAAAAGCTGCACTTGGACTAAAGTTAGAGTCTCTTAAATACTCATAAATATTTTCATCTTTATTAATAGATTTTAAAAATCTTTCAGCTACAGTTGTAAATTGTTTATCGTTTTTTAAATCATCTAAAGTATATCTAGGGGTACTATTATTTTCAATTGAAGGAGCATAAGCTAAAGTATCTTGTTGTTTTAATTTTTTAATTAAATCAGATTCTTCGTAAATACTTTTTTCTTCCGTTTCAACTGTTGGTGAGCTACTATACTTTGCGTATAGATCATTTGCTATATCTGTAGTTATACCATCAGTAGGCGTGTTTAATGGATTTGGTTGTGATAAACCCTGTAAATGTTTATTTACTAATTCAAGTGGCGATGTCATATAAAACCTTAAAAGTTTTCTGTTCTTTCTTGAAGGAATTGTCCTAGTAATAATCCTTTATTTATATTTTCTATTAATTCCGGATTACCATATCTTTGATTATACGTTGGCTCATAGATTTCTTGATATAAAGATAAAACATCACTACGATTTTTTATATCCTCAAAAGGATGAGGAATAGAATTTAAAAAAATGTCTGCAAGAATTCCTTTTTCATTTTCATCTAAATTACGAGACTGTAAAATACTATGAAGTTGAGTCATATAAAGTTTTTGTTTCATTTCTTTAGAAGCTAAGTTATAACCTAAATCTGTTTTATAAGTTCCACGTGAAGAATCAAAAGTAAATGTAGGACTAATTAATGTTCTAGCTTTAGATGAATTATAAACAACATTAGATCGACCAAAGTTTGGTCCTACAGGGTCTGACAATTGAGAACCTGCTCGTAAAACAGAAGCATACGCAACCCTTGATCTAGAAGAAACATCGTCTCTCATTGTATTAGCAAATCTTTCTGTTTCATTATTAACAAAACTTATAAATTCTTGAGTATTAACTTTTAATCCATTTTTCATTGCTTTTTCTTGAGCAAAACTTAAATAAAAATCTTTTGAAAAATCATATTCTTCTTTTAATCTTTCAGATAATGCTGCTGCATCTTTTTCTGCTAATGTAATATCAGAAGGTTTCATTTCTTCTAAAATTTCATCAATATCTTGTTTAAAGACAAACTGTTTATCGTAAGCTCCTACAGCTCTTTCTTGAGCATATGTTTCTTTTCCAAACAAAGGAACATCGACATCGTCTTCTGAAAACTTATAAGTTTGAATTTCATTAAGAATTGCAGTTCCTGCATCAGAATTAACTAAAGCAACATAATCTTTTTTAGGTATTTGAGAAATAACTTTATCTATTTCAGGAATTAAATTTTCTCCAATTTTAACAGCACTAAAAATTTCCTCTACACTTGGACCAACAATATCTTTTTCACTTACGTTTTTCCAAATGTTTGGCTTACCTTTTGTTTCTAAATTAGCTCCAAATTGATTTAATAAATTTTTAAAATTAGTTGGACTAAAAATATTTCTTTGATTTTGAAATTCTTTAATCTTATCGTTATATATATTTCCTAATTCTTTTTGATATTGAGCTTGAGTAATATTTGCATACTTATCTGCTAAATCAGATAAAGTAGCTTCTCTATTTGATGGAGTAATGTTTCTAATGTTATCATAAAACTTTGTTAAATTTCCATCATCTAAAAGATATCTAAGAGCACCGTCAGCTCCTTCATTAATAATTCTTCTAGCTTGTGAAGATTTTTGCCACGTATCCCATTCAGTTCCATATAAAGGTTTTAATTGAGCTTCGGCAATACCTAAGTATTTAGATTGAGATAAACGATACAAAGCTGGATCAGCTTTTTTAAGATCATCTAAAGTTTTGTATTTAACTCCATTTTCTCCAACTAAGTTTTCTCCTAGTCTTGAAACAGCAGATATTTTATTTGCTTCGTCTTTTGAATTTGCAAGATTTAATTCTTTTCTGTTTAAAATTTCTTTTGTTCTTTTTTGAACTTGGTTATTATAAATAGTTGAACCCAATCCTAATAAACTTAAAGCAAGTGCTCTTCGTTCTTGGCTTTTCATTTTCTTTTGTGCTTTTTTTCTATCTTTAGCTTGTTGAGCTAATAACGATTCGGCAGCACCAGTAAATCCACCTGTTGAAGTTCCTGTACCTAAACTTTTAAAATCTGTAATTACACTAGATGGTGGTTTATATATTGCCATATTATTCTCCTGCTTCTAATAAACTTCTATTATTTGATTCTTCTTCTTGGGGTTTACTTAGTAAACTTCTTATTTTTTCTTCATCAATATTTTCAATCATTTCACGAACTTTTGGCGTGACACTAGATGGACTAATATCGTTTGGTTTTAAAGATTTAAAAGTAGCACTTATATCGTTATCTGTTAATTTTTTAGATTGATTACCGATATCTTGAAACTCTTCTTCATCTACACTAAAGTCTTCTTGATCGTCTCCTCTATATAAAATATAATCAATTCCAGCTTTTTCAGCTAATGCAATTAACATATACATAACTGGCTCTAACATTAACATCATTAAATCAGGATTCCAAATACCTTTTGTATATCCATCATATAAAATAGTAGATGCTAAATCAGCAACTGGCATTTGTTTAGACATAGCATCTAATAAATCTGGCATTGTTTCTTCATTAATAATTTGAAGAAAAGTACTTTCAATTGCTTCTTTAATATTACTAAACTTAGGAGCTTGTTCCCAAGGCTTAACATCATCAGGTGAATTTGTTAAAGACTGTCCGGGTATAGGAGCACTAAAAGGTCTTCCTAATTCTAAAGCTTCTTCGCTTAAATTATTATTCATTAAATTTCTCATTAGCTATAATCCTAAATATTTTGTTGTCCAGCTCCGTAATAATTTGGTGTAGTACCAAACCAAGGAATAGATGTTAAAGCATTAACACTACTACCTAGAATACCCATATTTAAAAAAGATTGATATAATTTTTCATAACTTGGAGCTGCATAAGTACTATAATTTAAACTTAGTTCTTGAGGTCTTGTTTGGTATGCAGTCGCATCATTAATTCCTTGAGCCAAACCAATTGTACTTTGACCACCATAGCCTACATTTGTTTGAGTAGGGTCAGTACTAACTAAATGTTCAATACCTTTATTAATTGCTGCCTTCCCTAATTTTTCTGTAGCATATTCTCCTACATCAAAACCTTCAGTAGTTTTTATTTCTTGTCCAGCTTCCATAGCTGCAATAGTGGCTTCTGTTTGTGGAACTCCTTGTGATAATAAATCTGCTTTATATTGAGCTTGGGAAGCAGCTTGTATTTGAGCAGGATCAACATTTGGTGAAATCCATTCTGTTGTTGTAGGAGTTTCAATAGTAAATCCTTCAAATTGTGATCTATTAATAATTGCATCTGATTCAGATATAACATCGTATTGTCCAGTCGCTTCATTAAATTCTAATACAGGTCTTTCTCCTGAAGAAGCTATAGCATTATATTTATCGGCATTAGCTTTTTGTAAATCTGGCGAATCTTTATATATTCTTTCCATAATAGCTTGACCTTGATCAGCTAAAGTATTGTCTAGTTGTCCAGAATCTAAAGCAGTTTGAAAATCTTTTAATGTAGCTTCAGGATTTACAGCTTTAAAATCTAAATATTTTAAACTTGTTTCTGTGTACATACTTGTAGGGTCAGGTAAACCTAAAGTATTTCTTGCCATTTCATTTGCTTTACCAAAAAAATTAGCAACTCTATCTCCAAGACCCATTCCTTGTCCACCGGGAATAAAATTTAAAGCACCTTTAATAGCTCCAGTTACACTTGAATAAACTTTACCCACTGCATTTCCAGCATGATATAATCCTTTCATTGCGTACCCAAAACCTTTTGTCAGCACATTGGCTGATGTTGTTAATCCACTAGCCCATGTTCCCATATTTGTCCAAAAGACAGGAACATAAGGCATCATTACCATCATAGCTATAGAACCTAAAGGTCCAAGCTTTCCAAAAGCTTTTGCTACTTTACCAAAAACTTTTTTAAAACCTTTACCAATAGATTTACCTAGTTTTTTAATTCCTCTTCCAATTTGTTTTGCTTTTTTTCTTAACCAACCCATATTAACCCCACATATTTTGTATAATAGTTGCTACCGATTGAATCTCGTTAGACCAATTACTGTTTTCAAAATTTAAACCTTCGTTACCTAATGCTGCAATATACACTGAAGCTAATCTAGCTCTTTCATTATCCCAAGATTTAAAATCATAATCTGCTTGATCACGTAATTCTTGCCATATAAAAGCTTGAGCTTGACTATTCATTTGAAATGCATTTTGAGCATTAAATTGATTCATAGCATTAAGAGCTGCAGTGTTTGCAGTATTAGCCTGTCTTCTCCATGAAATATTAGATTGTTCAATTGCTGTTGCATTTTGAGCATTAAATTGTTGTCTATTAAATTCTTGTTGAGAATTAAACTGATCAATTTGAGTCATAAGCTGAGCATTAATTCTATTAGCTTCAAATTGATTTTGTGATCGTCTCGCTTCTGCAGCATTTAATTGTCCAACATTAAACTGTTCCATTGCATTTTTTTGTTGACTATTAAATTGTCTAACCTGTGTATTTAAACTAGCCATAAACTGATTTGTTTGATTTTGGCTGGTAGCATTAAACTGTAGTGCAGCATTTTCAGCAGCTTGATTGCTTAAAAGTCTTTGTTGTTCATACTGCCCATTAATCATTTCTGATTGTTGTTGATTACTTAAATTTGTCATATCCATTTGTAAAAATGCTTGAGCATTTTGAATAGCAAGTTTAGTATTTTGATCTGCTTCAGCAAGGTTTGCTTGAGACAATAAAACTGCATCTTGAATAACTGCTTGTTGAGTATTATTAGCTTCAGTTAACCCTACAGTTTGTAAGAACTTACTGTTAGATAATGCTGTTTGTTGGTCGGCATTAAACTGAGCCATATCCAAAGCAAATACATTTTGAGCATTTGTCATAGCAGCTTGTTGTCTAAATTCTGCTTCTTTAATATTTGCAGTTGCTTCTATAGTTTTTTGTTGAGCAATAGAAGATTGAATTGCTTGAGCATTTGATTGAGCTAAAGGAATAGCAGATTGTATAATTGCATTTAATAATGAATCTCGACCAACAGTAGAAGCTGACATACCTCGTTGAGCTAACATTTGTTCAACAGCACTTACTGCTGGTTTAGCCCAAGTCGGAATTTCTCCTTCTTCAATACCATTTAATAAAGTATCTAATTGATTTGAAACTAATGCTTCAACAGGAAGTCCTTCAATAATTCCCCTTTGCTCTTCAGTTAAATCCATTAACTTATTTTCTAAAGTTTCAGGGTCGTTACCAAGTTCTGTAATTTGATCAGTAGTTAAACCAGCATTCGATAATTGTTTTTTAGCTCGAGTAACTCTAGCTAGGTCTGTTCCAGCGACAGTAGCAGCCTGTGCTTTAGCTTCTGGACTCATCACGCCTATAACTCTTTCTGTTAAAGCACCCTCAGGTATTTCAACTGTTGCAGCTTCAATTGGAGATATTCTTTCAACTCCAGCAGCTTCTGCTAGGGCTGCATCTGAAACTTCTCCTCGAGCTGCTATTACTTTTGCAGCATCACCAACTAAAGAAACTCCTTCAATTTTAGCAGCTTTTATTTGATCAGGTTCTTGTACTTGATCTGCTGGTTTTGCTAATGTAACTTGTTCTGTAGGAATTTCTTCTATTTGAGCTGCTTGAGCTTGACGTATTTGATCTTGTTGAATTTGAAATTGTTGTGGGTCTAATTGTATATCTCCACTAATTTTTGCTAAGTTTTCTTCAGTTAACCTTGCTTCTTGAGGAACTCCAGTAATTTCTCCTGTTGCAATTTGCTCAGCTCGTCTACCCGCTTCAGCAACTCTTTGTTCTCTTTCTACAGAAAAATCATTTTCTTGTGGGGCAGGAGCAGGAGCCGGTGTTGGAGTGTCTACAGGAGGTATATATCCTTCATAATAACCTCTGTTTAACTGATCTTTAAAAGTTCTTTGAGCAGCTTCCCTTCCTATTCTTTCAACAGTTTCTCTATCAGGCACCATATAATCTTCTGCAATTAACTCTGGTCTCATAACTGGTGCAGGTGTCGGTGCAGGTGTCGGTGAAGGTGTCGGTGCAGGTGTTGGAGCTGGTGTTGGAGCTGGTGTCGGTTGAGGTGCAGGTCTAGGAGCTGGTGTTGGTGCCGGAGTTGGTCTTGGTGCAGGGGCAGGAGTCGGTACTCTGCTAACTGGCACATCAATAGGCTCTGGTCGATAAACAGGTGCTGGTCTAGGAGCAGGTCTAGGTGCTGGTCTAGGAGCTGGTGTTGGGGCTGGAGCAGGTCTAGGAGCTGGTGTAGGTGCTCTCCTTGGAGCAGGTGCAGGTGCAGGTGTTCTTGTAGGAACAGGTGTTCTTGTAGGAACAGGTGTTCTTGTAGGAACAGGAGTTCTAGTAGGTATTGCTTTAAAGTTTTCTAAAACTTCACCAGTTTCTCTATCTACTACAACCTTTCTTCCACGTTGATAACCAACTCTACCACCTTTACTCATGTCAATACGACCTTCAGTAGTATACTTCTTTTTATACTTTTTATTTTTTGTCATTATTAAATCCTATAAACCTATTTTACTTAACTTCAAACAGTTTGTCAAGTTTTTCACTGATTTTATCCATTCTTTCCATGATGATTGTCATATCATTTCTTAGCTCATCTTTGGTTACGTAATTCTTTGCAATCTCTTCACGTGTTTTGTTCAGCAATATATCGTGTCGTCTAAGCTCTCCAGCGTTCTGCCTAATCTGAAACCAGATAGGGGCTAAGACTAAAGTTATAAAGATGTTCCAAATGATATATGCTGATAGTTCCATGTTATG
>Ga0208898_1002374_pt1 | contig 11587 bp, 5 predicted proteins | sample VirMetDEL_Mar_4_FD_184513 | JGI IMG/M metagenome (GOLD analysis project Ga0208898, IMG submission 184513) | Aqueous microbial communities from the Delaware River and Bay under freshwater to marine salinity gradient to study organic matter... | ecosystem: Environmental > Aquatic > Marine > Coastal...
TTTTGTTTATAACCTACTGGCAGAAGTAAACAAAGATGTTCAGAATGAAGGGTGGGTATTCAACAGGGAAGAGCACTACCCGCTGAATCCTGATGCTGACAATGAAATCAAGTTTCCTGATAACGTTCTACGGTTGGACGTTTATGAGAACGATGTCTACAAGACTAGCAATGTGATCCGTAGGAATGGTAAACTGTATGATAAAGCACGCCACTCCTATGAATTTACACAACCTATTGAAGCTGATATCGTATGGTTGTTCCCTTTTGAGGACCTACCTAGTGTCTTTAAGCGATACATCACTTACCGCGCTAGTGTACGTGCTGGTGTCCAGCTTGTAGCTAACAAAGAATTGTATCAGATGCTTGTCACTCAAGAAGCTTATAGCCGTGCTGCATGTATGGAGTACGAATGCAATCAAGGTGACTTCACTATGTTTGGTACTCCTGAAGGAACTGCTTATCGTTCTTACCAACCGTACCGTACATTGGCTCGATAAATATGGCTAGTATTTCACAAAAGATTCCAAGTTTTATTGGAGGTATTTCACAACAACCTCAAGAACGACAGCCACTTGGTACTGTTAAAGATGCTTTAAATACTGTACCTGATGTTAAAGGAATTCTTAGTAAACGTCCAGGTTCACGTCTTGTAGGTACGCTGTCTGATGACACTGAAGGTGTATGGCACCATTACTTTCGAGATAACAATGAGCAATACTTTATGCGTGTCCGTCGTGATGGACAGGTAGATGTATGGGATGCTATGAACGGTACTCCTAGACTAGTCATGTATAATAAAACTCCTGTTGATCTAGGTACAGTAGAAAGCAATAACCCACATGATGATGCTAAACCTATTTGTGATACTTGTGATCCTGATGCATTTCGTACTGCAACAGATGACCTACAAGCAGCAACAGTAGCGTTACAAGATGTAGAAAATAGGATTGAAGAGATCAATGTTATTATTCAAACTACACCAGAAATTTCTGAAGAAGAGCTTAACCTATTGATGCAAGAAAAGGCTGATCTTAAAGCTACTGTCCCTGATCTTCTAACTGACTATGCCAATGCACAAACTGAATATGCTTTAGTAGCTAGCTCTTGTGGTGTCTTTAATAATCCTTACTCACGTGATCTAAAGGCTGCACCTTGTGATCCTAACAATCTGATTGAGTATCTGGAACATAATGATGATGAGCAGCTGCAATTTACTACTATCAATGATTACACATATGTAACCAACAGGTCTACACAAGTTTTGATGAATGCAGGTGTAGGTAAAGATGAAGATAAGTATGAAGCTTTTCTTTATTTAAATAGCCTTGCATATGAGCGTATCTATGCTGTTAATTATTGGGATGCAGATTCTTCTAATAACACTGTAACTGAAAAGAAACAAGCTAGTAGTCTTAAATACAAACCTTCTCGCTATGGTGGTTCTCAAGCTTTAGGCTTTAATCGTGTAGATAAAACTTTTACTAATGCTACTTACGGTATTACTTATCGTGCTGTAGAAACTAGGCAAGATATCCTAGAAGCTGTGCCTGATAAGGGCGATGATTATGATGCACAGTGGACTCTTGAGCTTTATTTTATCAGCGCTGATCCTAGTATAGAATCTAAAATAGATGATAGTTGGACAATCGGACCCAATGAAGGGTACGATAAAACTTGGACTATTACTGTAGATAAAGATACTAATTATACAACTAGTGCTGATGCAACAATTACTGCTGGACCTTACACTGTAGATTCAGGTGTCATCAGTTCTAATGTAATCCTTCAAGATCTATCTACAGAATTCAAAGATAAAGGTATTGATGTTGAAATTTTAGGCAATGGTATCTATCTAACTAGCGATACACCTTTTGCTATTGACACACCAGATCGTGATTTAATCACAACTTTTGGTGATAAAATTAATAACGTTGCACTGCTACCTGATCAATGTAAAGATGGGTATGTAGTACAAGTTGTTAATAGTTTCCTTGAGCAAGATGATTACTGGGTTAAGTTTAAAGCATATGAACTAGTAGAAAATTCAGACATCTCTGTTGGTAATGCTAGTGGTTATTGGGAAGAGACCGTTGACCCTGCTTCAAGTGTAGCGTTTGATCCTAACACAATGCCCCACCAGATCAGACGTTTGTCTGACGGTACTTTTGAAGTCAGTCCTATTCAATGGGCTGAACGTGAAGTAGGTAAGGAAGATCCAGCTACTGATCCTAGTTTTATTAAGAGTAAAATTAATAAAATTCTTTTCTTTAGGAACCGTTTGACGTTCCTATCAGATGAGAATATTATTATGTCTCGTCCTAATGAGTTCTATAACTTCTGGATTAATACAGCTAAGACAGTAACTGATGGAGACCCTATTGACTTAAGATGTTCCAGCACTACACCAGCTATCTTGTATGATGGTATTGAAAGTGCTGCTGGTCTTATTTTGTTTAGTGATAACGAACAGTTTATCATGGTAACAGATAACACTGATATCTTTAGTCCACTTACTGCTTCAGTTAAAAGTGTAGGTACGTATCGTTATAATAAGAAAGTCAAACCTGTTCATATGGGACAGACTATTGGCTTCTTAAATGATGCTGGTTATAGGTCTAGGTTCTTTGAACTTGTACCTGATCGTGATTATGATTATGCTGCAGTTGAAACCAGCAAACCTGTTGACCAGTTGATCTCTAGTGGCATCACAGAGATTGCTACGTCACGTGATAACAGTATGGTAGCTTTAGCTGTCAAAGAAGCTGAAGATCATCTTGTGTGGATCTATAGGTATTTTGAAAACGGAGAACGTAGAGTCCAGTCTTCATGGTTTAGATGGAAAGTCAGCGGTAAGCTGCTGTATCATGCTATCATGAAGGATAAATATTATGTAGTCATGAAGGTACCTACTGGCGCTGATGGTGCTGGTGAAGCTGTAACTTTAGAATCGTTTGATCTTAAACTTGATAGTCAGTCATTGCTTGTCAGGATTGAAGGTGATACGATGCTTGATTATGATTATCAAATTCATCTTGATAGTTATGAGATGATTACAGATGCTACGACTGTCTATGATGCTACTACTAAAAAGACTTCATGGCGTGTACCGCTAGGGTTTAATGGTACTTTACCTATTGCTTGTTATGAGTTAATGATAACAAATGATGGTACCGGTTATGTAGCAACTGGAAGGTATCTACCTGATCTAGAAAAGACCTATCTGACTAATGGCATCATTGTGTCTGCACCAGGTGACTGGACAGGTATTAATATCTTGTGTGGGTATAATTTTGATTATGAGGTGCTGCTGCCTACTATGTATGTACAGAAACCTAATGGCAATAACGGTACTGTAGCAGATATTTCTGGTTCACTTGTACTACATCGTATTAACTTGACTTTTGAAGCAACAGGTGTATGTGATATTACTGTTGATCGTAAGGGTAGGGAACCGTATACTGTGGGTTATGAGTCAACCATTCAGGATGGGTACATCGCTAACGATTCAGCTATTATGATGAATCTTGAACGTGTTATACCAATTTATGACCGTAATACAAATACAGAGATTAGACTTAAGTCAACACATCCTACTCCTACTAACTTGATTTCAGCTACGTGGGAAGGGGACTATAATCAACGCTATTACAAACGTGTCTAAATACATCCATCCTATTACGTTAGAGGCTGCTTATCAGGTGGCTTCTAACCTACGCCAGGAGGACCTAGAAGAGTGCATAGAGGGGCATGGTATCTATCCCACCATAGATATCCCTCTAGCCTCTTTACAGGGCTTCTGCAAGTGCTTTACGGTGCCTAACGGCGAGACCGCCGGTATTGTCGGCATCAACAACGACAAGATATGGATGCTGACTACACCAGCTATTCATAAATATCCTGTTACCTTTGCACGAGAAGCAAAACGATTCATTGATTCTCGTACTGAACCATACCTGTGGAACGTTGTGGACAAACGTAACACAGTACATATAAAACTTCTTAAGTTCTTAGGGTTTACTTTCCATGAGGAACTGCTGTTTGGTCCGAACAATTTACCTTTTATTCGATTTGATAAATCATGTTAGATCCAGTAACTTTACTTACGTTAGGTTCTGGCATTGCCTCTTCGGTATTTAAATTTACCAGTGGGCAAAGCGAAGCAGCTCAAGCAAACCGTGCTGCAGCAGACCAATACAGACAACGTCTTAAGATCCGAGAAAATCAATACATTCAAGATAATATTCTGTATGGTAATCGCATTAGTCGTTATCAAGATCAGTTGTATGAAAACCGTACAGCTGCTGGTAGGGCTTATGAAGGTGAACAGAATCGCTTGAATGAAATCTATAGGACAGCTAGGTTCAATACACAAGCGCGTGATATCCAGGCTATGCAAGGTCTTGGTAGAGCAGCTGCATCAGGACGTACTGGTGCTAGTGCATTGAGAAGTTCTGATAATGTCTATAGTCAATTTGGAAGGAACCAAGCTATTCAAGCACAAAGTTTGATGGGTGCTCAACAGGCTTATGGTGCTAACACAAGAGACATTCGTAGGAAACTTGCAGCAGGTAATAGAGCTGCTTTCTATAATGTTGGACCAGCTCCTACTCCAGGTGTGATGCCTCTTGCTCCTACTGCTGTGCAAGGTCCTAGTGTTTTCTCTCTTGGCACAGATCTACTTGGTGTTGCATCTAGTGGTTTGGGCATGGAAAATGAGATTAGAACAGCCCGTGGTCAAAAACCCCTATTTAGTTAATTATGGAACAAATTCAATACGAGTCTTTTGCTGAAAAGCAGCCGTATGATCCTATTCAAACTCCAGATCTTAACACTGGATTAAAAGAAAATTTTGAAACTTATCTGAGATCTTTAGGCGCAAACCTAGAGCAATCAGAAAGGAATGCTAAAATTGCAGCAGACAATCTTAGTGGTTTCAATAAAGAAGCCTTGGCTTTTCTTACAAAAACCTCAAAGACTGCTGCAGATTATTTTAAAGGACGTGCTATTGCAGAAGCAGAGGAGGCTAAGGCTGATGCTGCTGTTCAAGCACGTCAAGATTATCTAAGTGGTAGAAGGAGGGATCCTGCATTTCAACAACAGCTAGATGAAGCTAGTCGTCAAGATGATGCAGCTAATTCTGCTAGTGCAGGTATCCAACAGGATAACCCTACTTTGCAGGATGCTGTCTTCCCATTGTATTCTAATACAGCGTGGAAGCAAGCCATGTACGTTCGTGCTATGGCTAAGCAGCTGGTTAAATCAGATCTACCTGCTTATATTGAAGCTAGGATTGACGAAGCAAACCCACAAAATAGAGCTGAACGTGCTGCTGTTATTGCTAAAGCTGAGTCTGATTTTTTTAAAGAAAAGGGTCTTTCTAATTTAAATAAAGATTTCCTTGAGGATATCTATCCTACAGTTGCTGAAATTACAGACCCTATTGCTGATAGATATAACAAAGCTGAGATCTTACAGAAATCTGAAGTACAACGTCTTAAAGATAGGCAAATTCTTTTTGAAACTCAGGATCTAACTAAATGGCTTGATAGTACTAGCGTATCAGTTGATGGAAATGGAGTATTAGGATACAAAGGAGCTTGGCAACTTTTTGATAAAGAAGCTCCTTACTGGCTTGCATCAGGTCAAATGACTAATGCACAATTTTTAGCTTTTGGTCGGCAGGTAATTCCTGCAGGTAGACCTGGCGCTGGTAAACCATACGGTGAGTTTTATAGAACTAGGTTTTACAAAATTGCACGTGATGCTGATTCTCTTAGGAAAGCTGACAACGATGCAGAGCAAGCAGAAATTGATCGTCAGTTTAGAGAAGCAGAAGACAAAGCAATTCAACTTCTGTTAGAAAACCCAGACTATACTAGTGCAGATGTTGACGCTCTTCAAAGAGAATTGCAGTTAAATAATAATGGCAGAACTAGTACACGCCTTGAGGGTTTAAAAACACAAAGCCTTACTGAACGTCAAATCAAAGATCAAAAAGAACAAGCTGAAGCTCTTGCTAAATCTGGTGGATTGACTGTTGATTTTGTAATGCAACTTGATCCATCTATTCGTTCAGAATACCTACGATTAGCTAAAGATCAAGAACGTCTTCGTAAAGCTAATAATAGTTTCACAGGTCAGTATAAAGTAATTCGGACGCAAATTGGCGCTCAAGTGGGCGTAACTCCTGACGGTGAAGGTTTTAAAAATTACACTGCAGAAGAATATTATCTTGACAAGATTCAAAGATTTGATGAACTTGTAGCTCAAATTTCAGCTGAAGACCCTACTGCTAATGCTCCTAAAGAAGCCTTAGATATAATTAAAGGTGAGATTGAAACAGAACTAGGTAAGGACGGAAAACCTGGTACTTTAAATCGAAATAACGTAAACGTATTACAAAAGTATTTACCAAGTAACACGACTCCAGCAGCACGGGCTGCTAGGCAGTCACAACTCGATGCACTTGGTAAACGACTTGATGCTGATAAAGGTCAAGCTTTATTTAACGATCCTAACGATCCTACTTTTACAAAAGAAGAGCTTGAAAATTTACAAGGTAAATCAATTCAATTCCAGCTTAGCCCTAAGATTACTTACATTGCATCACGTTTAGGATTGAGCCCTATTGAAGTGTTGATGCGAGTCAGGCGTAAATTTGGTCTACCTCAATTCCCTAATGAAGATCGCTACACTCAAGTAAACAATGAGGCTAACCCAGATCTACTAAGAGAGTTCCGTCAGAGGCAGACTCCTGCTACTTCTTTGCGCTTGCTATCTGATGTAAACCAAGATGGTAGTCTTAATGATGACATCATTCCAGGAGGACTAAGTGGTGCTATTAACAGCGTTTCTGCTCAATATGGCATTCCAATTAGCCTGTTTGCTGGTCTTGTTGAAGTATACGGTTGGAACCAATTTGATTATAGTAAAGGTGATCCAGTAAGATCTATGTCAATAATTGGTAAACAATTGTTTGATCTTTATCAATCAACTGGTTCATGGGAAAGAGCGATTGAAGCTTTAGGAATCGATAATCCTGATTTACTTCAAACTGTAAAAAGAAACGCAGCAAAATATGGTGGCGATCTACCTGTGCGTCCATCGATGCAATACAACCAAAACACTAACACTATTGAATAATGGCTGACATTTTAGATGATTGGCTGAATCGAGATTACGAAGGTTCTACTCCTGAAGAACGTGAATTAGAGCGACTCCGTATTCAAGCGGAGTATGAAGCTCAACCACCACAACAGGAAGAAGAACCTTCACCTGCTACGGCAGATACAAGTATTCAAGAACAGCCTACAGAATCTACTGCTACGGCAGAGCAACAACCTGCAGAAGCACAGCAACAAGCTCCTACTGGTACTCAACTTCAAAGCGTTGATGGTAGTCCTATTAGCCCTGAGCTGATGGCACAGTATGGAGATCAAGGTGATAAGTATGAAGTCCGTAATGGCTACATCTTTGAAAAACCTGAGTATACAAAATCAAAACGAAGCGGTGGACTTGAACCAGGTCAAACCATGTATGGCGATAACCCACTAGCAATGAGTACTGAAGCACTAGGCGTGGGTGCTGGTAAAAACGTCTTAGGCATGTTAAATGCTATCCCAGGTGTTACTATTCCTGTTGATGACTTGAAGTACAAAGATCCAAACATTGAAGGTGCTACAAACTTTTTTGGAGATCTTCTTGTTGGTATCTATACTGGAAAATTTTTAATAGGTGCTGGTACAAAATTTGCTAACTCAAAATATTTACCTCCAAAAGTTAGGGAAATATTGCAAGGCGCTTTTGTAAGGCGTTCTGGTACAGCAATGGCTAGTGTAGGTGGTTTTACTTTACCTACTCTTGGTAACCCTGATTCAGCAACAGATGAAAACATTCCTGGTTTAGCTAAAAAGTATCTACCAAAATGGATGGGTGATTATATCCCTAGTGCAATTGCTACTATGGATACTGACCTTCCTGACGAAAGGAGAGCAAAAAATGTTGGTCAATCATTAGGACTTGGCTGGGCTACTGATGCACTTCCTCTTGTTCTTAGGTTTGCTTTTAATAAATCTAGAGGTGGTCTAAGTAATAACCTTATTCCTGAAAATGAATTAGCAGAAGCTTGGCTTAAGAAAAATAAAACTGACGAAATCTCTAACATTGATGAAGCTATTGAAAAAGGTTTCATTAAAAATCAAGAAGCTCTTGATGATGTAGGTCGTGTTAACCAACAGATTAAAACTGATACTGGTGTTGATCTAGATAAACCTACCTTAGGTGTCCATGATGTCTTTGATGAAGGAGAATCTGCTGTACGTACTCTTGATAATTACGGTGTTGTAGGTGCTTCTATTGACCAGGCACGTATTGCTAACAACCTTGGCACTACTAATGGTAGACTGCGTTCAGTCATCAGAGAAGGTGGTATGAAGTTTGTCACCCAAAATGGTGAGTACTTCCTTGAAGGTATGCAAATCTTAAGGAAAGAACTTCAAGAAGCTGGTGAGTATTCTTACAAACTAGATGATGGTATTCTGACTAATGCTGAAATCAGATCAGCAGGTGAGCAATTAGCTGCTCAAGCTATGGACATGGATATCGATCAGCTTAGAGCTTTTGTTCAAAGTATGCAGTCTATTGATCCTAGCACTCGTATTCCACAATTGACTGATGTAGGTGCATCTACTGTGATGAACCTTATCAAGAATTTTAATGAGGAATTTACCTCACTTCCTGCAATGACATCACGTGCATATGCAAATACTTCTGTAGCAGGCAATGCTGCTGATGTTGCGTTTGCTTCTCGTTTGACGGAAGACCCTTCAGTTATTGCACGTAGTCAAGAACGTGCACTTGATATGCTTAAGTATCTGATGGTTCAGCGTGGCTTTGATTCTTATGTTAAAGGTCGTGCATTGAATCAACTGAATATTTGGAATCGAGTACAGAATAAACTTACTCCTGCTAAACTTGCAGCCGAGCAATTAAAAGAAGAAAACAGTGCTAGTAGCTTGTTGAAAACTATCAATAAAGTTATTAAAGATTCTGACGATGTTATTGGGACACTGGATTATCTCAGAAAACAGAACCCAGAGTATTTGAAACCATTCATGTTTGCTCTTGAATACACTGACGGCAACGTTAAAAGTATTGAAGATCTAATAAAGTATTGGAACAAATCATTTTCTTTAAAGAAAGCTCTCGTTGATTTTGATCCTCAAGTTGCTTCACTACCTGTCAAAGGGTGGTGGGCAAATATTTATAATAACCTCCTTGCTGGTGTAGCCACTCCTCTTAAAGCTATGCAAGAAACCCATTTAGGTACTCTTGCCAAAGGATTTACAGTTATAGCTGGTGCTCCATTTACTGGAAATAAAGATGCATTACGAGCTGGTTTATATTTAGTAAACCAATCGTTTGACATGCAAAAAGCTTCTTTAAAATTTGCAACAGACTTTTGGAAAAAAAGTACTGATCCTAATGTAACTAGTGTTCTAGGCAGACGGGATGCATTTATTAGAAAGAGTGAGCAGCAATGGGAAATCCTTGAAGCTATTGCTGAAGCAGAAGAACTAAAGGGTAACTTTGGTCCTCGTGCATTGTTTGAAAACACCCGTAACATATGGGAAGTTGCTGACGATAACTTTGGTAGGTTTGGTGGTAGAGGTCTCCTTTCAGCTGATGCTATGGCTTCAATGTATGGCGCTCAATATGAAGCCGGAATTAAAGCTTTTTCTGCTGCTTTAGAATCGGAAGAAAAGATTGACTCCAAAGCTTTGGCAAAAGTTAAAGACACTTTTCTGAAAGAAATGTTTGACGAAGAAGGTTACGTCAAATCTGAGTACGCTATTGTTGCTGCTAAAGAAATTGCACTAAACATGGATAGTAGGGTAACAGATGCTTTAAATGGAGTCATGACTACTTTTCCAATATTAAAACCTTTCTTGATGTTCCCTAAAACTAACATTAGTAAAGCCAAAGTTGTTCTTGGCAGTAGCCCTCTTAGAGAAATTCCTTTTGTAAGAATGGTTGGTGATTTCCAACTGCCTTTTGAAAAATTACCTAAAGGTAGAGCTGAAGAAATCCTTACTAAATATGGTATTAGCATGGAGAATCCTGCTGAAGCACGTCTGCTTTATGAAGTTAAACGTGCTGAAATTAAAGGCAGGAGAGCTATTACAGGAATGCTAATGGGTGGTGCTTCTGCTGCTTACCTTCAAGGTGATCTTACAGGAGATAATACTTCTGATGCAGCTATCCGTAGGTTTAGAGACTCGGATGCTAAGGTTCCTCGTAGATCTTTTAAAACTCCTATTGGTTGGGTTTCTTATGAAGGCTTCCCGTTTGGTCTTTCAGAATGGCTTGCTACTACAGTAAACTTCATGGATGAAGCTGTCTACGGAAATCTTGAAGAAAGAGATTTTGGAGACGCTATGGCATCTTTGTCGTTGTTACTTTCTTCTGTGTTTGATAAAGACACTATGAAGCTAGCAGAGCCTCTTGCAGCTGCTCTTCAGGGTGATTTTAGTGAACTACAGAAATTTAGTGCTAACTTTATCCCATCTATGGAATCACAAAATTCCAACATTTGGCTGCAGTTCCAACGCACTCTAGATACTAATCTTAATAAAATTAATGGTGACACACTTGCTGCTATGCGTGAGCGTACTTTAGGTCGTGGTCTTAACATTGATGATGTATCTTTCTTGACGGGTAAACCTGTTCAGATTTATGACAATCCTTTGCTTGCTGCACTAGCAAAAAACACTCCTTATAAAATTGAAAAAGGAGTAAATCCTAATATGCAATTCTTGCTTGACGTTCAGTTTATTCCTAACTTTACTGAGTCTATTGGTGGTGTTAAACTTAGCATTCCAGAGCAAATTGAGCTTAAAAAGAGGATTGGTGAAAGGGGTGTCTTTAATGAAACAGTGACGCGTTTGCGTAAAAAATACAACTCAAAAGCATATCGTAAAGAAGTTAAAGGTATTCGAGATCAACCATTTGAATTTGATCTTAGTAAAAATTTCCTTCAAATTGAATTGCAAAATGCATGGGATAGAGAAAAAGGATTTGCAGAAACTCAACTTTCTACTTATCAAAGAATTCAAGATAGATTATTTGAAGATAGATTAGGTAATCAAAGGAATAAAGTACCATCTTCTAGTGTTTTTAACTTACAAAATAAATAAGGAATTATGTCATGCGCTAATGTCTGCGAAGACTCCGAAATTAAATACGTAGGTAATGGGACTCAGGTCCTATTCACCTTTCCATTTACATATATGGATGAAGGCGATGTGTATGTTGAGCTCTATGACGAAGACACACGTCGCTGGGTAAAGGTAACCGATTGGTCCTTTGCCAATGCAACAACAATTGAATTTATTACAGCACCACCCGCTCCAACTGAATCCGGTCTAGCTAACATTAAAATCAGGCGTTGTACTGAGCTTGATCCGCTTAGTGCTACCTTCTATCCAGGTTCAGCCATTAGAGCCCAGGATTTGAATGATAACTTTTTTCAACTGCGTCTTGCAATTGAAGAAGGTAAATGCTTTGTTCCCCAATGGTTGTTTGAC
>Ga0208898_1002379_pt1 | contig 11578 bp, 11 predicted proteins | sample VirMetDEL_Mar_4_FD_184513 | JGI IMG/M metagenome (GOLD analysis project Ga0208898, IMG submission 184513) | Aqueous microbial communities from the Delaware River and Bay under freshwater to marine salinity gradient to study organic matter... | ecosystem: Environmental > Aquatic > Marine >...
ACTGCTGGCGGTATTACGATTACTCTGCCTGCTTCTCCCAGTGCGGGCGATACGGTGGTTGTCAAAGACGGCACAGGAGCTGCGGCCACTACAAGTTTTACAGTTGCCAGAAACGGCGAGAACATTGCCTCAAGCGCAACTGACCTGACCTTTGATAAGAACTTTGCAGAGATCGTAATGACCTACGTCGATGCCACCATAGGATGGACTGTCTAAATGAGTAATCTATCGGAGTTATTACCCTCCGGTGGAGGGCAGAACGTAGTTGAGTTTACTGCTGACGGTTCGATTAGTAGTGGTGCGGCTGTGGCTTTGCAGAGTGACGGGACAGTAAAAGCAGTCTCTGGAGTAGCATCCGATGTTGGTACGGAAACTAACATAACAACAGATTATGTACCTGCGTTCAAAATGCTTGCTTACGACACTAACGCATCAAGAGGTTTGATGTTTAGGCAAAATTCAGGGGATACGTCTGGTTATGTTCAAGTATTCTCTGTTTCTGGAACGACAGCTACTTTTCAAGCCGTAACATCATTTGCGTCCAACGTGTATACCGCGCTAAATGCTTGGATGGGCGCAGCTAGTGCCTATGACGCAAACGCACAAAAAATATTAATCGTTTACTCTGATGCAAATAACAGTTTTTACGGGACAGCTAGAGTTGCGACCATAAGCGGCAACTCCGTATCTTTCGGAACGGCTGTTGTATTTGAGTCTCAGCAAGCTACACATATGGCTGCTACATATGATTCAAATGCTCAGAAGGTTGTTGTTTTTTATGGGGCAACTGATGGGTACGGCATTGTAGCAACAATATCTGGTACGTCAGTATCTTTTGGAACCAGAACATCGTATGTCACTGGTTTTCCTACATATGTGCAGGCTACGTTTGATTCCAACAATAACAAAACAGTAGTGGGATTTGTTAGAGCGGCGAGTGGTTATGCTAGTGCGGTTGTAGGCACAGTTTCGGGTACATCTATATCGTTCGGTTCTTACTCTGAGGCAGGGACGGCGACTTCTACATTTTTAGATATTCAATATGATCCTACTTCTCAGAAAACATTGTTGGCGTGGAAAGAGAGCAACACTTTAAAAACTTCAGTGGGAACAATAAGCGGAACAAGCATCAGTTTTGGAACGCCTGTATCTAATTCTCAATCTAGCCCAAGGGATACTAGTCTTGCGTATGACGCAACCTTACAAAAAGTAGTTGTTTCGTCAGGTCAATCACCAGTTAACGCTTATGTTATTACAGTTTCTGGAACCTCTTTGACGTATAGTGACGCTCAAAGATTAAGTGTTGATAATATTGGTTATTACAATTCTTCTGTCTATGTTCCTGACGCGGGTAAAGAAATATCAGTTTTTACTGCAAGTAGTGGCAGTGAAATAAATTATATTGTTTATCAAATTGGTGAGACAAACGTCGCTGACTTCATCGGCCTAGCCTCTGCTGCTATATCCGATACCGCTACTGGTGACATCAACGTCAAGGGCGGCATTAACGAAGCCCAGACAGGGTTGACTATTGGCTCTGACTATTACGTTCAAGCTGATGGCACAGTGTCCACTACAAGCACAAGCCCGGCTGTGAAGATCGGCCAAGCAATTTCCGCAACCACAATTAACATGATGGATTTGACATGACGAATCTAACAGATTTATTACCTGCGGGTGCGGGCGGCAAACAGGTTAGCTTCACGGCTAGTGGGGCGATTAGTAGTGGTCAGACTGTAGGGCTAAAAAGTGATGGCACAGTAGGCGCAATTACAGGGAAAACAGGTTCATCGTCTGTGTTTGAATCGGCTGGGACAAATTATCATGCGGCTGTTTTTGACTCTAACAGTAACAAGGTAGTTATTGCGTACCAAGATGAGGGTAATTCAAATTACGGAACAGCAGTGGTTGCTACGGTTTCAGGCAGCACAATATCTTATGGAACCCCGGTAGTTTTTGAGTCAGCCAGTACAAGTTCTACGTCTATTGTTTTTGATTCTTCTAATAATAAAGTTGTCATATCTTATCAAGACGCTGGCAATGGATTCTACGGCACATCTGCTGTAGGAACAGTTTCTGGAACCAGCATTAGCTTTGGCACACCCGTAGTATTTGCTTCTGTATTTATTTCAACCCCAGCATCTACGTTTGATTCTAATGCCAATAAAGTTGTTATTACTTATGGGTATCAAAGTGGCAGTTATTCTGCTTGTGTGGTTGGGACAGTCAGCGGAACCAGTATATCTTTTGGCACTAAAGTAAACTTAGCAAACTACGGATTATTCCAAAACATAGTTTTTGATTCTACGAACAATAAGGTGATTGTCTTACAAAGGAAACAATCAGATAATCTCGGAGAGGCTTATGTTGGTACTGTCTCAGGCACATCTATAAGTTATGGCACACCCGTAGTATACAGTACCAGCACTGTAGTATATGTCGCCGCAGCTTTTGACAGCAACTCTGGCAAAGTTGTTATTGCTTACGATCAAGGAAACACAGGAACAGCAGTTGTTGGGACGGTATCCGGCACATCTATTTCATTCGGTTCTGAAAGAGTATTTACCAACGTAAGCGTTACTATTAACAGAAATAATGGGACATTTGATTCTACGAATAATGTGTGTCTTGTAATTTACAAGAACGACAGCACTGGCTACCAAGAAGTAGTAGAGCTTTCAGTTAGTGGTACGACTACAACACAGTCAGGGCCATTTGTTGTATTAACGGACACCGTAAGAGATCAGGCTAAGGCTTTAGCTTATGACTCAAATGCCAATAAAACCGTTATATCTTATGATGACGGGTCAAATAGTAGTTACGGAACTGCTGTTGTCTACGACACAGATGGTTTATCAAACGCTGACTTCATAGGCATAACAGACGCTGCCATCTCAGACACTGCATCTGGCTCGGTGACAATCAAAGGCGGCATTGCAAGTAATTCGGACATAACTACTCCGCCTGTCAATTCTGCGGGGTCTAAAGTAGTGTTTGATGACGGCGGCCCTACCACCGGTATTTCTTCCGCGTATGACCCAGACACAGCTAAAGTAGTTAATGTGTTTTGTACTACTAACGTTCAGGGCATAGTAGGTACTGTTTCCGGCACTTCAATTAGTTACGGCAGCGCATCGTCAGCAAATGGCAACAGTAGCAGCGCCGCTCAGGTGGCATACGATACTGTAAATAATAAAATTGTTGCGGTGTATAAAGAAGGTTTTACTGATGCGCGTGTTGTTATAGGTACTGTGTCAGGAACAGCTATAAGCTGGGGAACTCCAGTAGTGTTTGCAAGTATTAACGCAGCTACTCCAAATGTGGCATTTGATACCAACGCTGGGAAAGTTCTTATAGTATATAAAGATCAAGCTGATAATAACTATGGAAAGGCGGTAGTGGGTACAGTTAGCGGGACGAGTATTTCTATAGGCTCACCCGTGACTTTTATGAATGCAAATGCTAATAAAATAGAACTTGTTTACGACGCAAATGCTCAAAAATCTGTCCTTGTAGTACAGGATGCTAGTAATAATATAGGAGTAGCATACGTAGCAACTATTAGCGGCACCTCAGTATCTTTCGGCAGCCCGACTAATTTCTTAGCCTCTGCTGTTACCAACAACGCTTTATCTATTGTATACAATAGTACCGACAACAAGGTTATTGTGGGGTACGGAAAATCAAGCGACAACAAAGGTTACCTAACCACAGGTACAGTAAGTGGTACGTCGATTAGCTTTGCCGGGGAGACAGAGTTTAGTGGCAGCACCACTACTAATTACATTTCTTTGGCGTACAAAGCATCTGGCAATATCCTTGGAATGGTTTACAACATTGGCGGCTCCACCACTATAAAATTCAATAGCGCTGTTATATCAGGAACCTCTTTTTCTTTTGGCACAGAGCAAGAATTGGCGGCGGGGGCGACGGACACTACTGCTGCTGTTTTAGACGGGGCTTCAGGTAATTTTGTTGCTAGTTATGGGGATGGCTCTAACAATTCTGATGGTACTACTAATGTAGCGTCGGTAAGCACTTCGTTAGTCACTAATAGCACCTACTACGTTCAAGCAGACGGCAGCTTGTCCACGACAACCTCTTCGGTACTAGCAGGCAAAGCCCTGTCCTCCACTAGCATTAACTTGGATTACACAACATGAGCAATTTGAGTGAATTACTACCTGCCGGGGCAGGGGCAAAAAGTGCAGAGTTCGTGGCTAGTGGCACGTTGGGTAGTGGGGTTACTGTTGCTTTGCAAAGTGATGGGACGGTTGAGGCTGTTGGAGAGACTGTTATTAGTGAAGCAGTTGGAAGCTCGACTGTGTTTGAAACAGGACGGTCGTCATACCAAGCAACTGTTTACGACTCTAGCAACAATAAGATAGTCGTGGCCTATCGAGACGAAGGAGACTCTACGGGCAAAGCTGTAGTTGGAACAGTAAGCGGGTCTACTATATCTTTTGGTTCGCCAGTTACTTTTAGGGCAGCGGACGTACAGTATGTTACCGCCGCATTTGATTCCAATGCGAATAAGGTAGTTATTTCTTACAGGGATAATGGCAATTCTACCTATGGCACTGCAATCGTAGGAACGGTAAGTGGAACTAGTATTTCTTTTGGCACTGCGGTTGTCTTTCTTACTGCTGCTACTCAATGGCCCACTATAACTTTTGATTCTACAAACAACAAAATAGTTATTGCCTATTACTATTGGACTGGTTCGGCAAACCAAGGCACTGCGATTGTAGGAACAGTTTCAGGAACAAGTATTTCTTTTGGGGCAGGAGTAGCAATGGCATCTTCCATCCCCACTCAGACCGGCATAATATATGATTCAACTTCTAAAAAAATCATTGTAGCGTATAGAGATGCAGGTAATTCAGATTATGGAACTGCAATAGTAGGGACAGTATCTGGTACCTCTATATCTTTTGGTTCTGCAACAGTATTTGAGTCCGCCAATGTTGGATACATATCCTTAACACATGATTATACAAGCAATAAAGTAGTTATATCGTATAATGACGTTGCAAATTCTAGTTACGGAACTGCTATTGTCGGAACAGTTAGCGGAACTTCAATATCATTTGGAACAGCGGTTGTTTTTGAATCTGCTTCTACGCAATACACTTCTTGTGTCTATTTTCCACAAGGAAACGTAAACGTCATTGCTTATCGCGACCAAGGTAATTCTTATTACGGGACAGTAATTACAGGAACAGTCAGCGGAACAAGCATTTCTTTTGGCGCACCAACAGTGTTCAAAACAACCCAATCTGATTATATATCTATGGCTTTAGATTCTACCAATAACAAAATGTTAATAGCCTACACTAATGACGCAACACCTTCTGGAGAGTCTGTCGTCTACCAACCTGCCTACACAACCACCAACTCCGCAGACTTCATAGGCATAACAGACCAAGCCATAGCAGACACAGCTACAGGCGCAGTGATTGTGCAGGGTGGGGTTAGTGAGAAGCTAAGTGGACTGACGGTCGGCGCGGATTACTATGTGCAGGATGATGGCACACTAAACACGGCAACTTCTGCTGTTAATTACGATATTGCCAACGGCTCTTATACGCAAGCATTTAGTGTTTCCTCGCAAGATACTTTTCCGTCAGGAGTAGCTTTTAATCCTGCGGGTACTAAGATGTTTGTTGTCGGTAATACTGGAGATGACGTAAACGAGTACACCCTAAGCACGGGCTTTGACGTAAGCACTGCATCATTCGTCGATAGCTTTAGTGTAAGCGGACAACAAGCAGCACCTATGAGCGTAGCTTTTAACACCGATGGCACTAAAATGTACATTGTTGGTGAGACAGAGGACACCGTGGCCGAGTATGCTTTAAGTGCTGGCTTTGATGTGTCTAGCGCGTCCTACACTCAAGCGTTTTCAATCGCCGCACAAGAAACAGAGGCACAGGGTATAACTTTTAATACCGATGGCAGCAAGATGTTTATTGTCGGTGATACCGGAAATGATATTAATGAGTACACCCTAAGCACGGGTTTTGACGTATCAACTGCATCATTCGTGGATAGCTTTAGTCTGGCTTCTCAAACTACTCAGCCTAAAGAAGGGGTCTTTAACACAGACGGAACAGAACTATATGTGCTTGCTAGAGACACCCAGAAAGTTTACAAATATACCTTGACCACTGGCTTTGACGTATCAACTGCATCGTATGCCAGCGTAGAGTTTTCCGTTAGTTCTCAAGAAACCAGTCCTCAAGGATTAGCCTTTAGTGCTGATGGCAGCAAGATGTATGTTTGCGGTGATACTGGAGACGATATTAACCAGTACGCAACTACTTCCACCGCTACAAACTCAACCACCGTCCCCGCAGGGCGGGCTTTATCAACAACCTCAATCCTATTGGAAGGATAATCATGAAAACTATAGTATGCGAAATGAACTGCTCAAAGTATCTTTTTGCTGATGACAAGCAGGTAAACATCACTGCAGACCACATCGAAGTGGGCGACCCTGCTAACTTGGACTTTATTATTGGCGATATGAACTCTAGCAACGCTACTCTTATTGAAGGCGTGACTGAGCCAGACGATTGGTATGGTTGTAAATACAACTACGTCAACGGCGCTTGGGAACTCTGCCCTGATTGGGTTGATCCGCGCTTGGAAGAAAATCAGGTATAGTTTCTGAAAGGAAGACTATTATAAATAATGGCAACCCCAAAACTAAACGATAGATCAGAGCTAACAATAAGCATAGTTTGGCTTTTGCAGATCATATCTATCGTAGCGGTTGCTACTTGGGGTTATGCCAGTATTAGTGAAAGAATAGACGTTAACGCTCAAGAGACGCGGAGTCTTAGGGGTAACCAAAACAACTATGTCTTCCCGGATATACGCAAACTCGAAGAAGAACTTGTAGAATTGCAAAAAGAAGTGCTAATACTTCAGACAGATTTGAAATATTACAAAGAAGGGTAGTGCGGTGGAATACCAAGTAATTTTTAACGTAGGCATTGCGCTAGTCGGGTTTATTGGCGGGTGGATGGTAAACCGTGTATTTGTTTTGCTAGATCGGATAGACGCGGAGATGCGCGAGATACCCATGCAGTATGTGTCTAAAGACGATTACCGCGAAGACATTCGCGAGATCAAAGAAATGCTTGGGGCTATCTTCAAGCGACTGGACAACAAGGCAGACAAATGAAACTCGACCCCGTACTGCTCAACATGGCCTGTAGCTGGGCTATGAAGGCTTACAATGACAAGAACAAAGACGCTATTAAAATCGAAAGTAAGTGGACATCTACTACAGTATATATAGCGAAACGTAAGTCCATCGATGTCATTGCCTTCAGGGGTACACAGCAGGGCAGGGATTGGTTAACAGATGCTTTTGTAGTACCCGTGCCATACGCGGGTAGGCTGTGCCACGGTGGGTTTGCTATGGCCCATAAGTCAGTCTGGAAAGAAGTTAAGAAACACCTAGACCCCAAGAAGCGCACCCTGATAACCGGTCATAGCCTTGGTGGGGCGTTAGCGGAGTTGTCTGCGGCTAAACTGAACGGTAAGCACGAGAATATAAACCTGATTACTTTCGGTAAGCCGAACGTGTTTTTCAAGGGCTTCAAGAAGCCAATGACTCTTGATAATCAAATCTCCTGTGTGCAGGGCAGCGATATGGTGGCTAGAATCCCACGCTTTTGCTACGGCCCCTCAAGCTCACAGACTATGCTGTACTTCAGCAATACCGGCCCGGATTATATAAACCCCAGCAAAGACACCAGAGTTGCTGACAGGGGTGACCTGAGAGACCGGATAGCTGACCACATGATGGACGGCTACAAGGAAAGGCTAAAAGAGTTTTTGGATGAGCAAGAAGCACAAGCTAATAAAGTAGTGCAAATGGATAAGGACAAAAAACTAGCCCGTAAAGAACTGGAGGATATGGCGGATGAAATGTTTATTAAAGATTAGCTTTTTAACTGTTTTCACGTTGTCTAGCTGCACCACCGTACAGGGCGTAATCGACAACAAAGAAATTTATTGTTCTCAGCTATACAAAGGGGTTCGGGCTGTTGGCCGTTCTGCCCTGTCTGCTACAGCAGGTGTAGTGGTGCCTGATGTCTGTGACACCATAGATGAGATCGTTGCGGAGGAAAACGCCGACGGCGTAGACAAAAGCGATAGCTGATATAAAGTTCCTCATCCAACTAATACTGTTGTTTCGTTGATGAAAAAGCTGATTTCAATGCTTAAACGCCATGAAGGCGAGGTCAAAACTAGCGGCAGGCATGTAGCGTATAAGTGCCCAGCCGGATACTGGACTCTGGGAATCGGGCGTAATATAGACCCAGAAAACGGCATTGGGCTGTCTGACGAAGAGGTAGATTTCCTCCTAGAAAATGATATTGCCAGAGTAATCAAGGAGTTAGCCGCAGAGTACGCATGGTTTAACGATCTTGATGATGTCCGAAAAGATGCTATGATTGACATTGCATTTAACCTCGGAGCTACGCGTTTGCGGGGCTTTCGACGCGCATTAGCTGCTATGGAAGCGGCTAACTATAAAGAAGCTGCTGTAGAGTTTTTGGACTCTCGATGGGCAAGACAAGTTGGTGGGCGTGCTTTAGAGCTTACCGACATGATCGCTAGCGGTGAATATGCGGAATGAGGTTTAAATGGCGATTAAAAAACTACAATTCAAAGCGGGTGTAAACAGAGAAACCACCCGTTACGCCGCCGAAGGTCAGTGGTACGAGACCGACAAGGTGCGTTTCAGACGTGGCCTACCCCAGAAAATAGGCGGTTGGGAGCAGGTTTCTTCCAATACTTATCTAGGTGTAGCACGCTCACTATTCAACTGGGCCACGCTGTCCGGACAAAACCTCGTAGCTGTTGGTACCAACCTCAAATACTACATAGAACGAGGTGGGGCTTACTTCGATGTTACCCCTATTAGAGCAACCACAGCAGCGGGCGATGTTACGTTTGCAGCCGTAAACGGCGATGCCACACTTACCGTATCTGATACAGCCCACGGTGCCATCCAGAATGACTTTGTTACCTTTTCTGGAGCTGTCTCATTAGGCGGCAATATTACGGCGGACGTGCTCAATCAGGAGTATCAGATAGCCACCATAATTAACGAAGATTCCTACACAATTGAGGCTAAGGACACTAGCGGCAACGAGGTTCTGGCTAACGCATCAGATACAGGCAACGGCGGGGCTTCTGTCGTAGGTGCCTACCAGATCAATACAGGTAATGAGATTGAAGTGCCGTTTTCCGGTTGGGGTGCGGGGCGTTGGGGGTTTGGAACGTGGGGTACAGGCGGTACAACACTGGCTCCTATGCGTATCTGGAGTCAATCTAACTTCGGTGAGGACTTGTTCTTTGCCCACCGTGGTGGGGCACCACTGTACTGGGATGCAAGCTCTGGGGTCGGTACACGGGGCGTATACGTCAGTTCTTTAGGTGGAGCGTCTGATGTACCTACTACAGTAAATTTAGCGTTTGTATCAGATATATTCCGCTTTGCGTTCTGTTTTGGGGCTAATGACATAGGCACCTCTACACTTGATCCTATGTTAATTCGTTGGTCTGACCAAGAGGACGTGGCTAATTGGACACCTGCCGCGACTAACCAAGCGGGTAGTTTACGGCTATCAGACGGTACAGAAATCGTTGATGCTATCCAAGCACGACAGGAAATATTAGTCTGGTCAGATGCGGCCCTGTACGGCCTACAATATCTGGGTGCTCCAGAGGTATGGGGAGCGCAGCTTCTAGGCTCAAACATCACCATAGCCAGCCCGAATGCGGCTGTGTACTCAAACAATATTGCTTATTGGATGGGTCTGAACACGTTCTACTACTATGATGGTACGGTTAAAACACTACCTTGTGACGTGCGTAGCTATATATTTGATGACTTTAACCAAGGCCAAGCAGATCAGGTAGTCTGTGGTTCTAACGAGCAGTTTGATGAGATATGGTGGTTCTACTGCTCTGCTGGGGCTACACAGAATGATCGGTATGTGGTGTATAACTACGTCGAAAACGTCTGGTACTACGGTAATTTGTCTCGCTCAGCGTGGCTTGATGCTGATTTACGTGATTTTCCTATAGCTGCTACTTTTGGTAACAAACTGGTTAACCACGAGAAAGGTGTGGATGATAACGAGACCGGCACGCCTACAGCATTTACAGCAAATATTACCTCAGCACAGTTCGATCTGGACGATGGCGACCGGTTTATGCTGATTAACCGTATGCTGCCTGATATGACGTTTGACGGCTCTACAGCAGATTCTCCTGCGGCTACCATGACTCTGAACCCCTTGGAAAACTCAGGTTCTGGACGGTATAACCCAGCGTCGGTCGGGGGCAACAGCAGTGCAACGGTCACCAGAACAGCCGTATTTCCTGTAGAAGAATTTACAGGGCAGGTATTTACACGGGTACGGGGTCGGCAGATGTCGATCAAGATTGAGTCTACAGAGCTAGGAGTAACTTGGAAACTGGGCGCACCTAGGATGGATATGCGGCCTGACGGTAGGAGAGGCTAGTGGCTAAGCGCCTCGTAAGTAAGGTAGAGAATCCTGCCCTACCCATACCGCCAACGGGAACTACACTGCGAAGATATTTAGATGACCTAAATAATATTTTGCGTTTGTTTTTCAACAGGTTAGCAAACAGTGTAAACTTGGTAACCGGTGAATTTGGTGGTCAGTTTATAGAGTCCCCGAACGGTAAGTTCTTTTCTACTACCGATCAGACTGCGGCCTCCATCAATACAGCATATGCGTTGGAGTTTGAGAATACGTATTTAGGAGAAGCAATAAGCGTAGAGGGTGCGCCTAAAACCAAAATAACCCCAATATACTCAGGGGTTTACAATTTTGAGCTTTCCGTAGAACTTACTAGCACCAATGCCAGCTCTAAAGAGTTGTCTTTCTGGGTGCGAAGAGATGGAGTAGACGTAGCTACTACTGCCAGACAGCATGTTGTGGCAGGTTCTGGTGGCGTAGATGACTTTGAATACAGCTTTACGATTGACGTACAAGCAGGGCAGTACATAGAACTTATGTGGGCAACAGACGATACAACTATAGTTATTGACTCTCAACCAGCAGTTAGCCCCCGCCCTGCCATACCGTCTACGCTAGTAACCGTAATTTTTGTTTCAGCACTGCCTGAGACACTGCCGTAGGTGAGATATGGCTGAACCAATTCGCCAAATAACGACCACAACTAAAAAGCCGTCAAGCGCAGGGTATGATCCTTACGACTTGCTATTTACAGCAAGTAATCCTGATGACATTTTCTCTGAGTTTATATTTGGAGAAGGCTCTGCTGCGCCTACGGAGGGTATGCAAGCAGACGATATAATAGAAGCAATTAGGCTGAATGAAGTAAACCCTAAAACTTTATCACCTGAGTTAAAAAAGCTTGTTAAAAACAGACTAGTTACACAGGGTGTGTCCGAAGCAGATGCAAGCAAACTAGTTGGGGACGATACAACAACATTCTATGACATGGAAAACGCGCTCGCTTTGGGTGCCGCGAAAGAAGCTGGACTTGATTTTGG
>Ga0208898_1002380_pt1 | contig 11569 bp, 16 predicted proteins | sample VirMetDEL_Mar_4_FD_184513 | JGI IMG/M metagenome (GOLD analysis project Ga0208898, IMG submission 184513) | Aqueous microbial communities from the Delaware River and Bay under freshwater to marine salinity gradient to study organic matter... | ecosystem: Environmental > Aquatic > Marine >...
GAGGAGGCCGTGGAAGACGCGGAATACCACCATGAGATCCGCTGCGAGCGTGACCAGCGCATAGCAAAGGACAGCTAGAGCTGCCCCTGGCAACACATAAAAATCAGACATAGCTGACCGAGGAGAGTGATTTATGCAAGGGGAATTTTGGCGTATTGAGAACAAGCAACGCATTGACGAGGTTTTTGCGAACCTCAAGCAACACATCCTCGACACCTGGGACTGGGCAAAGCCCTTAGCTCTACAGGTGAAACCCTACGAGGGCAAGCGTTCCCTCGACCAGAACGCGCTGTTTCACGTCTGGATCCGGGAGATGGTCGCCCACTTCAAACCGGCCCGGCCGGAGCTCGACGAGGAAGAAATGAAGGCGATTGTGAAATATCGCTTCCTGGGGACTGAATCAATAAAGGCTGGTAAGATTATGATTGAAAACCAGTTGCGTCATACGTCAAAGCTGAAGCGTGGCGAGATGTATGCGTTTATGGAGCAGGTAAACCAATGGTGCCTCGACCTTGGCTTAAATCTTACCGTGCCCGACGATTCCGAGTTCATGCAGATACGCCGCTCGCAGGCGTAAACCTCAAGGGGGAGGGGTAATGGCTGCGCCAGAGAAGCTAGACCCAGAACTGCTTACCTACTGCGTTTCTGACAAGGAACGTTTCTACCTTGAATCCACCATGCAAATCGGGACTATACGGCGAGCCGCGAAAGAGTGTGGAGTAAGCCAGGGCACCGTTCGCCAGGCCATTGAAAGAGTAAAGGCCCGAGCCGCGAAGATGGGCTACGCGCCGGAGCATGACCTCAACAAGCCAACCACGGCTCCGTTTGTCGTTAAGGGTACGTCAACGCTTTACGGGGAGGATGGTCAGCCCAAGTTGCAATGGGTCAAGACCAACCTCGATCGCGAAGCTCAGATCGAAATCATGAAGCAGGCCGTCGAGGCCCTTTGTGAAGATGTAAAGCCTGTTAAGGCTATCCCAGCCCCGCCCGATGTAAACGAGCAGCTCATGTCGGTTTACCTCTTCGGGGACGCCCATGTAGGTATGAGGGCGTGGGCCGATGAAGCCGGTGAGAACTTTGACCTTCAGATTGCCGAGCAAGATATGTGCAACGCGGTTGACTACCTCGTTGAGCGCTCTCCTCCCTCGAAGCGCGGCGTCCTAGTGAATCTAGGGGATTTCTTCCACTACACAAACATGACGGGGACCACGGAACGTAGCGGACACGTCCTCGACCGGGACTCACGCACAGCGAAGATGATTGACGTAGGGGTGCGAATAATCAGGCGCTGCCTCGAGCGAATGAGGGAGAAGCATGAGATCGTCGAGCTGATCAACGCTCCCGGAAACCACGACGAGAGCTTCTCCTACTTCCTGAACGTCCTCTTCCGTAACCTCTACGGCAACGAACACCGCATCATCATCCACGACAAGCCCACCACGCGGCATTACCTTCAGCACGGGAAGTGCCTTATAGGGGTCGTACACGGCCACCAGACTAAAGACCGTGAGCTTCCTGGGATTATGGCTACAGAGAAGCCCGAGGAATGGGGAGCCACCAAGCACCGGGTATTTTTCCGGGGGCATCACCACCATGACTCGCGGGTGGAATACAACGGATGTACCGTTGAGATGATGCGAACGCTCTCGCCCAAGGACTCCTGGGCGGCTGGAGGCGGCTACTTGTCTGGCCGTGACATGAAGTGCCTTGTTATGCACCAGGAGTTCGGGGAGCAGATGCGTTTAACCTGTGGAATCGATGTGTTGAGGAGCACCTACGATGAATAGCTATGGAAACATGAAGGAAAGCCTTCGCAGAACTGCGGCATACCAGCAAATAGGCTGCGAGTTTATGCCGGGATATGGTTCGGACGCCTTCCGCATTACCGTGCAGGACGGGGCCAAGCGCGTGTCAGACGTATTCCATATCTATAACGATGGCGACCTAAACGCGGCCATCAATAAGCTGTATGGGCGGCTGTGATGCGCTCTATCAACTTTGAAGAGCTTGACGAGGATGAGGACGGCTGGATTCAGATTACCTTGACGGTGATTACCGACGATCCGGCCCTCTTGAGCCGCGCCAGGAAAGCAATGAGGGCGGTCGTGGATGATACGCCCCGCCTAAGCGCCATAAACGGCCCTAGGAGCGACGATAATGCCTAAACAGCTACTGGGGTATGGGGTCGTCCTATTCGCTCTCCTAGGCCTCCTAGCGGCCCTCCCAGGGGCACTTATCGCTATCCCCCTCTGGTGGGTGGCCTTGCTCCTTTTGGACATGATGGAGGACTAATGGCTCTCAAACGTGAAGCCTGTGACATCCACTTCTCAGACTGCGTGAGGGCGAGGGCTAATTTTTGCTGCGAATTTTGCGGCAAACCGTTCAAGGGCCGCGATCAAGGCATTCATTGCGCCCACATCCACGGAAGGCGCCATAACAGCGTCAGATGGTCCCTGGACAACGCGGTGAGCCTTTGCTCGTACCACCATCGATACTTCGGAGAGAACCCCACGGAGTTTTTCATGTGGCTTGAGAAGCATCTGGGGCGTTGGCATTTAGATGTCTTGCTTGAGAAGAAGAACGCAATCTTCAAGGGCAGCAAATACATCAAGAAGGAGGTCGCAGACCACTACAGGACGCTTTTGGCGCAGTTTGGGAAGTTCGATAAAGACGGGACCTGGCACCCGCATGAGTTCTCTGAGGAAGACAGGCCCGAGTGGGTCTCATACAACTGATCGCCAGTCGAGGCCCTGGAACATCAGGGCTTCGGCTTCCCTGCGCTTGACCAGTCCGCTAAGAACTCGCCCGCCAGCTTTATTCCAGCGCCGAATTTCATCAGGGACAGCCCCAAGATCCCCAGCGTTAAGCCGACGAAGTAGGGTGCTGCTCTTGAGGTTACCTGGACCCAGGTTGAAAACCCACGAAACCAGCGCGTCGAACTGACACTGCTCAAGGCTGCGTTCACAGAGTGCGGTGACATACCCTTCAAACTCCTCAAGATCCTCGATCAGAAGAGCTTCAGCAGCCTCCTGATCAATCACATCACCTTCTTCAACACCGAAGGTATGGCCGTAACCAATAGTCCATACCCCAGCAGGGCACAGGTAAGCCTCAAGCTCACAGCCCTCAAAATGCTGGATAAGGGCTTGGCCTTCACTGCTGACCTGCACAGCTCTCGACCTTGCCACACATTGCTTCAAAGGCGACGTTGTGGCCGATGATCTGCTCGATAGTGCCTTCCGTATCCGAGCGGCTAGCGCAGATAGGTTCAAAAACCAGGCAGGCAGGTTCAGTCCCGGAAGGAGCGCTCGCGCACCCCGTCAGGGTCATTGCCATTGCGAACGCTACGACGCGCATTGATACCCCTCCTTACACTGTCTGCCATTGCCTTCAGACTATCGGACTCATGGGACGCCTTCCCATGCCCCTTCCCCGACCGATAGGCCCAGAAGATGGCTCCCAGGACGGCTAGGACGAGGATGGTCTCAAGCAACGCCGCGCTCCATCAGACGGTCAAGCTTGGCATCTAACGCCTCGAGGCGATCAATGACGCGGTTGATGTCCGCGTGGACCTCCGCCTTCGTCACATACTCTTTCGCCATCTCTTCCCGAGTCCGGTTCAGGAGGATGCCGAGACGCTGGATCTCCTCCCCCTTCGCCGCGTTGCCCCTCTGCATCTCGTCGAACTTTGACTTGATGGTCCAGGTGAGAAGGCTAATCGCAGCCGTCAGAACCGAACTCCAGATGATTGCAGCGTCCATGCCTCAGTCCTTATTTCGTGCATTCCACAGATCGAAGAGGGTGCGGATCTTTTCCTTCATGGTCTCCTGGTCGGCGTGCATCTTCGCCAGCACGATCACAAGACTGATAAAGCCCGCAAAGATCGGCCACAGGCTGACCAGGATGTCCAGACGGTTGTCCACCGCACCCCTCCATCGTCTTACTCTTCGTCGGCGTTCTTGTTCTTGCCGACATTGCCCGCCAGCACGTTCAGCACACGCAGGACAGACGCGATGATCTTGTCATCTGCCGTCGATGGCGTGAGCGCCGTGATCGCAGTTGCTGCGGTGATTACGGTCGTGATCGCCGTAAGCCATGCGGGGAATGCTTCAAAGAGCGCAAAAAAGTTATCCATTATTCAGCCCCCCAGGGAATGCCAAACGCAACGCCTTCCTGCGGATCGTCTTGCGCTTCCGCCTGGAGGCCTGCCTCGATCTTATCTCGGTCCACGTGGCTGAAGACCCAGTGAAGGACAAAGTCCTGGGTCAGCGCCTCGTAGGGGACGAAGTCAGGAGCAGACGGGTCCGGGGTGAGCCGCACCGCGCCAGCAGAAAAGGCGCTACCGTCAACGGTGGAAACGCTTGCCTGCCAATCAACGACAGACACACCACCCGTCTCCGCATCGCGCTTGAGGTTGGAAACAGTCCAATTCACTTCAGCCATGTTGCCCTCCTTAGGCGTAGGCTACGGTGCAATCACCGTTTTCGTAAGCATCAACCTGGATGTCCCAGGTTACTCTGACACCGCTAACGACGGTCGCCGTAACGGTGACCTCGCTAACCCCGTAGGACGTGGTCAATACGACGTTGGGGCTGGTCACAAGGTCTGCGAAGGTCGTCATTACCGCCGTCGCACTGTTTACAGCACGAATCCCCATGACACGATAGGCGAACCCAGCGTCTGCCCCGGTGTCTTGAGTGACCGCCGCTCCCACCTTAATGACATTGTTCGACCAGGACGGTCCAGGGGGGAGGCTGATCGTCGCCGTCACCGTGGTCCCAGACGCCGTGATCCTGCGATTGAACTTGTGCGTTCTCTTGGGAAGGACGTTGTCTTCAATCGAGCCGTTGACGATGTTGCCCCGGACTAGGTTAAACGAGCCGCCAGAGCTTTCATCATAGGGCACACCACCCGTCCCCTGGGTGATCTCGTTCTCCCGCAGGACGATCCCGGTGGACCCAGAATTGAACGCCCGCACCGTCGCGAAGTTCGCGGCACTGGCGCTGTTGTCAAGGACGTTCCCCTGGATAATGTGGTTCGGGCTGTTGTCGCAGATGATCGCGTAATTCCCGCCAGTGATGATCCGGTTCCCGGTAATAAGACAGCCATCACTAAAAGAGCCGCTGATCTCCATGCGATTGCTCAGGATGAAGTTATTACCGCTCACCGTTGCAGCCCCGGCGTTATTCAGGAGAACCTTGCCAGTTGCTGATCCATTCGTGGTGTTGTTTGAGATCACGATCCCGCGTCCAGCAGGATAGACCCCAGAGCCGCTGCTTGAGATCAGGTTGGTAAAGACTCCGGTGAACACGTTGCTGTCAACCACGCATCCAGAAACGCCGACAAGCTCAACGCCGTACAGGGAACAGTTCTGGAAGTGGTTATTCGAGACAATGCTGTTCTGCACCGGCCCAGACAGGGACACCCCGAAATCGCAGTTTGAGATGTAGTTCCCCTGGACCACGATGAACGAGGCGTTGTAGTTGCTGCCGTTGTCGTGGTTGATGACCTCGATAGCCATTCGGGGGCACTGGTTCACCCTGTTGTTCAGGAAGAACACGTTCGCCACGTTGTAGCCCGCTGCCGACTTGAAGAAGGCGCAGTTTGCATAGGAGGTCGCGTTGTCGAAGATGCAGTCCCGGATCGTTATGTCGTAGATGTTGCCGCCGTCGAAGTTAATCATCGACTGCGTGCTAGGCGATACAGACGATTGCTCTGTCGTGAACTTCAGCCGCTCAAAGTTTACGTCCTGAATGGTCGAAGTCCCGACAGATCGGAAGATCATGTCCCGCGTTAGGCCGGTTGCCGCCGCATCCTTCAGGAGGACGCTGGGCTCTCCATCTCCAAACAGGGTGATGTCGCTCTTGAGGGTGATCGCTGTCTTGAGCCGATAGGTCCCAGGCGGGAAATAGACACTGCCGTTGGTGGCATCGACAGCAGCCTGTATCGCTGCGGAATCGTCTGCCACACCATCCCCAATGGCCCCGAAATCAAGGACCGAAACGGACTCGATGTTCCCTGCTAAGGGAGAGCTAAAGACTAGCTGCCCGTTCTTGTCGCTGACGAAGATGCTGTAAAAGCGATCAACGAAAAGCTGGGAAGGCGTCCCATTGTTCGACGGATAGCCCGCGATAGTCTTGATCGGCTGCGGCGCAGGAATCGTCAGGTCTTTGTCCCAATAGACCTGGATCTGGTTCGTCACCGTGTTGGTGTTCGGCTCGCCAATATAGATCGTGCCGTCTTCCAGAGGGGTGCCGTCTGCCCCAGTGAAGACCGGGAAGGGCGGCGTAACGCTGATGGCGGTCATCTCATTCCCCCTTAGGCGGTAACGTAGGCGATAGAAACATCGCCATTTTCGTACGTCGTGGTTTCAATGTCGAACCACATCACCATCCCGGCATTCGATGCGACCGTAGCCGTCACGATGAGCTGGAGGATGCCGTAGGTCGGGGCAAGGGTGATGCTGGAGCTGGTCAGGATGTCGGTGCTGTCGTTAGCCACAGCCGTCGTCGCATCAAGAATGCGCAGACCGTAGAAGCTGCTGGCAGTCCCATCCAAGCCAGAAGGCGTGTCATTGTTCACCGCACAGCTCGCCTTCACAGAGACCGCAACAGGGCTCCAGGAGACGCTTGCGGGGAAGGTGATGGTAGCCGTGGCCGTCGTGTCCCCAGACATCTCTAGGCGCCGCGTGAAGCGTTGTACGCGCCCTGGGAGGATGTTCTGGTTGGCAACCTCGTTAGCAGACGAGCAGTACGCCGCCCCGATACCCTTGATAATGTCTGCGTCATCGTAGACGGATGCCGTGATGAAGGCCCGCGTCCCCGACTTCACCCCATAAATGGCTTCGCTATAGTTATAGGCTAGGACCTGGGAGATCGGTCGGGTCGGATGTCCCGTTGACACAGCGGGGTTCGTCCATCCCGTCAGAGAGGGTGAGTTGATCGTCAGGGTGTTGATGTTCCCAGCGGGGTCAGCCTGAATCGGGCCAACTGCCACATCTCCGTAAGAGACATAATCGGGAACATATTCAGAGCTGCAATTCGACTGGTACGGACTGTTCAGGACGGCGGTGCAGGAGCCACCAAAACCAAAGACCCCGTCACCATAGGAGTATTCAGCTCCACAGGTGTTCAGCGTGACGTTCGATGAGACGAAGTGATAGACCCCTTTCCCCGTGGACTGACTACCGAAGCCAAAGCCGTAGGGGTTCGGACCTGCCGTCCCCGTGCCGCTGGTGTAGTTCGCGTAATCCGCGCCACAAGAGTTCAGGGTGGTGTAATAGGCAGCATAGAAGTCCCACGCCTGACCACAGTTCTCCGCCCAGCAGCTATTGAAGGTCAAGCTGGTCTTGGAGCTGATGTCGCTGAAGTTGTAGGCGTTGACAGAGTTCGCGCAGTTGACCTGGTTGAAGGTCATCATAAATACGCCGGTCCCTGCATAGAGGCAGTTGTTGGCGTTCCGAATGTCTACGTTGGTCAAGGCGGAGTTGCTGCAAATTCCGTTGAGGTTCCCGAAGAAGATACCGTCCACAGAGGCAGTAGTGGCCACCCCAGTCCGATCACCCCGAATACCAATATCCTCGATGCTGTTGTACCGATTGCTCATATAGACCGTAGCGGTCACGGATGCCGCGTTGATCGTCTCAGGCGTAGTGTCGGTTCGGATGATCCGCGAGACCCCTTTCCCGTCACCAACGATCCGCTTGCTGCCCGTCAGGCGAAGGGCCAGGGTGGTCAGGTACAGCCCCTCCGGGAAGTAGACGTTGTCCTCAGCGGCGAGGGCGGCTGCGATGGCCGCTGTGTCGTCCGTCACGCCGTCACCGATGGCCCCGTAGTCCTTTACACTGACAGGGGCAGCAGGGGCGACCTCCGCGACGTTTTGAAGCTCGGTGCCGTTCTTGTTCTGGACCACCAGGCTGTAGGGCTTGCTGGCGTAGAACGGAGACGCGACCCCCGCGTTCGAGGGGTAGCCGCCAATCGTCGTGATCGGCTGGGCGGCAGGAACGGTAAGGGCTTTGTCCCAAAACACCGCCACAGGGTTGGCGAGGGTGTCTACATTGGGAAGCCCGACGTAAATTTTGCCGTTCTCAAGCGGCTGCCCGTCGATGTCAGTGAAGACGGGGAAGAACGGAGTGACTTTGATGCTCATTCGTTAGGCTCCTTGAGGGCATCGCGGACGCGAGCTTTCAGCTTTTGGTCCTTAACAACAGTTAGAGCTTGCTGTATTGCCATCCTCGTTACCGGAGCAACGGCAGATAGCCTGTTTTCTGCAATCATTTGCATGGCGTTTTGAAGCGCGCTTGAGGTGTTGGAATTGTTGATGGCGCCAGCAGGGGCCGTACCAACGTCAGCCATAACCTCTGCTAGGTCTCTGATCATCTGCGCCTGACGCTTCCCGTAGAGAGATTCAAGTTTACCTTGAGCATCAAACTTCTGAACAGCTTTCGCAAGCCGCCCAGGTAGAATCGGGCGCACTCCTTGCTGGTTAGGGGTCGTCGAAAGGCTTGAATCCCGAATATACTTCAGGACTTGCGCCTTCAGTTCCGCCCATGCCTGCTTTCCTGGCTCACCGGAACGCAACAGTTGCGCACGGACCTTGTTCATTTCCTCAAGATCCGAGAACCGCATCACCTTATCGAAGACGTCTTGCAGGGCGACCTTGCGCTCGGTCGTGCCCTTTTTCGTCTCAATTAGACGTGATACCAGGCCGATGTTCTCAAAGCGATCAGCGTACTCTGCGCGCTTCTTCCGGGCCTTCCTGTAGACCTCGCCGCCCTTGCCTTCCGTAATGTTGTCAATGGCGCGGATAACGCGGCGTGCGAAAAGAGCGTCCCTAGGGTCATTCCAGTCCGTTGCGCGGTTGATGCCCTGACGCAGCGTTTCTATATCGTTGATACTGCCAGTTCCGCCTTGTAGGAAAGGGCCAGGGTCGTTACTTCCTTCAATGGTCTTGGGCTCAAGGAACCCAAGGCGCCGAGCCTCGTCTCGAGCGATTGCAATGCTGGGGGCAACGCGCTCATAGGAGCGAAGCTCCATTAGAACGTCTGCCAGAGGCTGCATCTCTACCTCTTCAGCCATCGCACCGACTTCCCTGGCCTCCTTGTAAAGCTTTTGGATTTCCCTTTTTTGCTTGTTCGCAGAAGAGACAAGCGCCTGCACCGCCTCTGCCCCTGCCTCTCGGGCCGTGGTAGCAATAGGGTCAAGCACGTCAATGAAGGCGTCAAAGTTGGCTAGGCCAACGCCGCCCTGGTTATCAAGCCGCTCTAAGATAGGCTCACCAACCCCCGCCAGCTTTGCCGTCTCGCGCTCAAATTGGAGCTGCCCGAAGTTGCGAGTCGCTTGACCTTTGGTGAGGGCTGCTCCGCCCTCAAAAGGGACAGGAAGGCTTAACGCCCGCTCCCTGCGGACGGTCTCTGCTGGCACCTCCGCGGCGCCTACAGACCTCGGACCAGCCTGGAGAGTTGGAGCTTCCTCAACAACATCCAGAGCTTCCCCGGCAACAGAGGGCGCCATAGGCTCTGCTTCACCAGTAACAATGCGCGGAGGAGTAGCAGGGCGCTGCCCGGTGATCCGCAGCCGTGCCTCATCTACCATAGGCGCTTCAGGCGCTACAGGCACCTCAGGAGCCGCTGCACGGCGTTCCGGGATGGCTGCTTGGGCCATGCGTGCCCTTTGGGGAAGAGTAGCTGCTGCCGCGCCAGGAAGCCCTGCCGTTGGCAATACGGGAGGAAGCTGTGCCAAAGGCTCAGATGCTTCTGCTACCTGCCCGAGCATACGCTGAGCCATTTCAGTACGGGGGGAGTAGGTGAGACTCTCCGCCCCACGCATTGCCGCCTCCTGGATCGCCTGTGCCGCCTGAGGGGTACCGAACTCTCCGCGCTCAATAGCCCCAATGCCAGCGCCAATCGTACCGGCAAGCATCCCTGCTGTACCGCCTACAGCGCCCGTTCCGAGAGTTAGAAGGGTCTCAACGGCAGCGATGGCTTCATTCGGGACGCCCATATCGCGGAGGCCGAGCAAGGCATCCCCTACGCTGTAGTTTTCAGGCAGGTCAGGTATCAGTGAGCGGGACGGACCAGTCGCACCCTCAAGCTCTGCCCCTCCAATGGTCGGGATCTCGGGAGCAGTCCCCGGCTCTGCGCTACGCGCTTGATACTGCTGGAGGGCGTACTCAAGAATGACCTCCCGAGGAGCACCCTCAGGATGATTGACCTTGATGATCGAGCCGTCAGGGGCGTTTACGGAAGTGACAGGCATCTATTCCTCCACTATCGAGAAGCCAGCGAAACGGTCGTCGCCACCTGCGCCAGCCACGTCTTGCTTGCTAACAAAGTTCTTTGGATTGCTTAGCCACTTCTCAATAGTCATGCCAGGACGGCTTAGCTCGATAGCAGCACGGCGCAGCTCTCCCTTCAGCTTAATCTGCGCGTCTCTTCGGGCGATAATTTGCTCCTTCAGGATTTCGGGGTCTTGAATACCATCCAGACCGCCGACTCGAAGGGCCAGGTTCATCTCAGACTCGCTCAAGGCCCCAAAGGTGTAAGCGTTAAGGATGTCTAGGCCAAGTAGGTCGCTAATCCTTTGAAACTCTCTCGTCTGCGCGCTAATGCTTGGGAAGAAGCTTGCCAACAAGCCTGTCTGAGCGCCCTTGTTCAATGCGTCAAGGGCTTGATTGTAGAGATCGATAGACCGATCAATATTTTCCATTTGGCCAAGAGCTTTGTCAGCCCTTGCTTGCAGATTCTTAGCTTGAGCGGTCCCGCCTGCTGTAATTGCCGCTTGCTCTGCTTCATACTTAACTGCGTCTTCGATAACGCGCGCAGCCTCTTCGCCTTCTACGATCCGACCGTCTGGCGCACGGACGACCCTGCCTAAATCTTTTGTGACATAGACAATGGTGCCATTTTTGTACTCCCTGCTAGAGTGAGTTTGGCCGGCCTTTTCCCCTATGCCTTGAAGGAACTCCTGGCCGAACGCCATCCCGCCCTGGGTGGCAAGGGCGTCCACCACGGAGTCCGCGTCAATATCAGCCAGCTTGCGGATGGTTTGCAGGCTCTGCACTTCCTGCATATCTCCAGCATTCCGTGCTGCCTCAATCCGCTGGTCCAATAGGTTCTTGCCTTGCTCGGGGTCGTACTTAAAGGCAAAAATGAGCTGCGACAGATCCCGTTTAGCCACGTCCCGCTGCTCGTCTGTCATAGCCTCAAACGAAGCCTTGACGGTGTTCACCATCTCAGGAGGAGTGACCTGGAGGAGCTGGACGTAGTCCGAGACGCCTTTGTTAGGCTTGCGTGCGAACTCATTGAACGCCGAGCGGAACATATCGTTCTGCTGTTGCTGCTGGCGCGCCTGATATGCCCCCTGGAAGGCCTGTAGCGCCTCCTGGGCGGGGTTCTGCACCATGTTTAGGTAATTGAAGGGCTGTGTAACCTGTGCCATGTCCGGTCCTCAGATGATGGGGGTCTGTAGCCCTGCGTTGATGTTGACGCTCGGCGGGAGGGGCGCGAAGACATTGCCAGGGGCCATGCCGCCACCTGCGCCGATATTGACCCCAGGGGGCGTGCTGCCGA
>Ga0208898_1002383_pt1 | contig 11565 bp, 18 predicted proteins | sample VirMetDEL_Mar_4_FD_184513 | JGI IMG/M metagenome (GOLD analysis project Ga0208898, IMG submission 184513) | Aqueous microbial communities from the Delaware River and Bay under freshwater to marine salinity gradient to study organic matter... | ecosystem: Environmental > Aquatic > Marine >...
CGATTCAGGTAATGTTATAACATAACACCCTAACTCTTTAATGCCCCCCATTACTTAATAAACTACTGTATAAACATACACTTATGACTCCCTGTCATGATCTAGTGTTCCCCTTGCTATATAGCCACAGCATATAGTGCCTGCATGAGTGTTACCGCTAGTAACGCAGTGTTACCTTGGGTAACAGTGGTGTTACCGAAAGTAGCATTCTAAAGTAACACTTCACCTGTATGTATATACAGTACTTTCACTGTAACCCCTTGATTTTATTATGATTCCCAAAACTTGGCACGCTGTCTGCATTGTATCTAGCGACAACCCGTAGCCGGGAGCATCCCTGGTAGACAAGACCAGGGCACACTGCGAAGGGCTAACGTGGTAGGGCGGTATCCCTACCTAGGGCTAGGGCCTTCTGTCTGTACCTGTCACCGTCTGAGCGTTCCTCATGATGGGCATGGGTTAGGGCAGAAGGGTGGCAGCTAGCCCGAAAGCACGAGCCGGTCCGCGCTGGCAGTGTTCCTTGGAATCTGTCCAATAAGGTACCTAGTCCGCGATATGGGGCATGCCATAGTCGAACACTCCCTGGCCTCTGCAACCGTCCTCTAAGGTAAGGCTAGGGGTGACCCTAGGCTGTTAAGTAGCAGCCCTGCCTAAATAAGCGCCCCATCATGTCCCGAATCAGGGTAAAGCATTGGCCTATTTGGTCACATGCTGCGCCTTGGTTTACATGGTGGGCTTTTCAATGGGCATTCATTCCGAGTGTCCATTGTCCAAGCCTATCAAATGAGGATTCAATCATGGCTATTACTTCGATTAAACAGCTTACCTCTCGCCTTAAGGCTGCTAATAAAGTCACGGTGCAGGGTATCGTCCGCGAAGCATCGGTTTTCTGTGGTGCTCAGCTTAACGAACACCGCAATGCTGACCCCGTGACCATGCTTTATAAGGCTATTCCTGGCCTTGCTTCTAAGCCTAAGGGTGTGACTCAGACCAACCTTCGACAGTACGTGGAAAGCATCGGCCTAGACTTTGACAAAAAGCGCAAGGTGTTTACTTTCCGTAAGGGTGTGAACCTGCAAGCCTTCGATGCCGAATGGTTCCAAGCCTTCGTGAAAGAGCCGGAAGCCTTGCCCCTGGAAGCACGTGCTACTCGCAATATGACGACAGCTATCAAGCAATTCATGGAAGCTGGACTCTCTGAGGACGATATCGTGCAGCGAGTCGCTGGCATCATGAAAGCAATGGCGGAGGCAGAATAATGGAAATTGCAGAATTGCAACGCAAGCTTGACTCCCAAGCACTTCACCTAGGCGGCGCTATTGATAGCGCCGTTGCACAAAAAAACAATCTGATTAAAAGCATGCGCAACGAATTACAGAAAGCTGTCGCCGCGCATGGAAAAGGTAAGCACCATGTGGTGGAGTATCAATTAGATCTAATGCTCCATCTACTAGATCTAGCGGAGGCAGAGTGAATAGCGCAGCCCGTCGAGCAGCAAAGCGTGAGGCCCGGAAACAGCTAGCGAATGACGTACTGTTCGCTCTGTTTCTAGGTCTTGTGGGTTTAATCATAGCGGCACTGCTGGCACCTATTTGGTGGTTCATTGTGTCGCTAGCTTTCCTATGGTGAGGAGGTTTTATGACTGAGGGTGAATACATTGCAGAGTGTCATCGAGGCTTTGCCAAGTACGGGTTCACTGTTCCGCCTCTGTCTATCCCTGAGCTGAGCTATCTGTTCCGCGAGGGGTTCAGTGTAGACGATGCGTACGGTGTAGCCTGTGACGTTAACGCTGATATACCTTTTGACGATGCGGTCCAAGCGTTGTGTGACGTAGACCGTGGATGGTTTGACTATGCTGAGGAGTACGAACGATGAAAGCTAAAACTGTACTGTGTTTTTCTCTGTTTCTTTCTGTGCCTGCACTCGCTGAGGTTCATGCGACGGCGAACGCTAAGCATGGGGGTGAGTACGTGCTTCTGACTGCTAAGTGTGAGAGTGGTGGACAGCAGGCGTACGTGTACCTAGACGATGGTCGCACTGAGGACGGCTGCTGGACTGTGGATACTCGCACTGTAACTGTGGTGTGGGAGGAGACAGGCAAGCGTCGCTATCCTAAAGCTGACTTCAAGCTGGCTAAGGAAACTGTGGAAGTGCAACGCACTGTGACTGTGACTGAACGCCGGGAGTGGTGATGGCAGACTGTAAAGAGTGTGGCGCGGAATACCCTGACGCTCGCAAGGTGTTAGGTTACTCCGTGTGCCTGGACTGTGGCGAGACTGTGCAGAGTGTTCGAGCTAGGCTCTCGCAGTCTCTTTGTTTGCAACATAAACAGGGCTATGTTCTAGTGCGTAGCCGCGACGATGTTCGCCAGTTAAATACGGGGAAAGTCTATGCTTAAGCTAAGAAACAGTGACGTATGGCGTGCGGTTCAAGAGCGCGAGGAATTCAAGAACAATAACGGCACTCTGTTCGGCAAGTGGGTGACTCCTTTTCTGTATGTGGTGTATTCCTATGGTGAGCACTGGCCTCTGTTTATGTGGGATGGTAGGCCAAAGATTTGTGCTTGGGCTTACAATACTGATAAGTACAGCGTGACTACCAGCAGGCATTTTAATCAGGCTCACCCTCAGTGTGACCGTGTTTATCCAGATGGATGGGCGGGCCACGGGGTAGGCGCTGATGCTGAAACTCTGAAAGCTTATATACGCAAATCTAAAGCGGAGGCAATGGAGACTTATGTTTAACCCTTATGGGATTGACTCTGTACTGCGTGGCATTCTGAAAAGCAAGGGGTTCACTCTGAGGTATCACGATGACCCTGACCCTTCAAGGTTTGCCTACACTGACGGCAAGTCTCTGTATCTGCGCCGTCCTGATATGTCATGGACCAGGCAGCAGTTAGATATCTGGATCTATGCTGCGTTCCATGAGCAGGGACATAACTCTGAGAAGTGTCGCGATATCTTTCCGCTATTGAAAGCGAAGCGGCCTAGTAAACTGCTGAGCCATTGTCTGAATATCGCTGACGATTACAGGCAAGAACGGCTGAACCACGGTGAGTATCAGGGCCGTGATGAAGCTATGCATCGAGGCAGAATCGCATGGTCTAAGCAGGGCCATGAGGAACTAGCCAAGCAGCTAAGTAGTTTCGAAGAGGATCAAAAACTGCTAGCTGCAACGCATACCCTGTATGTGTGGTCAGACTGGCTGCGTTCTAAGACCTTCATGCCTGGGCTACCTGTGAATCAATCCCTGATGCAGCAGCGTGAGCTGGACTGGTTCCAAGCACTCATGGACCATCAGGATCTAGCTACCATCGAGACAGCAGAGCAGGAGTACGAGTGGACTCTGCGTGTGCTGCGTGATGTGTTCAAGCTAGACGAAGATGAAATAGGTGAAGGCAAGGGCCAGGGCAAGGGCACTGGGGAAGGTGAAGGCGGTGAAGAAGGTGAAGGTGAGGGAGTCTACGGTACTGTGAAGTACGATCCTAACGTAGACAATCACGGCACTGGCGAGAGCCAAGGCTGCAAGATCCTGTACGAAGATACTTACGGTATCAACGGTGCCTTTATCCCTTGTGAGATCCGTGAGCGTACCCCTCGCGATCCCTTGCAAGTACAGCCCACTAACCTGAGCAAGCAAGTGTCCAGGCTGATCCAGATCCGTAGCAAGTCTCACTGGGAGGACTCCCATAAGTCAGGCAGGCTAGGCCGTAGGGTTCATCGTGTACTACAGAACAAAGACGATGTGTTCCGACGCAAGGTAGATGCTCTGACCATGAACAAAGCAGTGAGCATTCTTGTGGACTGTTCCGGTTCTATGTCCCGGTATAAATTACCGCCTGCAAAGCAAGCCTGCTACCTGCTAGCCGAGGCAATTCAACCACTTAAAGTACCCTTGGAAATCAGTGGGTTCAATGACACTGGCAAGCCTATGATTTACCCGGTGCTCAGGTTCGGTGAACGGCTGAGTAATGATGCACTGAAACGCAGGATCAATGGCCTAGATGCAGATCATTGTAACGATGATTACTCTGCAATTCTGTATGCCTACAACAGACTCATGCAGCAGAAGACAGCAGGGCATGTGCTTATCGTGCTGTCCGATGGTTCCCCTGCACCGAGCGAGTACCGTAATCAGATCGACGCTGTACATAAGCTAGTACAGCAGCTAGAGAAACGCATCGAGGTGTACGGTATTGGGATTTGTGATGACAATGTGAAGTATATTTACAGTAAGCATCAAGTGTTGAATGATCCACAAGAATTACCTAACGTGCTGTTTAACTTACTAGAGAGGGTTATCAAATGACTGACCAACTAGACAAACTGCGTGACGCACTCCGCTCTGTACACCAGGGCAGCCATGATATTCCCAAGCCTACGCCTAGGCCCACTGTCTCTGAGTTCGAGGAGGTGGACACTAACACTGGCGAGTATCCTATGTTCTCGGATTTGTTCTATGCACCTGTAGAAATCCCAGACTTCGAGGTGCGCATTCCAGAACATGAGTACTCTGACTGGATCAAGCAGTTCATTCCTACTGCTAGTGGTGAGTTCATCTGGCCTAAGCCACAGACTGAATACCTAGTGCATCGTCTGATTCATGGCAGCAAGGTCCGTGCTGTGGGCTATGCAGGCTGCGGTAAGACTGAGCTAGGCAATGAGGTGTGTGCCAAGCTGGGCATCCCTATCATGCAGCTATCATTCAACGCTGCGCTAGAGGTGCAAGACTTTGCAGGCAAGACTAACATTCGCAACGGTGAGACACGTTTCATTGAGTCTGATCTTGTGCGGTTCTATCGTGAGTCTGGTCCCCGTTTGATACAGCCTAATGAGCTGTCTCGTATGCGGTCTGATGTTGCTATGTTCTTTCAGTCTGCCTGGGACAGTGGTGAGTACCTTACGCTAGCAGAGAAAGAGACTGACAATATCGTACGTCCTGGTGATGGTCTGATGTGGTATGCAACAGACAATACGCTAGGTCTAGGTGACGACATTGATAAGTTCTCTGCTGCTAATATCCTTGACGGTTCAGTACTTGACAGATGGCAGATCACTCTGCGTATGCAGTATCTCAGTGAGACTGACGAGGTATCTCTGGTACGTAAGTGGGAACCCAGCATCAAGGAGAGTATGGCTAGCAAGCTAGTGCAGTTCGCTAACCTGTGCCGTCAGATGTACAGTAACGGCGAGCTGTCTCTGCCTGTGTCACCCCGTCATCTCAAAGAGATCGCAGCGTGTGCTGCATCATGGCGTAACCCGATTACTGCTATCCGTGCTGTGATCTACAACGCTGTGCCAGTTAACGAGCAACCCCAGATCAAGAACGCAGTACACACCATTGGATTCAACCATAGCTTTGGAGACCTGTAATGGATACTAAACAAATTGAACTGCTGTACGCTGATCTCAAAGACAAGTGTAATGGTGAGTACGCTTGGAATACTACTGCTGTCCGTTCTGCTGCTGATGGCACTCGTGGTGAGTGGCTTGAGTGTTTCAACAGTCAGATCTTTGGACGCCAACCTAAATCAAGTCAGATGGCTCTGTGTTTATTCCAGGACAGAGATATCGTAGACAGGTACTATGTTTGCCAGCACATAATGGTTAAGTACAAGCGTGCCTTTCAGTTCTCTGGTATTTTGTACAGCAGCGTGGGCACTGCTACTCCGTATCACAGTCATGTGCCTAGCACTATCGAGAAAGTAAACAGCATGCTGTGTAACAACAGTTTCATTCGCCTTGAGTCTCACCAGTTCCCTAAGTTCTCAGCGTACCAGTTCGAGATACTCGGAGTTCTTAATGAAAATATCCCGTTCTGAAATTCAACGGTACATCAGTAACTTAACCCTGGATCTTGACAAGACTGTGAGATTCAACCATGAGGGCTGTGCTACCACAGTCACAAGTAAATCACTCAGCATAACGAGGAATAAAGATGGCTATGTTGCCCATTGTTTTAAGTGTAACGAATCTGGTTTTCTTCCTGATAATTCTGTATCGACAAGAAAGATTCAACCACGAAATAGCAGCAGCTCTGGAACACCATCAAACTGCACTCCGCCTAATGATGCGGCGACAAAACTATACGAGTTCTCACCCCGCATAACTGTCTGGTTAAAACAATTCCTTACTGAGCAGGAGATCATTAAACATGGTGTGGTTTCAGATAACCGTAGGCTTCGTTGTTATTTCCCTGTCAATCCTACTGGTTGGATATTTCGCAACTTTAATACTGAAGCTGGCGGTCCGAAGTGGTTCACCCGTACTCCACGTGGGTACGGTTATTATCGGAGTGACAACCCTAGTGACACTGTTGTTATTTGTGAGGACTGTGTATCTGGAATTAAACTTGCTCGTCACTCAGATGCCCTAGCCTTACTGGGCACCACACTGCACGATAACGCACTACGAATCCTTGCCAGACAGAGGTACAAACGTGGTGTTGTGTTCCTTGACGATGACTCTGCACTCGTTAAGAATCAAGCACTTAGGGTAAAGCAGAGATTAGAGCTTGTAATCCCATCGGTAACGGTCTACCATTCGGGTGGTGTTGATCCCAAGGAGACCCCTGACACGGTACTCAGGAGCCTGGTATGAGCAGCGGAATCTGGACCAAAGCCATGATCCAAAACCAGAAAGATCTTGGCACAAATTTATGTGTATTATTTCCAGTATCTTCCTTGAATAATTATATATATATTGAAAAAGATATTCTTAATTACTCACATAATAAATATATTTATAATATGTATACATCACCTGAAGTAATACAAGATATTATATTAAGAAGTTATGATTATACTGATTATATATTAATACATAAAGATCAGTTTGATAAAGTATTTAATATACTATCCGAGGTCTCAAATGATTGAGCGAGCCCTACTTAAAATCCTTGAGGACAAAAGTAATTACTCAAGGTTCAGTTCAGTACTTGGTGTGTTATCTCGTGAGACAGGAATCATAGTTAAAAACTTAGGTGAGTACTTCGAGCACAACGATGAAGTATCCTGGCCTGACTTTGCTACATGGTTCTTTCAAGTTAAACATCCCAGCATGAAAGAAGATCAGTGTGAGATATACCGCACTGTGTTTGAATCGCTGGAAGAAGATCAACTCACACACACTGAAGAACAAATCGCTGAAGCACTGAAGGAACGTGCTGTATTCACCGAGGTAGGTAACAAAGCACTCCGCATCGCTGAAGGTACTGGCGATGACCCAATGGAAATCTACCTGCTGCTTGACGACTACAAGAAAAACTCCTCGCTACTCAGTGAGGTTGAATCCCTTGAAGTAACCCATGACTTCGAAGAACTAGTGGACAGTATCACTGTGCGCTCTGGTCTTGAGTGGAGACTTGAGGAGCTGAACCTATCCCTAGGTCCAGTGAACAAGGGGGATCTGGTACTCGTAGCAGCTAGGCCAGAGGTAGGTAAGACTACCTTCCTGACTTCAGAGATCAGCTACATGCTGAGTCAGACTGAGGGTGACGTACTGTGGTTCGCTAACGAAGAGGCTGGCACCAAGGTACGGTGGCGTATTATCCAGGCTATCACTGGCATGACCACGAAAGATATCATCGCTGATAAACCCAAGGCTCTGAAGCTGTACAAAGATCTAGGTGGTGAGCGTGTACGGCTGATTGACAAGAAAGAGTTCAGCATCCATGACGTTGAACGACTCCTAGAAACCAGCGACCCAGCACTGATAGTCTATGACCAACTGCGTTTCTTCAAAGGCTTTGAGGGACAGGGTACTGACGTTGAGAGACTGAAGCACCTGTACCGTAAGGCTAGAGCCTACGCTGAGTACGCACCCAGCATCGTGGTACACCAAGCTAGAGGTGACGCAGAGGGACAACTGTACCTAACCCAGCAGCAGCTAGAGGGTACACAGACAGAGGTTCAAGGTGCTGTGGATGCCATGATTATGATAGGTAAATCCCATGACCCATCTCTGGATCCTATGCTACGTGGTCTTAGCATCGTCAAGAACAAACTTACAGGAGGGGCAAGATCAGACCCTTCACTGAGACACGGTACCTTTGAGGTTGAGATCCAACCAGAGATTGCAAGGTATACAAGCAGGGTGCATACTAATCCCAACAGCTAGGGAGACACATGATGTACTGCGTAATAGATCTTGAGACAACCATACGCAACGAGATCGGCAGGAACAAAGGCTCAGCACACTGGAGTAACAATCAAGTCTGCTACTACGGCCTGAAGTACATGAACCATGAACCAGAGATCTTTGATAGAGATCCTGTACCCCTACCTAGTACTAACAACATCATCGTAGGACAGAACATCAAGTTCGATCTGCTGTACATGCTACGCAACGAACAGTTCCGCGATCAGTTCAAAGAGTACGTTATCTGGGACACACAGCTAGCTGAGTACTTACTCACTGGTCAGGTAGACAAGATGATGTCCCTGGATAAGCTGGCTGCTAGGTACGGTGGGACACTGAAAGACTCTCGCATGAAAGAGTACTGGAACAACGGCATAGATACGCCAGACATACCACGAGAAGAGATCATTCCCTACCTTGAGCAGGATCTACTGAACACAGAGCTGGTGTTCCTAGAGCAGATCAAGCAAGCTCAAGCCCTAGAGATGATGCCCCTGATTACTTCCCAGATGAAAGCACTGAAGGCTACCACTGTGATGGAGTTCAATGGTATGAACTTCGACAGCGGTAAAGCAGAAATACTCAGTGATGTCTGCAAAGACCAGATGGCTACCCTAGAGAAGAACTTCAAGTCCCTGGTAGGTGCCATGAACGTAGAGCTGAACATCAGCAGTAACCGTCATGTATCTGCTGTGATATTCGGTGGTGCTCTGCCTTACTCAACTTACGAGACAGTGCTTAATGATGACGGTGAGCCTGTGCTGTACAAGTCAGGCATGAAGAAAGGTCAGGTCAAGACAAAGAGAGTCACCGAGCAAGAGTACTTCACTCGCAAGGTAGATCCCATGAAGCACATCATCAGTGCTAACAGCAATGGCTACGATGTCAGCGTGACTGTGCTGGACCACCTACGTAAGACTGAGCCTGGTGTGAAGGATATCTGTGAGCTGGTACTCAGACACAGGGAACTGGCAAAGCAGGTCAGCACGTACTACGATGGGTTCCGAGCCTTGCAGTATCCAGATGGATACATCCACGGTGAGCTGAAGCATTGCAATACCCACACAGGTAGGCTTAGTTCTTCAGCACCTAACCTACAGAATCTCAGGAGCAGCTAATGACCGATACAGTACCCAAATACACCCAATATGACTCATATAAAAATCAAGCAAAGGGAGAAGAGTGATGGACAGCTTTAGTATTGATGTAGCAGATCTAGTTGAGCACGAAGATGGTAGCTGTACTGTTACTTGCAACATGAGCACTGAAGCTACCAGATGGCTTCTTGAAATAGCTCTGCAGAAAGTTCTTATGGATGCAGTGAATGCTCTTGAACAGGAGGCTAAGGATGCTAGCTGAGATCACAGATGACGCTGCTGATGCTATTGTTCGGGAATCTTTAAGAGAAATTCTTGAAGATTTTGAGTCTCAACTAGACAACAAACAACATGGTGCGTTCTCTTACGACCCAGAAACAAACACTAAAAAACTAAAGAAAGCAATAAAAGCTTTCCGCCATGTACTTGACTATTACGAGGGATACCCATGAGCATCAAAGAATGCATCGTCAGCAGATTCACTGATGGTGTGATAATGGAGGCAGACTACTCTCAGCTAGAGGTAATAGGTCTAGCCTACGCAAGCAGAGACATGAACCTGATGGCGGACATTCGCAACGGTATCGACCTACACTGTATGTCTGCTAGCTTCTTGTATAACCACGGCTATGACTTCATCAAGCTCCGAGTACAGCAGGGTGACGAGGACTGGGTACTAAAGCGCAAAAAAGCTAAGGGTCCAAGCTTCCAGCTACAGTACGGTGCTGGTGCTCACAGCATAGCTAAGAACTGCAACATCAGCATCGACGCCGCCAAGATGTTCATTGCTAATTACTACAACCGCTACACTGGCGTTAAGGATTGGCAAGACAATAACGTAGAGAAAGTGCGTCAGTCACGCATACCTAGTGAGCACCGCACTAATAACGGATTACCTGCTGGTACTGGTGAACTTCAGTCAGTCACTGGCAGGATCTACAGATTCATAGAGCAGGACGCACCAGACTGGTCCGACAGGCAGACAGACTTTTCTCCTACGCAGATAAAGAACTATCCTGTCCAGGGTCTAGCCACTGGTGACATCGTGCCTATGATGTTAGGTGTGCTGTTTGATAACTTCTACGATAACCCAGATGTATTGCTTATTAATACAGTGCATGATAGTATCTTGTTTGATGTGAGTGGTCATGTTAACCACAGGGAGGTAGCCAGTAATATTAAATCCATAATGGAAGCAGCACCTGAATACTTTAATGCAAGATTCAATCCTAAAATTAAATTCGACCTCCCCCTAAAAGCTGAAGTGCAATGGGGTGAATCATGGGGTCACATGAAGGAGACATTGTGATGCAAACTGGCATCGTTGAAGCAGTATCCACCAAGCAAGTTAACACCCGATTCGGTGAGAAGACTGCATACTCCGTTAAGATCGAAGGACAATGGTACGGCAATGGATTTAAATCTCCTGGCGTTGAGAAAGGACAGTCCGTCCAGTTCGACTACAAGATGCAAGGTAACTACAAGAACATCACGAGTATTGTCCCGACTGGAGGAGCACCGACTCCTAGCGGTGGAACTACTAGCACTGGGTCTTGGCCTATTCCTAAAGACTCTGCTCGTGATCGGAGCATCATTCGACAGAACTGTGTCGGGAATGCTATCAAGCTCTTGGAACTTTCTAAGGCGAAGGACGTAGACTCTGCTACCGTGATTGCCACAGCACGTGATCTTGAAGCGTACTGCACTGGTGATCTTGATGCTGCTGAGTCTAGCGCATTCGATGACATCGTTGCTGGTAGCGCAGACTAGGAGGGAGCATGCAGCAAGGCCCTGATGAATCCAGACTCTGGGATCAATGGTACGAGCAGGCAATCAAAGAGCTAGATCTTAGCGACGATGATGCTGCTGATTACGCTGATCTTAGACTACGTAAATACATTCAACGGCAGCAGGATCACGAGTACTTCGATGAACTCGACCTAGATCCTGAAGACTTATGAATGTTCATGTAGATGCTGATTCATTAGTATATGCCTGCGGCTTTGCTGCAGACACTGAGCCTGTTGAGAACTGCCTGCACTTGCTGAATATATCACTACAGAAGATCGTAGATGATTTATCTCCCAGTAAGTTTCAGGTGTTCTTGACAGGCTCTTCTAATTTCAGAGACAGCATTGCTACTGACTACAAAGCTAACCGTGTGAACATGCGTAAGCCAGTACACTACCATGCAGCACGGGAGCATTTGTACACACACTGGAATGCAGTGATCGTAGAGGGCATGGAGGCAGATGATGCCGTAGCCCTAGCGCAGACCAGTGATAGCATCCTAGTGTCCCAGGACAAAGACCTACGCATGGTCCCTG
>Ga0208898_1002385_pt1 | contig 11559 bp, 5 predicted proteins | sample VirMetDEL_Mar_4_FD_184513 | JGI IMG/M metagenome (GOLD analysis project Ga0208898, IMG submission 184513) | Aqueous microbial communities from the Delaware River and Bay under freshwater to marine salinity gradient to study organic matter... | ecosystem: Environmental > Aquatic > Marine > Coastal...
CCATCCATCTATGGATGAAGAAGAGTAATCACTGCAAACGCACGAAAGTGGGCGTGCTGGCGTGGCTTACGGTACAAACGAAACGACCATAGCCGCTGGCCGCAATTGTTTCACCAGCAAATGTAGCAGTGTCGCCCGTATCTTGATTCTTGATTTCAACGATGTAACCAGCCGGGAACGCTCCGCTTGTTGTGATAGCACATGTGCCACTGCGTGTGGTGAGGATGAGGATGTTAGCGTCTGCTGATGTGATGGTGAGGGAAGTAGCGGCGGTGGTTAGCACACGGTCAAACACAGAACGAGTGAAGCGAGCGGCGTGGGTGCCGCTGTAGTACAACACATCCTTGCCGTTGTCACCTGCTGTCGTGCTGGCGATTTGCGCTCCAAACGATTGCCACAGCCCACCAAGACGACTGGCGGTAAAGTTGCCAGTGTCGCCGTTAAACGCATCAAGTTCAGCATGTGTGTCAACTGGGGTGGTGGCGGCTACGGCACCTGTTGTAACAGGAGTAAAGTAAATCGGTGAAGGGCGAATGAAAATACGCTTGTCGTTGCTCTCACTGATGCTGAGGTTGAGGTCGCCACCCGATGCTGAGTACACCACACGAATGACCGCAAGCACCACGCTTTGCGTCACATCAAGCCCACTGGACTTTGGATTACTGAGGAAAGCAGATGGGGTGGTTGGGTAGGTGTTGGAGGCTGTCGTAACCGGCGTACCCATTTCCCATGTGATGCACTGGTTGGCCGTATCGGTTGAAACATACACAACGATGAGTGCTTCTTGCCCACTGCTCAACGCACTGTAAGTAGCACGCTTGTGTGCGCTTGTGGTGGTAAACGCCACATCTTGTGTGCTACCGGGGCCACCTGCGAAAGCATAGACCACGCCATCAATCACAGCGTGCCCGCCCTCAATACGCACCGTGTAAGTGTTGGTAACTTGCTCGCACACACCCGGTAGGTCTTCGGGTGTGTTTCGTTGGGAATCACCGCCAGCCGTATCTTCCTCAAGGATGATACCGTTACCGTGTACGCCCTCAAGCATGTTTGTGAGGGAGGGGCTGGTGATGTGTTCACCGTCCACCAAACTGTCTGTAAACACCCCGCTTCCGCTCATGGATGTCTCGTTTGCCGCTGTGTGTCCCGATAGTGGATTGCCTGTCATTATGCCACCTCAATTGCGATTTGGATTTTGAGTTCGTTTGCTGATGATTTGGTTATGGGTGAAATCGTGTACCGTGCAACAGGCGTGAACTCACTTGTATCACGGAACTGGATGTACACCTCCTTGATTTGGTCAGCAAATATGGTATCGTAGGGCAGTTTAGCCTCAACGAGCAGGGAGGTGTCATCAACCACCGTGATGGTGGGGGTGAGGGTGATAGCAGGGCGACCCGCCGAGCCATCATCAGTAGTGGCTGGTGTACCGTCAAAACCCAAAATTACCTCGTTGATGTTGCTGGCGAGCGTGTCAAGTAGCAACCGCCGCATGTAATCACTAATCGGCATAAATGTTCCTCCGCTCTCTTGTTTTGTTCACACCGATGGGCAAGCCGTTCTTGCCGATTTTACCCCTATCGTGTGTTCCCTTCACACCACCGATGAGGTATGCCGTGTTAAATACTCCTCTTTCTTTAACCACCGATACGATACGCAATTCCACCTTGCCGAACAAAGCCAAGTTCTGTTCCACTACCTGCACATAGGTAGCAGGGTTGCTGTCGTTTGCACCCACGCTGGTACCCTCTGCCACGCCCTGTAGAATGCCCTCAATACCCGTGTCAAGGTTCATCATCGTAAGGTCGCTCATGTTCCTCATCGGCATATGTTTGATTTCCGTGACGACCTTATTGCCACCGTCATACTTGACAGTCATACCGGGACGCAGGTTGAGCAGGTTAAGATGACCACCACTGGATATAGAGCCACGGATAAGCGAGCGTGATTTGAGTACCTGTCGTGCGACACGACGGGCGGCGTTGGTGGTGCGGGCGGTGTTATCAACGATAGGTGCGCTGTCCTCTCGCACCTCCTCTACCTGTCCTTCTACATCGTCCACCGTGACAATTACCAAGTCATTGAGAGCCAGCGGCTGGCCTTGCACAGTGACACGGTTGGAGATGTTCTCAATCGGGTTATCGGTCTTGGCACCGAATCGCAGATTCTTGTCCACGAATACGCTCGCCTCACTAAATGTGATGGGGATGTACAGCAGATTGCCGAAGCGGTCAAGCAGGAGCATACGGCTGTCATGACGGCCAAGGAAGCGCAGGGCGGTCATGAGGTTCATGTTGTTGAAGTCTTGACCCACGAAGCGTGTGCTGTGTTTGCGTGCTGATGATGCGGTAACATTCTGCGGGCGTGAGATGTTCACGCTGGTTGCACCGCTGTTGATGGACTCACCAAGACGCACAGCCAAGTCCGTAGTACGCAGGCCCACATCCACAGGCTGGCCGAGTTTGACAGTGCGACCAGTGAACCCGATACCGTCCAGCGTCTTGCCCTTCATGTTGCGTAGGTTCACCAGCACACCAAACGATGATGATTCAACCGTGTGCGGTAACAGGCGTTGTGCTGATGCGTCAGCGTTGTAGATGAGCATGGGGCTGTTGGTGCTGGAAATTAAATCATCAGCAAAGAAAGGGGCAGTATTGAGCGAATGGCCGGGTGTGTTGTTATGCGACAATTGGATGTACGATTCGCCCTCAAGGATACGGTAATTGCGTTGCGGCATTACTTGTAAATTACGAGTGTTTTTCTTTTCCACCGTGACCTTGGCCTTGTTTGCCTTCTGCACACTGATGCGACCGTGATGAATGGCGTTGTCCACGAACACGGGCTTACGCACATGGGTCATGACCTCATCTGCGTCGGTGCTGTACCGACCAGTCCTTGTGTTTTTAAGAACGGTCATCGTATTCCTCCGTTTGAGGCCACCATCCAAGGTCTTTTACAGAATTTTCGTAATCAATGAACTCTTGGTCACGCTTTTGCTGTTCGGGATATAGGCTATTATTCAATCTCGCCCACTCACTTGTTCTTCCGATTCTCACAAGTGCTTCGGGTGGAATGTTTTGTGGAATTGCATATGAATTGAAAATCTGCCTTTCTCCGAACTCATCGGGAGAATACGATTCATCCAAATAAGCATCGTTAAGCCTATTACCTCTTATTCCCCATACATTCATCGCTCCTGTGGGTGAACGAGCCGATACTTCACCACCCATATTGTGTACCATCCTTACCACCTTTTCCATGTTGCTCGTCGTGGGTTCAATGTTGTTATTGAGCATCCATGCCCAAACTGCTTTTTCGGGCATACTTTCACCATGATAATGCTTCCAACCTTTTGTTGGTAAAGCCTTCATACCCTCGCTTTGGATTTGTTTTCTGCGAGACTCTTTTGTGTAGCGTGCGCCTCTCACCGGCCCATACGAACTGGGAAAGTCGGGGTGGAACTCGCCAAGTTCAGTTTGGCGTGAAGCCTTGAGAAAACGCCATGCCTTCTCAAACACCATATCAAACCCTCAACAGTTCCATCGCTTCAAGGACGCTCCCTTTGGTGTGAGTTTACCACCTTTGCTGGTCGGGCCTTTGACACCCGACATGCGAGCGCAAAACGACTTACGACGCTTTGCTTTCTTTGAACCGGGTTTGAGTTTACTCGGCTTGGTTGTCACGGGAGGTTTGAGGTTTGAACCTTGTTCACGCTTGGCCTTCGCTCGCCCCTTAGCGTTCAGTCCACCTTTCTTGTGGTGCTTATTTGGGTTGTAGCCATGAAACGGTTTTTCTTTCTTGGCTTTCATCACTGCAAAGGCCAGTTCAGCAGGGGAACAACAATCACAAAAATCGTAATCCATCACGAAGCATCACCACTGTGGTCATTTGAATTGTAGGTTACATCTCCTTTATGTCCTTTTGGATGCAAAGATTGAGAGAAGCGAGGTTGAACACTGAAATCCATACGCTCTTCCTTACTCTCACCCTCTTGATGGGTGCGGCGGCGAGCGGCATCTGCACGGTGGTGTTGCAGGGTGTTTTCGCTTATCACGACACGAGTAATCTCGTTGTCCAATAACGATGAATCAAAGTTGCTTTCACCTGTACCAATAATTTTCGGGCCTTGACTCATAGGCACAGTGTCGCTTGCGCTGATGTCCATGTAGTATGCGGGCGCATATGGTGGATTGGTGTCGGGATTGGTGCTACGGATGTAGGAGCCTGCCGATGCTTGACCGTTGGTTGTTTCGTACACATACAGTCCGTACTTACCACCAGCAGTGGCACCGAAGTAGTTGCTACCGTACTGTGGGCTTGACGAGTGCAAGTTGAGGTTGGAGCGGAACATCTCAGCGTGTTGTTTGTCCAGTAAACGAACTGGGCGCAACATGTAGGAAATGCGCTTGTCGGTGAGGTTGGTGCGCTGGTGCCCGTTGGTATCAGTTTGATACGGGTTGCTTGACTTCCAATGAGATGCGTTATTGGTAAATCCATATTTTTCTGCAAGGTATCCTTCAACTTGTTGTTTTTCAGTAGCCGTCATTTCCCTATTATACTGAATGACCTCGGCTATTTTCCCATTAAGATAGAATGAACTGGGTACACGACCTACCATGTATGAACTATCATCTGCTTTGTAATACGCATTTGTAGAAGTGTAATTACCAGTGCCTTGTAAATTCACTAAATAGGTAGCAGAGCCGCCTATACCGTCGCCACCTGTTATTGATGCAGTAACAAGTTCTGCTTGTCCTCCAACTGCTGAATTTGTACCAGTAGCAACAGTATTCCAAGCAGATGAACCAAAAGTCAAAGTTACATTTGTACCCGATGCTGTCGGAGGAAGACTTAGCACTATGTGTGTACTATCAGTAATACTCGCTACTGTAGTACCCACAGTAATCCCCGTACCATGTACTAAACGACCTACTACCATTGCAGAAGTGTCATCCATAGTAACAGTGGTGTTTCCGGCTACTAAATCACATGTAGCATCTACTACAGTATTAGATATACTTCCACCCCACCATTGCCATTTATTACCCGAATCCATGCGTATGTACAGATTATATCCAGCACGAGTAACTGGACTGGAAGTTCTTGACTCAATTATTCCATGTATCCCTCCATCATCTGCATCAGCCCATGCAACAAGGAAGAGAGTTATTTCATTTGTATTCAAACGAGCATCAAAGTCAACCGATAAAAAGTCATTACCGTCACAATCAACGACAGGCATGTTGTTGACATTAGAGGAAGATGCAATATACGAAGGTTGAGCAGATGCACTTCCCTGTGTTAATTCAATACCATTTGGCCCACTATCTTTCCATGATGAAACGGCATCACCATCAGCCAAATCAAGCGAGTCGGCTTTGAGCCACAACGCCATACCCGATGTAGGTATCCCACCCCATTCGGTGTCGTCAATGGGTGATACGAAGTTACGGGCTTCTGCGATGTAAGTGCCACCGAGTGGGTTGAAGTTGGAGGTATGGGAGAGGCGCATAGCACCACCCTGTGGTTGCCCTCCAAAGTCAAGGGCGGTGAGGTCGTAGTGTCCAAGTGTTTGCGAACCTGCTTGCATACCACCTTGCATAATGACACGCTGGCCTACACCACGGTCGGAGTGCAGGCTGTGAGCCTCAGTGTTAATGGCGATGAGGTTGTCATCCACACCCTCTACATTCTCGGTATCAAGTCCAATACGGGGCGCACTGCGGCTTACAGCATCTTTGTGTGGTGAATCTCCACTCACTGTTTCTACACGGTCACTTACTACGGCTTCGGGCTTGAGCAAGCCGTCTTCTGCAATGTCAAGGCGTGCGCTGATACCACGAGGCACCTCATCAGCCTGTAACACATCGTTACGGGCACGAATGTAACCGTCGTTCATGTTCGGCTCAGCGGTGTGATGAGACAGCACAACACCCGATGCGTGATACGGCTCGTCAAGTGCAGTGAGTACATCTTCATTGAAAGCAGTAGGATAGCGGAGGCCACGCCCGTGACCATCATCCCCAACACGATGAGCGTTGGTGGGGAAGTACACATCCACAAGTTCAGTAGTGTCGTTGTTGTTGGTGTTATTAAGACGACCACCAAAGCGTGGAACAGTGACACCAGCCCCTACCGAAACATTGCCACTTCCGTCAACCAATCCTTTCATGTTGACAATGGATTCTCCCCCGTTGTAGATACGGTCATAAGGAGATTTGTCGTCCACACGGTCATACTCGTACACATCGGCGGCATCCCAAGCAGGACGAATGCCGAAGCCACGAACAGGATGACGGCGCACATCCTCACCACGAGTATTGCCCCACCAATCTACCAAGTAGTAGGCTACAGCCTCGTCCAACTTGTAAATGCCCTTACCTTCGCTATCGCCCCACCAATCACGAAGCACTGTATTTGCGTTTCGTAGTGTGCGAACAGGACACCCGAATGGGCGGGTTACACGCATACCGTCGCTATAGCGCACTTGCCATTCGGGTTTATCCACACCGAGCATACCGGAGAAGTTGGTCTGTCGTTCCATAATGCCGAGTTGGGTGTTGGGGTATGTGCCGTTAGCAAGACCACTCCCACCTGCATATGTCCATGTTTCAGTCTCGCCTTGCACAAGTGGGCCGTGTGGGTAGCCCACGACATTGTTCGTAGTGGTTACAGCCGCCTCACGGAATGCACGCATACCATACAACGACCATTGTGGTTTGTTGTACGGTTGGCGCAGGCCAATACGATAACCGAATGGGCGGGTGCGTGTTTGTACGGGAGTAAATGTGAGCGTGCCATTCGTCACAGACCCACCTGTGGTGGACGCACTCAACTCAAAGGTCGTAGCGTTGGTGATGGATGAAACTGTGGCACCGCCCGGTATGCCAGTACCACTCACGCCCATACCGACTACAAGTTTTGCCGTGGAATCCATGGTAATGGTTGGGTCATTGTTGTAGTCGCATGTTGCATCGGTAAACGCATCGTATGTGGATTTGACCACACCGTTGGCGACAGCATACGAACCATCATCGTCTTGGTCAGCCCACACCGGGCCGTCAAAGGTGTATTCTCGTGGATAGTCCCATGCGGCTGAAACATACCCGTACCCGTCAAGACGACTGATAAGCGGGCCACCACGACTACCACAAGGCCAGTAGTGGTTGAGGTTAGTCTTGGTTGCAGTATCGGAAGAGTCAGCCTGCCCACCCTGTGGGTCAAAATTACCCGCAATCAATGGGCTACCAAACGAAGTATCCAAAGCGTGTGCTGTTTGCAGACTACCAGTACCGTGAAGTTCTATGGTAGAACCGATTGGTATGGTTGCTTTGATGTCCTCTACAACGATAATGCCACCCGTGACATGGTTGTCAGCCGATACAGTGTAAGCAGTACCATCAACGCTTATTCTTGTCCCACCCGGTAGTGTTGCAGTTCTTGAATTGGAAGGAGCATTTCTTGATGTGGTTATTGTTTTAGAAGCAATATCTACCGATGCTACAGTGGATGGTACATTAGTGCCAAGAGAGGAGTCAGCAATCAATTGATATGGGGGTGAAAGTGTTTTACGGTCAAATGCAAACGGTCCAAGACTGGCGTAGTAGGCCGCATCATGGTAGTGTACAGTCTCAAAGTGTTCGGGCATACTGTTCAACGGCTTTTGGTCAATGGCCCGGTCAGTCAACGGGTTAAGCCATGTACGGCTGGAATCCGAGTAGAAAGTATGCGGTCGGCCAAGGTTGGGGTGCCATAGGCATAGGAAAGCATCAGCCATGTGTAGGCTGTTAGTATCTCGGCTACCCTGTAGCATTTGTGGTAAAATGCGTGTTATCATGCTGGTTTTAGAATCTTTGAAAATAGCACCAGCAGGTCGGAAATCGTAGGCACGAGTAAGGCGCAACTTGGTGCCAGCGGTTAAATCATCAGTAAATGTCGCTTTGTCCACCACTGTGAATATCTTTGGTTTGTTCATGTTAGTCGCATCATACCCACTGCGCTCCGTGTAGGTATGAGTACGACGCACACCGTTTGCATCTGTGTACTCCAACTTGTTGCCGTAATACGGCTTTTGTGGGAAGCCACGAGCATCATCAACGGTGATTTCAGTATTGCCACTTCCGCCCACATTTGTAGCCACACTCACTACGGTACACACTGGATTGAGGCTGATGTTTTCAAGCACTTCGTGATACAGGTCGGGGTACAGGCTTGGGTAGCCTGCGAGCGTGATTTGACAAGCAATACTTCCAGCACTGGCACGCAGGAACTCGTAGTAATTGTCAAGACGGTGATGATTGAGATGGCGGAAACCTGTAGCGTCGGCGTGGTCGGGGCCATCTTTGTGAACAATACTCCACCACGGTATATTGGTGGTCATACCGGGCGTTGCACGAGCAAACATTTGCGGGTGATAAGGCAGTGAACGCTTGACAAAGGCAGGACTTTCGGTTGCTTGCACACCCAATGCGTTGTACAACATCAATGGTGGAATGTTGGTGAATTGGCTACCGTGGTCGGGGTCGTGGTCAATGATGAGTTCATTGATGAACACTTCACATCCACGAACATCAGCCATCGTAGCCTCAGCCAGTACAAGAGCGACAGCACCCGTAGCACTGTCGGGTTCACGCAGACCTACAACCAGTGCGACCTGCTGGCTGGTCAATTCATTTTCAGTACCATTGGGTAGTTGATGCACAAGTGGGTCGCCTGTAGCCGCACCATTGGCGTGGTAGCCGATGAACTGCGACTTATGCAGGTTAGGTTGAATAACAATTTGGTATGCACCCACTTCGCTTGGGTCGGGGAAGTGATGACGCAGGGTGTAGGTAGCGGCGGCTTCCAACACGATAGTGTGGCCACCAGCGGCATTGACGACACCAGCCTGCCCTTCGGATGCCAGTACGCCATACCCATCACTACGAATCTTGGACTCAAACATAAGCGTGAAAGCCCCACCGTGAATATCACTTGGCCCACTTGGTGTGGCCGTCAACGCACCAAAGGTATGCAGGGTATCGTAGCCGTACAAGTTGTTGGTCAGTGTGGTTGAAATGTCGGCTTTGAGTTCACCAAGGTCTTGCTCTTCCATCAGTGAAATCTCGTGCGGTTTGACTGTAGCGGAACGGATTGCTCGGTGTTTGTTGTACAAACTTTGGTAAGCGGGGTGAGCAAAGTGACCGGGTAGCATAGCCATTGTTGGATTGACAAAGTGATGCCCCATGCGTGGAAGAGACAACGGGGATAGTTTGGGCAGTTTGTACACATCGTTACATAGCGTTGCGTCTAGCGTCAAGCCGTCCACATAATTAGTGTGTATAATATCGGGACTGTTGCCACTTACTTCAGCGTGGTCACGCAGGCGACGAGCCGCAAAGAAGCGAGTGCTACCAGCGGGGATGTAGTAGGAGGGAACAACCTTGAGTGCAGTAATGGACGACTTGACCAACTCAGTAAAGTCAGCATCCCCTACACAACCTGTAAAGGTAGAGCCAGCAATACCTGTGAATGACGCTACACCGCCTCTATCTGTTACTGGGTCATACAGACGCAGGAATTTACGACCATCACGAATTGCTTCACTGAACAGCGAAGCGTTAGGTGCGGCGTTGACCGTGAGTGTAGTGCCGCTGTACGATACACCCGTCAATTCTGCATTGACCACACCACCAGCGTGCGTGTAGAAGGTTGGATGGCGGTGGCTGTGGGTGTTGCCGTTCTTGGTAATGTGGAAGAACAGCGTGCGGTCGTGCAATTCGTATGATGTCTCAAGTGGGGCGTTGCCTGTAGCCGACTCCCAACCAGCGTAGGTGGGGTCGGGGAACGAGCCTTGACTGATGTGCTCCCAGTTGTGGTCGCTAAATGTACCACCAAGTCGTGGCCCCTTCGTATCATCAGTAAACAAATGCTTGATGCTACTGCTTGACATCGGGCGCATCATACCACCTGTACCCATGCTTTCGTTTTGGTAGGCTTGCAGACGGTCAAAACCGGCACGAATGAGAAGGTTGCCGGGAATGCTGTCGGGATGGGGCAGACGCACCTTGAGGTTAGGCTCTACACCACTGCCTGCGGTTGCTGGTGCCAGCCCTTCTGCGCTACGGTCGGACACAGTGTTGAAGGTGCGAATAATCGTGCCAAACGGCGAGCCACCCTCAATGATGTGGACTTGTCCAGTGTCGTCCTCAACTTGCATTTCTTCAAACTGCAACTCCTCATTGGGTATGGCCAACACATTCCGCAACTCATCGGGGTGTGCGGCGGCAATTTGTGGGTGTGACAATTCTTGCGCTTGAATGATAGGGAACATAGCACTGTTAGTGGCTTCAAACGAAAATCTGTTGATACCGTACAGTTTCTCACCCATCGTATAAGCAGTGTCACTACTCACCCGTGTAACAAAGGGCACGGCACCAAGCCCACGAGCATTAACAGCAGGGAGTGAAAGGTTGCCACCATCCATGCGCTTCCACACAATGTGTTCAGTAGAGAAGTTCTTGGCTGGTGAGCGTTGATTCATCTTGAAAGCGTTTGTGTCGCCAAGCCAATAGTTAGCATCGTCGCCGTATCGGTCAAGTTCAGCACTGGTACTGGTCTTCATGTCAGTGATAAGATTGCGCTCAACATCGGTAGCATCCTCCAAAAAGAAACTGCCGGGGCTTTGGTCAAGGTCAAAGAACAAATCACCAGTCTTTGCATAACAAGGCTCAGCGTTGTACAACATGTTGTCAGCGGCTATAGGCCCGTTGAATTGGAATGGGGTAGAAGGAATGTCATCAGTTGGTAAAGTGATAGCGGTAATCAACGCTTCAATGTTTGGCCCACCGTGAGCAGGAGCGACGAACCTGTCCACACCATGAATGCGCTCGTCCCACTGTGTAGTACCAGCAAAAGTGATGGCTGTAGAGGCGGCTACACTACCAGCCGTCTTGTTCACAACTGCCAACCAGTCACCTGTGGCGGTGATACCATCACGGTCACGCTTTGCCACCAATGGGAACTCAGCCTCGTATGAAATCACAAGGAATGCACGACCGAACACACCTTGTGTGTGATGAAGGGCACGAGGCACAGCGTCCTTGTCAGCAATATGAAGTGGGTTAGCAAAGTAAGTTGAATCTTCAGCGTCAGTAAACGAATATGCTGGTGTAGTGTTGGTTGATGCGTATGTCCAAGTGTATGGTGTTGTAATCATGGTGTCAGTGTTGTTCACACCGTTAAGGACACCTGTTGCTTCGGGAGCGTTACGCATGGGTGTGAAGTGTGGCAGGTGGCTAAAGGTACTCATTACGCTTGAGGCAGGCCCGTAGGGTGAAAAGCCCAACATGGGGTGCCAAGCACCTAAACCAGCCCCGTAGCCTTCGGTGCCCACCTTGAGTGAGTTGAGATATGAATATCGCTCACCAGCCCACCCCATTACGCCTGTAGGTCGTGTGCGGTCAAGAGCGTCCACAAGGCCACTAAAGTGAACACGGGTCATGTGGTCACGGGCTGTGGCGTTTTCGTTGTTGTAGTAATGAACACCCGACTTGCTCCATATGAAGAGTTTGGTAGGCA
>Ga0208898_1002386_pt1 | contig 11555 bp, 14 predicted proteins | sample VirMetDEL_Mar_4_FD_184513 | JGI IMG/M metagenome (GOLD analysis project Ga0208898, IMG submission 184513) | Aqueous microbial communities from the Delaware River and Bay under freshwater to marine salinity gradient to study organic matter... | ecosystem: Environmental > Aquatic > Marine >...
TTGAGTTCAACAAAACAGCACACCGCTACTGCTACAAGGGCGACTGGTTGCCTTGGTCTGTCAGCTCTATTGCATCGCCCTTGACTGGTTCCGACCTTGAGCGAGTTATGGCCAAAAAGGATGGGCCGGATGGCTGGGAATTGCGTGGCAACACCATTCACAAGGCACTTGAAAACCACCTGAGCAACAAAGGCGTGGTGGCAGAAGAACGTTTCTATAAGTGGATCGATCCGCTGCTTGATTGCTGGTTGTTCAATGATTGCGAGGTGCTCGCGATTGAATACGCAGTTTGCGATCCTGTGAAGCGCGTTGGCGGCTCGTTTGACTTTCTATTGCGCACGGCACAGGGCACGCTGTGCTTGGGCGACCTAAAGACGGTTGGCAGTATTCATGGCGTGAAGTCGCGCAAAAAGGCAGATGCGCAACTCGGCGCATACTCACATATGCTGATTGATCTGCATGGCTTGCGCGTTGATAAATGCGTAACTGTTGTAAGCGGCCCTGGTGATGTTGCGGTGAAGCATTCAGATCCTGAAGAGTGCCATTGCAAATGGCTTGAGGCATGGGATACTCACCGCCTGATGCAACCGGAATGGTGAACAAAGAGCCCACGAAGCGCTGCATTGAATGCGGCTCGTTTCAGGTTTTGACACGTGACAGCAGAAGCTCCTACACGTCACCACCAAGCCGGATGAGCTATTTGGCTGATCTGGGAATTGAGCGTTATGTATGGCGGCGCTTGCACTGCCAGGATTGCCGCCATCGCTGGTCAACGTGCGAAGTAACGCTTGAGGAGATGCAGGCGGTTAGCTCTGAGATGGAGGAGCTTAGGAAAATGGCTGTAAAAGCCGGAGTGATGTGGGAAAGCTGAATTGGCAAGAAATCTTTGAGCGCCGCCCTGACCTTGCATTGCCTGGCTATAGCGAGGTTGCAGAGGCAACGGTGAAGGCATGGGCTGAGCGTCCCAAGTGCGGGAAGGTTCGGCGTGGCAAGCCTGGTGAGCCGTATTGGACAAGCGTCAAGCACGCAAAGGATGATTGACCTAACCGCAACGGATGATTTCGATGCTTAAGAACGACCGCTGGATTCAAGAGCAGGCCGAGCAGGGGATGCTTGAGCCATTTCAAGGGAAGCTGGTGCGTCACTTGGATCCTGAGCTGAAGGCTCAGCCCGTGTTGAGCTTTGGGTGCTCGTCTTATGGGTACGACTTGCGATTGTCGGCAAAGGAGTTTTTGGTTTTTCGTCATGTGCCTGGCACGGTGATGAATCCAAAGCGGTTCAACGCTGCAAATCTTGAGCCTGCACCATTACACGAGGATGAAGACGGGCAGTATTTTGTCTTGCCTGCCCATTCATATGGCTTGGGTGTGGCGCTAGAGAAGATGCGGGTTCCGTCCAATATCACGGTGATCTGCGTAGGCAAAAGCACCTATGCACGTCTGGGCATCATCGTGAACACGACGCCAGCAGAGGCTGGATGGGAGGGTCACCTAACGCTCGAATTCAGCAATTCATCAGGCGCCGATTGCAGAGTTTACGCAAACGAGGGCATTTGTCAGCTGCTGTTTTTCGAGGGTGATCCATGTGAGACGACTTACGAGGATCGCGCCGGGAAGTACCAGAACCAGCCGGAGCGGGTGACCTTGGCAAGGGTCTAACCGATCCATGGCATGCCATAATGGTCAGGTCAAGGGAACGGCCTGGCCGTGAATCCGGTTACGGCGTGAGCGGTGATGAGCCGCCGCCTCCGGTAGGGAGACGGATCAGACGACGCCCCATGGCACAGAACATCGACAACTGAACCTACTGATTGGTCCTTGGGGTTTCCTTCCTCGACCGCTTGAGCCTGGAAGCGATGGCTCGCGGTCGCACTGTTACCGGAAACCACCATGAAAATCCCAACCATTAATCAGGTTGCTTTTGGGCTTGAGCGTGCTGCTCGCCTTGCCGCACCTGTGATTGCATTGCTGATCACCTGCCTGTTGTTGGCCGTTGAGCTGGCATACCGCCTTGGCTATCTGACAGGCGAAGCCTTACATGCTCGCAACGATCAGATGGCCGCGGCCTGGCGCCGATTGTGGGTGCATGAGGCCGATGTATTGGCCAAGCCCGCTGCGTTGCCAATACCTGCCGTGCATCCGCTGAGCTTGTTGGCTGACGATTTTGAGCAGATGACCTGCAAGCAGATTCGAGAGTTGACCGGGCTGCGCCGCAAGACGGCCAAGCGTGAGCTGATCGCGTTGGCGGTGGCCTGCTGATGACTGCCTCGGGGACCGATCAGGCTTGAGCGGAGATTGTTGCTGATTGTTGCGCGTGGCCTCCCATTGCCCTCTATGGCGTGCCATAGTGGCATTAGCCAAGGGGTTCGCCCCGAATCGGGATAACGGCCCCGCTCCCTCCGCGCAGGACGAGTTAAGCGCCAGCCTCCTACCGCCTCAGCAGAGCTGCGATCACGCAGAGGCACCCAATACCAACTCACCACTCATGCAAGTCAAACAAACACAACACCGCACTTCACAACGCGGCAAAACCCGCCCATCATTGACACGCAAGCGCCGCGCACAAATGCCAGGTCCGATCAGGCTGGAAACTTACAGCCGCAAATCTGAATTCAAACCTCGCCTTGTTGGTCTTGCTTTTGGTTTCTTTCTCGGTTGCGCCGCCTTCGCTTATGGCACTGATCGCACGCGTACTTCTGTGGTTCATCCGCCTACTTCTGTGGCTCATCACTCTCAAGCCACCGTCTCCGAATGCTCCGAGCAATCGCACGCAACAGGTGAACACACCGGACACTGAGCAGCAGGTTGACGATGACGGACAAGAAGCCCGAGATCTAATCAACCATTCATACGAAGCTTGGGGGCATGACAACTGGGTGGAATACATCCAGTTCTGCTACGAAAACGATTCTGCAAAACACCACCATGACAACGCCAACTGAAGCAGCTGCCGAAATCTTCGACATTATCGGCACGATCAAACGCCTTACTGAACGCAAGGAAGAGCTGCAAGCAGTGATCAGTACCGCCATCGATCTTGGCGAGCTTGATGACAGCTTGATGGCTGACGACAAGGGCTATGCCTTAGATGGCATCCGTGTCTGCCCTGTCTTTCGCACCACTCACAAGTTCTTTGATGAAGTCGAAAAGAAGATCAGCGTACTGAAAGAGCAGGCAATGAACCAAAACAAAGTAATTCCAAAAACCTCTGTTTCTTATCGCTTTACTGCGATTGATGCCGACTGATGGCCGCGTTTACGGTTTTTGTTGAGGGCATTCCAGTTCCTCAAGGCTCAATGGTTAGCAATGGTGCTGGCCGCGGCCTGCGCCATAGCAACCACCTTCAGCTGAAACCTTGGCGGTATCAGGTCGTCGAGATGCTTAACAGGCATCAACCAGATGACTGGGATCCATCAACGCCTGTTACCATCAGCGCCATTTTTCGATTGCCGCGGCCTGTCAGCCATTACGGCACAGGCAAAAACGCAAACCGTCTAAAACCAACAGCACCGAAGTTTCACATCGTCAAGCCAGATTTAGACAAGCTGCAGCGCTCCATAGGTGACGCGGTAGAAGAGTCTGGCTTGGTGCGCGGCGATCAGCAGATTTCAAATTGGAACTCTGCGAAGCGCTACTGCGTCGGCGGCGAAACTCCTGGCGTGCTGTTGACGATCGCCACCCTTCCATCCTAAAGTGGCACGCCATACAAGGATTTACCGATCATGCCAATTCCAAACCTTGCGGGCATCATCAAAAAAGATGACGTGTTCCGCAAAGGCACCGGCTCCTACGCAGCTGATTACGTCAGTTGGGCACGCATTGCCAATCACCTTCACACACATGCACCCGAATGGGAGTTCGCTCTACGCGAATCACCAGAAGGCGGCCATGTATGGAAAGCACCTGATGGCACTGGTTATGTCGTCTCTCATTTCATAGGCCCCGATCGCCAGTTCACTCCCGATTTCGTCTTCCCTTGCCAAGACAACCGCAACCAGCCGATTCCATTTGAGAAGGTCAGCTGCCGCACGCTGACGGACACACATCGGCGTGCGCTTTGCGCAAACGCTGCTTTTACCTTCAGCCTTGGGTATGAGCTATGGGCAAAGGAGGAGGTTGAGGCTGCCACCAGCGCTGAACCTGCACCAACACCAGCCCCAGCCCCAGCCAAGAGCAAGCCAAAGCCTGAGGCCAAAGCCAAAGCCCAGCCTGCTGCAGATTCTGTTGACCAGCCACTAACGCAAGACGAGCGCAACCTGATCCTTGCTCTCATGAAAGACTTGCCTGCAGCCAAGCTTCAGCCCATCCTGAATCAGTTCCGTGAGGCCTTCTCCCTTCCTGCTGACGCAAAGGTGTCTGCGCACATCACAACGCAGGCTCACGCCGCCATGCTTCGCAGTGCTTTGGAGGCTGCCTAATGCCCTCGATGCCAACCCCAGAGCAGATCCATGAAGACATGGCCAAGGGCTACGCAGCCCAACGCAAAGAACACTGGAAGCCCTATTGGGAGATTGATTCCGAGCGTCGCGACTGCCAATTTTCCGTAAGGCTGCCCAAACCTCTGGCTGCTCAAATGCGCGAATTCATGCGCGAAAATGGCCTGAACAAAAACCAGGCACTGCTCACCATCGTCAAAAAATTCTTTTCCTGATCATGGACAACGCATTTACCGCTCGTTTTCGCATCATCGAAAACCGCAACCGCGACAAGGAAACTTCGCCTGATCGGAAGCTTCCGATTGATTTCACAGTTGATCATGCGCGAAAGGCGGCACAATATCTGCTAGATGCTGCCAAGCAGGCTGAGGCTGATGGCACCACCATCAGGGTTTACAAGGGCAAAGATCAATACGAGGAAAAGCCTGGCTTTACGTCATGGGCAAGCCTATGGGGCGACAATGGCAGCTGGTCACCGCTTCCGATTAACACCTCAAACGACATGCCTTTCTGACAAAAAAAAGGGAGGTCGCCACCTCCCTCTCCCTACATTTAGAGGATAGCTCCCAATGGCTGACGATGGCATTTCCTTCTACCTGAACCAAGCAGGGAAAATTCCGCTGCTAACGCCTGCCGAAGAAATCGAGCTTGGCCGTTGCGTTCAGGCAATGATGCACCTGTTAAACGAAAAACCAGAAGGGCCATACACAACAGCCGAACGACGCCGCCTACGCGCTGGCAAGCGCGCCAGAGAGCGAATGATTTTGGCCAACATGCGCCTTGTCACCAAGCTGGCCAAAAAATACTTGCCACGTTGTCGCAAGCTCGACATGCAAGACCTATTGCAAGAAGGCGTAGCTGGGCTTGTGCGTGGCGTTGAAAAGTTCGATCCTTCTCTTGGTTACAAGTTCTCAACCTATGCCTACTGGTGGATCCGACAAGGCATTACGCGGGCTGTATCACAGACTGATCGCACGATCAAACTGCCTTACGCTGCATCAGATTGCCTGGTAAAAGCGCGGTATTTTGTCGAGCGGTTTCGCTTCGAAAATGGTCGCGCACCAACCGTCGAAGAGATTGCCGAAGAATGCAACGTTTCGCCAATGATCATGGGTGAATACTTGAAGCACGCTTCAGACGCATCTTCGCTTGACGTAAGGACACATTCCAAAGACGAAGATGGATCGTCGATTCTTGAATTAATTCCAAGCCAAGGTGAGACGCCTTGGGACTATGCCGAGAAGATGGAAATGTTTGGCAATGAAGGCAGAGCCCAAGAGGCCATTAGCCAACTGTCGCCAAGAGATCAAAAGATCATTCAGTTGCGCTTTGCCATAACGTCGGAGGATGGAACCGATTTTTTTCCTCTGTCACAAGTTGAAGTCGCCAAGAGGCTTGGCATCAGTCGGCAGTACGTGCAAAATCGGGAAGTGCTCGCGATAATGAAACTCAGAAAGATTTTTGCCGCGTGACGATCCACGACATTATGTTTTCTGAGGAAGGTTGGGGCAACTTCTGGGTTTACTTCAGAGGCGAACCGCAACAGCTTGACGGCATTGAGCTGCTCCGTAAGGCAATCGCCGATGTTGATCCTGCGCTATTGACCGACTCGGCAGAGTGGGTGCAAAAATACCGCGAACGGCCAAGCAGCAATGACGGCTTCACCTTCGCTAAACCGTTTGGCTACCACGTCACAGAGCACATAACCTACGGTGAACTGTGCAAGTACCAAGAGATTCGGCGTTTTACTCACCAGCATCAGTGCGAAACGGCCTTAAAAATCTGCCAGTTTCTAGAAAAGGTTCGCAGCCATTTTGGCGGCAATCCCATTATCATCACAAGCGGCCACAGGCCTGAGCCATTAAACAGTCAGCTGGGCGGTGCAACCAACTCTGAGCACACCTATTCAGTGCCAGGCAAAGGCGCTGTTGATTTTCTTATTGATGGTGTCAGCATTCAAGCGGTGCAGGATTACTGCGACAAGCATTGGCCACATAGCGTTGGCTACGGTGCGCCTCGTGGTTTTGTTCATCTTGGGATGCGGCCTAACGGTGGCCGCATCAGGTGGAACTATGGCTAAGCCATAAACCGTGGCCCAGGATCGTTCCCAGTGCGCTCTACTGCACAGGCACGACGGTAAAAGTCACAGTCGGTTTTGCCTGCTGCTTCAAGTGCTGCTTTTACCTTGAGCCAATTGATTCTCGTTTGCTCGTCCATTTTCTACCTTTTTGAGTAATTCTATGAAGCGCGATCGCCTAAACCTTCACGGTGGCATGTCTGTTGAAACTGGCAGGGATTGGGATGGGCGCTATTTCATCGCCTACCGCAAAGGATGCAGCATGTATTTTCGAGATTTAAAGCCACTGCGCAAGTTTTTGTCTTTGCCGATCAAGACCGCTTCACGCGATGCGCTTGATTCATGGTTGGCTTCGCTTGAGGCAATAGATGCAGAACGTACAGCACCAGAGCCTGTTGGTGATGCAAACGTTGATGGCTCGTTTGATCCGCTTGCGCATCAAGAGGATCCAGCGTTATCTACGAAGATGGTGATTTAATAGGGTGCCTGGTGATCAGCCTTCTCGGGGGTCTGATCTCACCGCAGCCAGGCACTACGGACGCTTCCGATCCCTCGTTGAAAGATTGCTCGCGCATACTAGCGAATTACGGCGGGGTGGGCCAGAGCTTAGGCACTCAACTCGCAATGTTTGATAACGTCAAAAAGGTTAATAGTCATTGCAGCACGCTATTTAGAGTAATCGTCCAGCCACGGGACTTGAGATTGCTAACAGCGGTAGAGATGTCGGGCGTACCACTGGCTGCGTTGTAATCAATGGTGATGTCTACACCAGAGGCAGGTGCTGATCGACCAGAAGTGTCGATACTGTTGAGGATGTTCTCTACGGATGTGGCTGTGAGGGAGGTGCATAACTCCCAAGCTCTAAAAAAGCAATTAGTACCTGGTGTTCCAGTCCAGGAGTCGAAGAAGTTGGCTGGGAAGGTAGTAAGACTGTTGCAGTTGAGCCAAGTACTGGTAAAGGTAGTCACGCTTGAAACGTCGATCAAGGGGAAGCTTGTAAGACCTGTGCAGCCGTTCCAAGCACTAATAAAGTTAGTCGCGCTTGAAGTGTCTATCAAGGGGAAGCTAGTGAGGCTAGAGCAGTTGCGCCAAGCAGTGTTAAAGTTAGTCACACCAGTCGTAACGCCAAAAGCAGCGTCAAAACTAGTTATATTATCCGCACCGTACCAAGCCCTAAAGAGGCTAGTACCAAGGTCAAGGTCACTAACAAGTGCAACCGACGTAATCTTATCTGCATCCGTACTGTTGTTAAAATACGGAACATATTGCTGATCAGTTCTAATCTTCAACACATAGCTACCAGCAGCATAAGTATGTGCCAGTGTATTGGACGTGCTACGTTCTACCGTGCCATCACCCCATTCCACTTCGTAATCTACAGTGCCATCAGACCTAAGGTTAAATACGCCACCAGTGCTTGTAATGCCGTAGGTGATCTGTGCATCGCCAGCAGGGTTTACCTGTTCTCCTGTAATAATCCAGCTCATCGCATCATCCTCCCGTGGTTAGTAGTGGCAGTGACTAAAAAGTCGTGGTTTGTGTAGGTCATCATGGGATTGCCACTCCGATTGCGTTGATTAGGTCGGTGACGCGGGCGTCGAGTTTGGCGAGATCGAGGGGTTCTCCGATGCTGTAGAAGGCGATGCGAGAGGATGATTTGTTACTACCTGACCCAAATACAGTTACCTCATTGGTAGGGTACTGATTGGAGGTTACTGGCTTTGTGTTATCTGATCCAGATGCTCTTAGGATGTAACTTACCAAAGAAGAGCGAGATACACCGATAAAGCCAGCGTTATTTGAACTAAGGGTCACTTCAGAAGTGGTATCATTAACCCTTGTTGTCAGCCCTCCAAATCTGCTTTGTATATACCTAAATCCACCAGCCTCAATGTATCTGCCCGTTGAGCCCGAATCAACAATGCTTGCATATACAGCATGATGCGTGCTGCCCTGCGGATCCTCAATATTGTTTCTGCCGCTGCCTAAAAACTTTGTACTACCATTCCCAACTAGACCTGTCTCCCGGTCATAATCACCAGAGACAAAGTTAAAGTTAGTAGGAGCGCCACCCACTAGCGGCACTAACGCTCCATCAAGCGTTCTAGCACCAGCAAGGATGCAACTTGCCTTGATCGCATCCCAGATGCCATCGTTCTTGCAACCCTTTACGAAGCTATGGATCGCAGCCTTTGTTGCAGTCTCCAATCCTCCAATACCAGGAGAGGCAATTTCATCAGCAGCTTCTACAGCCGCAATGTAAGTAGCAGCGTTAGAGTCATCAAGATCTGAGTAGCTTGACTTAAAAATAATTGTCATACATCACCTCCATCGGGCTCAGTAGTGCCGTTGTCTTGTGGGAAAGGACGCTCATACGCAGTGATTTCAGCAGGTCGTTCAGCGCCAAGCAACCCACGGATTACCAGCAGCTGGAGACCGTCGGTAACACGTTGGTCATCAAGGGCTACACGTTCTGCAGCGGTGAGTTCATCAAGGAGTGCTTTGATTTCATTAGCCTCGGCATTCTGTGCTTCGGCTGCATCAATCTCAGCTTTGTTTTCAGGTGTACAGGCTGCTTCGTAGCTAGCCACCATCGCTTCATACAAAGCGGTATCTTCAGCAGTAGGATTCTCCAGCAGTGCATAGGCAGCTACTGCATCATCGTACATCTGTTGTTCTTCAGCGGTAGGCACACCACCGATTGGGTCCGGCACTACGACTGTATCGACAGAAGCAGCAAGAACATCTGCATACTCGGTTGGAGTAAAGCGTGCAAAGAAGCCAGCACTTGTAACGATGCCGTAGGAGTTGGCATCAGCAAAGCGGTAACCATCTTTGGTCAGGAGCCATTCAGCGTAAGCTTCAGGGGTCATGCCAGCAGAATTGGCGGCGAAGATAAGCCCGTCAATAACGCGGGTGTTGGTCAGTGTGAGAGAAAGAGTGTTCATGATCGTTATGCAAGGATGCCAAGGTTTTGCAGAGCTTGCACAACCTGTGCAAGTGTATATCCGTTAAATGTGGTTGCGTCATCAACTGCGGTGCCACCGCCTCCTGCAACAGTTGCAGAGCCTACCGCTGTAGTGGGTTGGACTACTGGTGTAGCACCAAACAATGCGACTGGTTCTGTGGCAGCGGAGCCAAGCTGGATACCTCTAACAGTGCCAGTACCTCCTGCTTCTGATTTGATTTTGAATACGTCTGCATCCCAGTTAAAACTTAAACGCTCAAAGTTACTGGCGTCGGTGTAGGTGTTGTAAAGGCGGTAGGTTTGGGAAGCGGTGCCGTTGCGTTGGGCGAGGATGTTATCGGCGTCGCGGTAGATGGTAAGTGTTGGAGTGCCGCCAGCCTGCCCCGAAGCGCCCCACCCTAGGTAGCCAGAGTCACTTCGAATCTGAATACTACCAGTACCTGGGCCGCCAACTTTGATAAATGGTTGAGTAATACTGCTTACCGAAAGATGGTATCCGCCACTAACATGAAAGACGCCAAATAGATTTCCACCATCAGCGGGAAACCCGGAATTGTAGACAGCCAGCGCTCCATTTGGCCCAACCGTGAATGAACTCGTCCCACCACTCTGCAGATCCAGCAGGTTGCTACCTGCAGCACTTACAGGTGAACCACCAGCGCCATCTGTTACATTCAGCTTCAGTCCAGTGAAGACTGTCGAAGCATCATTCCAATCCGGGTCAACAGTAAAGTCGCTGTTACCATTTAGCGTTCCAGCGTCGTTGTACTGGATTGTGCCGTTAGCACCGTTAACAAGTGCAACAGTGCCAGTGGCATCGGGGAAGCTGATTGTGCGGTTAGCAGTGGGTGTTACTGCTTGAACTGTGGTGCTGAAGCTGCCGCCGTCGTCCAGGTCGATGTCGCCATAAATCTTTGCAGAGCCGCCATCAACAGTGCTTGCACCAACTGTCAAAGCATTAGTTGTCTTATTGAAGGTCAGGCCGCTGTCGGCGCCGAAGCCGCCGTTATCGTTGAACTGCAGCTGGGTGTTGCTGCCTGCTACTGGGTCGGTGCTTGTACCAGTCAGGATTAGCGTGCCAGTGCTTGCCTGGATGCGGCCTGCGTAGGCCACAACTTGGCGGTAGCCGCTTGTTGGCTCGACATTTGTTAGTCCGCCGCCGTTTGCGACGTACAGCGCATCATTTGTGCTCCAACCGGGGGTAGCGGTGTCGTACTGGTAGATTTCGCCGATGATTGTGCCGTTGCCCTCGCCGTTTACCGCAAGGGTGTCTTCCAGTAGGCCGACTGCAGGGCCTTTGGCGGGGTCGGCGCTGTCCGCTGCTTGGATTTCAACTGCATCGCTGGCGCCAACCGTCCCAGTAATGTAAAACGGCGTGCCCTTGGCAAGCTGTACCGTGTCGGTGTTCTTGACGTGGATGTAGACGCTGCCTGCGATGTTGCCGTGGATGTGCTCGGCAGTAAGCAGCGTGTTGACCGTCAGCGTATTAAGCGTCAGCGGATCAGGCACTGATGCACTAACAGTGCCAGGCACCCACTCGCTGCCGTCGTACTGCAACACCTCGCCAGTCGTTGGCGGTGTCGTCGTTAAATCAACGTCACCAAGCTGATCAAGGCTGTAGTCACCTTCTGCACCAATGACCGCACCTGTTCGGCCAAATACTGAATCAACAGCATTAACCTCTGCGCCAGCCTGAATACCATCTAGCTTTGTCTTGTCTGCAGGCGCCATCAAGCCTGCATCAGCACCTGTGACCAGTGGCACAGTTGCGTCAGCACCAGCACTGTTGGTCACCGTGCCATCAGTGGCTGATGCCGTGTAACCGAGGTCAACGCTGCTTACAACGTCACCAGGCACCCAGTTGGCACCGTCATAAGCCAAAAACTGGCCATTGACAGGCGCAGCAGTACTCAGATCGACATCACCAAGCTCGCCTAGGTCATAATCGCCATCTGCCGCCACAACAGCGCCAGTGCGGCCAAACACTGAATCAACATCGCCACCAGATGGCGCAAGCTTGACCACATTGCCTGCACTGTCCTTTGTGTAGAGCGCAGTGCTATTGGCGTTGATGT
>Ga0208898_1002393_pt1 | contig 11545 bp, 16 predicted proteins | sample VirMetDEL_Mar_4_FD_184513 | JGI IMG/M metagenome (GOLD analysis project Ga0208898, IMG submission 184513) | Aqueous microbial communities from the Delaware River and Bay under freshwater to marine salinity gradient to study organic matter... | ecosystem: Environmental > Aquatic > Marine >...
TTTAAACTAGTTTAAGGCAGGTAAAAAAACCTGTAATTATTGACTTTATTATTTTTTAGTCTTTTCGTCAATACGTTTAGTATACTGTAATTCATCCCAAAGTCTACCACAATATTGGTATTCTCCTACATGGGTAATATAATCTAATATATAAGCATATACTTTACCACCCATATCTGTCCATCGCTTACAGAATCCAAAGTCTTCACCAAAAAATTCTTTAGTTTTAGGGTCATGAACACAATCAAATAAATTAAAAAAGTTTTGTTTATATGTCTCTTTACCATTAACAATAGTAGGCTGATTTATCCTTAATTCTGGGTAATGTTCCATCATTTTTTCAATTACTGATCTTTTAATTAACATGCATCCAGTAGGCGCATGAGACACTTCTGCAACACCATCACTTACTGTTATTTCATTTTTATTATGTACTTTAATTGGAAAAGTATATCCTGATTTAGATAAATGATCTGCTTCATCTAACGCTTCTTTATGTAGTCTTCTCCATGCTTTATCCCAATCAAAAGTCTTCATAGGATACGGACACGCAATAATATCTTTATTTTTTTCTATCATTTTAAATATAGTCTTAGATTGAAAATCTATATCTGAATCTATAAACAATAAATAATCATAGTTTTCTTTTCCATTTATAAATTCACATGTTAATAAATTTCTACCTTGTTGTACTAATGATGATTTCATTAAACTAAAACTAATTAATATTCCTTTTTGCATACATTCTTGTTGTAATACTAATAATGATTGACAAGTATGAATACTAATTTCACTATGACAAGGTATTGCTACAAATATACTTATGTTTTTTTTAAGTGGTTGTAATTTTATTTGTCGTGTGTTTTGATTATTATTAAACCAAATAGGTTCATTATTTTGCATTAAGTGCTCCTTGTAAAAATCTTGTCCAAGATCCTCCTTTTACTTTCCAATCATAAAATCTATTTACATATTTTATTTGTTCTTTTAAATGTTCTTGAATGCCTGGTGTTTTAATTGCATCAGCTGCCATATCAATACCTGCAGCAAATTTTTGAGATAAACTTCTATAATTATTTGAATAAGGTATAGTCATTGGAAACTCTGCACAAGTTTCATACAAAGCTCCATAGTTTGTAACTATACAATATAAACCTGCAGCCATAGCCTCAAGAGCTGATATACAAAATGTTTCTTCCCATATAGATGGATAAACATATAAATCATAATTCTTTAAGTTTTCTTTTATGTATTCATTAGGTTTATATCCAATGTAACTTACATTAGGTAATTTTCTAGCTTGATCATAAAGAGCTTGGTAATGTTTATCATTAGCTTCTGCAAATGCTTTACCATATACTTCACAAGAAGAATATACATCGAGTTGTATATTAGGATTTTTTACGAGTTGCATTGCACCTAATAAAACAGATAAACCTCTCCATGGTGTAGATTGATGTATTATTTTTATTTTTCTATTACCTTCTATTATTTGATTTCTAGGTTCTATATTGTCTATACCATTTTTTATTATTACTGATCTTTCAGTTGGTATATCAAAATGATCTCTAAACTTTTCATAGTTCCAATTAGAATTAAATACATACCAATCATATTTAGAATGATTAGATTTATCCTTGAACCATGGTGCCAGATTCGGTTGATCGTAAGAATTTTTTTGCCAAAGTATATTTAACTTTGTAGGGTGTAATGGAATCTTTTCTGGTACAGATGTAGTTATTTGTACTTGATCTAATAATTTAGAATCAACATACTTTTTTAAATATTCAAATTGTAATTCTGTTCCGCCTCTAGGATTTATTGTCATTTCTACTCATTACTTTCTTAAGCGCTTCAAGACCTTTAGGTGATACTTCAACTGTTAGATCTTGTTGTATATGATCTGCAGTTGTAGCTGTAGCTGGGTCGTTGATATCCGCATCTCTTTCTGCTTCGTCTTTATATACTTTACCTGTCATTTTATTTTTAATTACAACATGAGTTGTACAATTAATTTTTAATATATCATTATCCATTTTCTTGTGACCTGTCTATTAATGCATAACTTATAACACCTTTTACAGTATTTGCAACCTCTGTTTGGGCCTTTATACTATCTCCTGCTTCTAAATTTAAAACTTGACCTGCAGCCTGTTCTGTTGCGTCTGCAGTTAAATCTTTGTGGAAAAATTCATAATCCGTAGATGCAGAAGAATCATGTAAATACATCTCAGTTAAATTATTACTACTATGTTCATTTGTAAGATTAATGCTTTTTACAATTGCCACAGAACTAGTGTTAATAGTTAATACTGTAGTTAAATTAGTAGTGGTTAAATTAAAACCTTGATTTTTATATTGTATAGTCATTATGATATAAACCAGTTAAACGTATTTTGTTCATCTTTTAAATCTTTTTGATAACCAAAATTTAATTCGTTTTTTAATGTAGATAAAGATTCTAATATCTGTCTTTGATTTTCGACATCATATTCTTGTTTGGGTTCAGGTATGTATGCAACTACTTTAGCCATTAACGTCTACCATCCGGTTGTACATCTACTCTTAATGTTCCATAACGCCAAGTTTCACCTACAGCGTCATTAGCTATTTTAATTGAAAGCAATCGACCTCTTGCTCTAGTGTCCACCTTATCAGTAGATGATGTAATTGTAAAGGGACCAAGTGGTGAACTTGATGCTGTGTTACTTGGATAATCATTTAATAGTAATGTAATTTTTGAATTACCAGTCAACACTTGAAAGTCTGGTATAAAACGTTTCATAGACATAATGAATTCACCATCACCTCTAAAATCAGCTATGCCAGTAGATTGACCTGTAATACCTCTTCTTGCTGCAATATCAAAATCACCTGATTGTATAAAGGCATCAATAGAAGTAACACCAGATGAATTGACTTGATCGGTTCCTGTTTCATGTTGATAATATATAGATGCTCCATATAAATTAGTTATTCCTTGAATTGGAAAATTAGGTGTAGCTGTTGAATTATATTGTGTTGCATAAGGCACATCAAATACACCTGTGTCTGCATATGATGATCTAGCTAATGATCCAGTTGTCCAACAGTTTTCTCCATAGTTATAAGTAACACATCTGTCAATTTGTGTAGATCCTGATTTTGGATAAAACCAAGTTACTTCATTATATAAAGTATTGTGTTCACCATATATAATTTCATTAGAATTGTAATTAATTCCTAAATTATCGCCTGTAGTTGTAAATACAAAATCTTCTACTAAACAAGGTAATGCTTTTACCGTACCATCAAATGCAAAAAATCCACCTTCACCAGACATCCAAAATACCATACCATTAGAATAACTAACGGCGTTCTGTCCAATACATCCACAGTTCGTTCCAACTTGTCTAACACTAAATGTAAATGGTGGACCAACAAATTGAATTACATATGCTGCACTATCTGTTAATACAAATACATAATCTTTACCTTGAATAGCTGCTACAATTTTATTTCCTGTATCCAGTCTAAAAGTACCTGCAGTATTTGTTGCTGTTGGTTGGTAAGTTGAATAGTCTTCTTGGTTTGAGAATCTTATAAACATTGGATCTTGAGTTAAAGAATTTCCAATAGTTGTTTCAGTTCCAAAGTGAAATAAATGTCTATCTCTATCGGATACTAAAGTTAATCTTGTTTTAGTAGGAGCACCTGACATAAGAGTTGCTCTAAGCGATCTTGGATTAGTTGCTCCTGCATCCCAAGTAAATGTTCGACCATTATGAATGGTTGCAACTAATATTTGTCCAAAGTTATCAAGACTCCAGATGCCTGGATCCAGGATCACGTCACTAGTTGTACGTTCCGTACCCCATGTTGAATCTCCCCATAAGTATGTACCCCATCCATAACCTGCTGTTTGAAATGTTGGACCAACAGTTACATAAGGATCAATTTGTGCTGAACCTGTTCCTGAAGTTGTAGCTGCAGAGTTAGATGGCATTGTAATATCAAAAGCATTTGCAGTTACATTTGATATCTCAAATGTATTATTTTCAAAATCAGTTGTTGCATAACCTGATCCTGTTGGAACAGTAACTGATGAAAACGTTACATATCTTCCAGCGCTTAATCCATGAGAAGTTTTGTTTACAGTAACTGTTGGAGAACCAGTTGATGCATCAAAATTAGCTCCAGTAATTCCTGTATCTAAAGGTGTGATATCATAAAATTTTTCACTATAGTATAAAAACAAACCTTGTGATGTTCCTATAGCTGCATACTTTTCACCATTTAGAGATGTCCATGTATGTTGAGCTCTTGCTGCACCGGGAAGAGTTTCATTATCAATAGTTAATTGCTGCCAACCACCTATTTTTTCTGGTAGTCCATATCTAAATCTAACAAAATCACCATCAGTCCATTGAGACTCAGCTCCTGACTGTGTTATTTGTTTATTGAAACCTGGTTTAAATTGTAGTTTTTGAAGCATAATAACCCATTATATAAGGTTTTTAATTTTTTGATAGTATTATATTCCATTCTAATTTAGATATCAAATCTTCTAATTGTAAATATGTCACTTTATTCTTAACTATATAAGTGTGTAATTCTTGTGTATCTAGAACAATCCATTTATCTGGCATGTCAAATACTATCTTATCTGCCTTAGTTCCAGTAGTAAATTTCTGAGGTTCATTTATTTTTCTTATATCAAAATTATATCTTTGATTACCTAGTATTCCCGATATATCCCAAGTCTCTTGTTTCTTTGGAAAACGTACACTCTTCAAATGTTTTCTAAATTCTTTAAACATTAAATGTATAAGTTAAAGATATCCTAGGCGCATCACTCATTTTAGTTGGAACTTGATGAATTAAGAAACTTCTAAATATACATAAAAAACCAGTAGAAGGTTTTATGATACAAGTTTCTGATGTAAAAGGATTTGATTTATTGTGTGGATTAATAACTGTTTTTTTACTTGGATTAGACATGTCTGTTGGAACAGGACTATATATTAATAAAGCAGTATCATCTAATTGACCTACCAAATAAAACACCGCTGTTAAATGAGAGCCAGCATGAGTATGAGGATCATTTAAATCTCCTGGTCCATAGTTGTTAAACCAGGATTCCTGAATCTTAGGTTCATCAAAACTGTGTGCTTTTGCATACTCTGTTACTTCTTTTAATACAAATTCATTTATTCTTTTAAATTTTTTATCTTTATGTATTGGATAATAATTAAAACATTTCTTAGATTTACTTACAATCTTTTCTATATGTGGTTTTAATTTTATATATTCTTCTTGTGCATTTGGCATATTTGATTCACCTAATACAGTTGGAAACCAATAAGTTAAATTCATTATAATCTCCTACTTTCACCAGCATGTGGTTTAACTGCTGTACGATTGCCTCTAGTTATTGAATCAAAAAATGTAATTATAGTTATGCGTTCTTTACTATCATCTTTATTAAAATCATCTACAGCATGATATTGATAAGAATCAAACATAATACATCTATTAAATTCAGATTTAAAAGAAACAGTTTTTCTATAACCTTTATTATGTTCCATAAGATCTTTTTTATATTTATTACTTTTCATTGTTTCAGGATTTAAATTGTAATTTGTTTTGTTGTTTTCTAAAGGAAGTGATTTATAGGTAATTTGTTTATATAAAGAAGTACCACAATCAACATTGTCACTTAAATAAATTATTGAAGAAATTTCTTTACCAACATCTTTATGTACCCAACCTTGTCCTTTCCATCTTGAATCAATCTTTTGAAAATAACTATCAGCATGCCAACTTAATTCTCTCCACTCATTTGGATATAGAGCTGCTAACATCTTTCCAGTTACATGACTAAAAAAATTATTATCTAATTGATGTAATGGTTTTGATCTTGCTCCAGGCCAGGTTCCATCTGCTGATGGTGTATACTCTAATGTTTTTGCATAATCTAAAATTTCTTTTGGATTAGTAAAGAAATCATCAATACAAATTGTAGGCCACATCATATTAAACTCTCCATATCTAAATTATATGCTATAACTATTTTTCTTTTATCTGACTTTATAACAGGAGATGAATGTAAATACCAGGATGGAAAAGTCAATATGTCACCTTCTTCTACATCAATATTTTTATAATTTAAAAATTTAGTTGAATATTTTTTCTCAGGTAATTCTACAAAATACACATTAGCTAATTGAGTTTGAGTATGTGTGTGCCAAGTATGTTTAGAATTTCTACCATATATTTGATACCAAACATTACTTAAATTAGCTTTTACTTTATCAGTATGTTTTCCATATAAATTTTTCATTAATTTTTTAATATAAGGTGTAAGAAGAGGAGCAAGTATTTTCATATATTCTTTAGATGAATTTAAATGCCAATCTGTTAGATTAATAGAATCGTATGATTCTCCTTCAGAGTTTTCTAATATATTAATTAGTCTACTTTTTATTTTTTTGTGTTCTTTTACTTTTACTTTGAATATCATTTTTGCTTACCAACGTATGTATTTCTGGAAAATAAATATAATTTAAAGGCGTGTTTTCAAACATGTATAATAAATCATCTACAGTCTCAACTAAAGTATGACCTGGAAGATTTAAGCTAGTATTTAATAATAAAGGTCTACCATAAAATCTTTTATTAGTTCTTAATAAACAAGTTAGACCATAATTTGAATATTGATTTACAGTTTGAATTCTACTGGTGTTATTTACACAACAAACATTTTTAGTTAGTTTTGGTTTTTTAGATTTGAATGTAAACATCATATATGGTGATAATTTACCTTTTGTATCAAACCAAGTTGAAGCATCGTGTTCATATATAGAACATGCAAATGGTCTAAACCATTCTCTTTTCTTTATTGCATTGATTTTATTAATTGCATCTTTAGCATTTATATCCAATAATAAAGACCTGTTTCCCAATCCTCTTTGACCTTGTTCCGATTTACTTTGAAAAATAGCTACCGGTTCTTCTTGTAAAATTTCACATACTTCTTTGTATTCTACTTTCTTTTTATAATATTTATAAAATCTATTAATATCTATTTCTGTAGATAGACCTGTATAAATACTTTTAAGAGGTATATATACTCTATGTAAATCTTCATAGTAAGCAGCAGCTCCTAAAGATATCCCAAAATCTCCATTAAATGGATCAGCTACTATATTTAAATCTTTTAATTTATCTCTTAAATTAGAGTTATTAACTACGTTTTGTGTAACTCCACCTGTTAAACAAATAGTATCTCCTTTTTTAAAATGCAATAATTCTAGTGTTTTAAATAAAATTAAACTTTTATTTTCTAATCTTCTTTGTTCAAAAAAAGCTGCACCAGGTTTTTTATACTGTGCTAATGCCATTGTTTTACCTTCTTCAAAAGAATCAAATCCACATATTTTAGTAGCAATGTCATACCTTCTTCCAAATCCAATATTAGAGCCGTCTGCTTTTCTAACATTAGAATAAACTTTGGTTAGTTTACTATTAAATAAACTCTCTTGTTCTGTTTCATTTTGTTCATTAGTAAAACCTTCTCTGTCCCAAACAAAATAATAATCAGCATTTGGATAAAATAATTTTGCACAAGACGCATGAAATATATGATGTTTGTCTGTACAATAAATAACTTCTGTTGATTTATCTATTATTCTTAATCTTTTTAAATACTTTTCCCAAATATATGTTGCATGATCTCTAATAAAAAATGTAAAGAAAACTCTATCTATCTTTTCATTTAATTTTGTTAATTCTTTAAAGAAAGAAATATGTGGTGAAGTTGTGTGTTTAAATTTATTAAATCTATCTATTTGATGATGAAACAATAATCTTTTATTTTTAATACATGTAACACAGCCATCATGACTGGTATGAATATATAATGAAATCATTATTTTCTGCCTTTATAAAACTCCGGTAATCCAATAAAAGGTCTACCATCATATTTTGTTTTATCTATATCTTTTTTATTTTTATCACTGTAGTGTAGGAAAACTTGTGTACAGTTTTCACCTGTAAATACATCTCTCCAATGTTCTAGTTCACAACCTTTATATATAATTAAATCACCTGGAGTTAACATAACTTTATGTTGTTTTTTATTTTTCATATATATTGCCCATGGATCACCACCCAAATTCATAGTGCAAGATATCTCACATTCAGGTCTATCTTTATGTCTAAATAAGCTATCGTGTTTTTTATATATTCTTACATAAGAATAATTTTCTACTAATTTTAATTTAGTTTCTTTTTCTAAAATTGATTTGCATTTTAATAATAAAATTTCCATAGCTAAATCTGAATAATGAGAATACGTTTTAGGAACTTGTTCATCAGCCCAGTGTCCTAAGTATCTTATAAATGGAGATATTTCTCTATCTTGAAAAAGCTTAGATGCTACTTTTCTTTTTAAATTTATATAATCAAAACAAAATTCTGCTAACTCTTTAGAGATTGCTTTTTTAATTATTAAAAAACCATCTTTATCAAAATTATTTTTTGTCATAAATTCTTGGTTTATCTAAATGAAAATCAAAAACAATATACGTATAGATTTTATTTGATTTTAAATTAGGAAACTTTCTTAATAAATGAGAAGGAAATAAAACAAGATCTCCTTGATTCATTTCTATTTTAACATCTTTATCTTTTTCATTACTATAAAAACATATGTGATGATTTTTTTCTGATTTTTCTAGTAGATAAATACCTACAAAATTAGATTCAAAAGAACTATGATAATCAACTTGATCTTCCTTTTTCATACGAACAAAACAATAATTCGTAACTCTTAATTCAGCATGATGATATTTTTTAGCAAAGTTTTGAATGTAACTTTTAACTTTTTGAAAAAATTCCATACCATATGGTTTTTGAGAATAATCCATTACATCTACATCTGTTTTAGTTATAGATCTAACTTCATCTAAAATAGATGAAGAAGGTGTTTTATTAACTAAACTAATAATAGATTTAGTGTTTAATTTTATATTTTGCACGTATGCAATTTCATTAAATTTAATTTCTTTCGTCATTTAAAATTTTCTCCTAATGTCCATAAAACCAAAGAATACCTAACACCTTTAGTAACAGGAGTTACTTTATGTAACTCAAAAGATGGAAATACACATAATGTTCCTTGATGTCTAAATTCTTTATTTGTTATTTCTATCACGTCATGATTATTTCTGTCAATAGTCTTAAATACTAAATCTCCTCCTTCATATAAATTGCCATCACTTAAATTAACAGTCATTGATATTTTTCTTGTTAAACCTTCATTGTGAAAGTTATCTTGATGATAATTATAAAATTGACCAGGAAGATATTCCGTAAATTGTATTTTTTCTACTGTTGATAAATTAAAATTCCAATTTGCTTCTTTATTTGCAATTTGCACATAAGGTTGAATTTCTTTATAAATCCAAGGATCATCTAACCATGCAATGTTAGATTTTCTCATTTTTCTAGGTTCTAGTTTTTCTTTCTTAGTTAATTTTCTAATAACTTTTTTTCTTGCTTGTTCTAATCCAATTTCACCTTGTATCTTTGTTGCATTATTACCGTATTTAATAATGTCATTACAAAGTGATATAGGTAAAACTTGTTTAAAATAATAGTATATCTCTTTCGTAAACATGAGACATGTTATAACAAAAAATTATTTTTTTACAATACTTACTGATTTATGTTGTAATTCTCACCTGTAGCTGTCCATACAAGTGTGTCAGGATTCCAAGAATACATAGGATATGGATCTTGTTCTTTATAACATTTCCAAATTTGATTTGCTTCATCCCAAAGAATTTGTATTTCAACTCCATCTATATCAGCAGTTGTTGGGTATACTACTGGTGGTTCCCATAAAAAATTAGAACTTAAAGTCCATGAATCAAATGGTTTTATTTCTACAAAAGCTTGATTAGCCTGATCCCATGTTCCACCAACCATAGCATAATTATGTCTTGCGTTTCTATTATAAGAAGTTTGTTTCCAATAGGTTTCTGGATAAGTACTTTGAATACTTGGATCTCTTGCAATATTAGCTGTTACCCAATTTTCTGCTCCTGTAGAATAATCTCCGCCTGCATTATCTACATCTGTGTTGCTTACAACAACAACTCTTAATATTTTATTATCTGAAGATTTTATCTCTGCAAAGTGTGCCATTACGCAACATACTCCCCAGGTGAATTAAATGTATGGATAGTTCTTCCACCACTTACTGAAACAGATCCTCCTGTTCCTAATTGTGTTTCCCCATCATAAGAAACAATTACAATACCAGAACCTGCGTCTCCGCCTGTTCCACCTGCTCCTCTTCCTGGTCCACCATTAGCTGAGTTAGCTGGTTGTGGGTTAAAACCTGTGTTGTTACCATATCCGCCACCTTGTGAATAATAACCACCATTAATTGGGTATGAATATCCTGGTCCTGGAGACTGGAATCCAGCTGCACCGCCTTTACCACCACCAGCACCTTGGTTTCCTGGATTTCCTTGACCTGGTATTCCTGGTCCTGGTGATCCTCCACCGGCTGATCCTGATCCTCCACCAGATCCTCCTGGTCTTCCATTTCTAGATGCTGAGTTTGCTCCTGCTCCACCAGCTGTTGAACTGTCTGGTCCAAATGAAGATGGTGACCCACTTCCTCCAACATTATTGGTTCCACCAGATCCACCGCCACCGATTGTGACTGAGAAAGGAGTATCTGGAGCTACATCAACAGATGAGAAAACTTGTAATCCTCCTGCTCCTCCACCTGCTCCTGATGTTGCACCACCACCGCCGCCACCGGCTGCGATCATATATTCAATAGCGTAAGGTCCTCTTCCGCCACCTCTTCCATATCCAATTGCTGAACCAGCTGCTCTAGTTCCTAATAAAGGCATCTTTCTATCCTCCTATTATGCAAACTGTGTTTGCGATGCTAAAACTGTAAATGTTGCCGCACCTGTTTTTATAACAGTATATGTATAAACATCAATACTACTAGCATTACCTGCTGTTGGTGCTGAACCACCTTGCCATTCTGGAGTTACTGAACTACCATCAATTGTAACTGCTGAATTATAATATGCAGTTCCGCCTTGTGAAACTAGATGAGCTATTGTAATCGATTCACCTGTATCCATAATAGAATCTAGTGAATTAGAAGCATCTCCTCTAATGTTTAATGTCCAGTTTCCTGAAGCATCTGTAGTATAGTTTAAAACTGCTTGAGTAATAACATCGTAGTCAACAGTTCCTGTTGCAGCTGTAGCTGAGTTAGTTACTTTTTCAGCTACTTGTTGAATTTTACCAGCACCTAAAACAACTCTTCCAATTCCTTTTGGAGAAATATTTAAATCAATATTTGAGTCAGAACCAACAGCATCAATTGCTGGACCTGTACCAGTTGCTTGGTTAGTTACATCAATGTAGTTAACAGCTGAAGCTGTTTTTTGAAATCTTATGTATGGATTATTTGAATCATCTTCAATCGCACCAGCGTCATCAACAATAATATCATTTCCATTTGTAT
>Ga0208898_1002395_pt1 | contig 11539 bp, 27 predicted proteins | sample VirMetDEL_Mar_4_FD_184513 | JGI IMG/M metagenome (GOLD analysis project Ga0208898, IMG submission 184513) | Aqueous microbial communities from the Delaware River and Bay under freshwater to marine salinity gradient to study organic matter... | ecosystem: Environmental > Aquatic > Marine >...
GATTTGGCCGTCATTTGCCGCTGCTGGGGATCGATTGCCTGCCTGTGATGCGCTGCCTGCCTCTGTGCTGCGTTTTGGGGTAGGGCCAGTATAAGCCCGAACCATTGACGGTAAGATCGTTTGGCTGCCCATACCTATGCCGCCTCTGTTTCGTCACTGTGCGGCTCTGTGAGGAGCTCTACGGCCTGATTAGCCAGCATGATCGCTGCTGACTGCACGACATCCGGCTTGATCCTCCATCCAGCGCCAATTGCCCTCGTGAAATAGTCTGTCGTGAGACACTGAAATTCAGCCCTTAACCTAGATAAGTCCAGTTCAACCTCGCAGTTAGTGCCAGATTTATCTATCTGCTCTTGAAGCTGTGCGTTTGTTTCTGCTTCACTTAGTTCCATTTGTTGTTTGGCTGTTAGCCTGGAGCGCAATGTGTCTTCGTATTTAACGTGAGGATCAAAGACGATACGGTTGCTGGTTGATCTCTGGCCTTTGTAGAATGGCTTTGCGTAAACCATGTAGCCGTAGTCTCTGAGCTTCCTGACGTGGTATCCGACTGCTGTTCTCTTGCTGCCGATGTCTTGTCCGATGCGTTCATTGCTGACGAAGGTGCGTCCGATGCTGTCGCAGTAGCTACAGAAGGCAATGAGAACCCGGAGCGTCTTGGGCGTAATGCGCGGGTCTTTGATTGCTCGTATTGGTACGATTGCAAAGGCTCTTAGATCTTTGGCTCTGAGTTGTTTGGGTCTCAAAACGGGTAATCCTCTATTGGGTCGGCTGGCTGCTCTCTTCTGGCGTATGTCTCTATGCGGTTTTCTTCCAAGCTTTGCCGATACATTTGGATCACGTTCATCGTGACGAGGTTTTTTTCTAGCAGTCTGTCTGCACCTGATCCGGTGATATAGGTCTCTGCGACTGGATCTCCCCGGTTCATTCGTCTGGCTTCGATTGCGTCACTGTCCCATGCGATTGACTTTGCTGGTCCTAGAATTGGTGGCTTGTATGCGTCACTGCATTTCTGCGCAGCTTTGACCATGTTGTAGATGGTGGGCCATGATCGGGTGCGATTGTTCTTGCGGATGTCCTTGCCCATGTTTCTTAGGATGTTGGTCAGCCCTTCCTCGTTTATGCTGCTGACAATCTCACTGTTGATGTCTTCGACCATTGCTGTCATTTCGGTTGCTGCTCTTTCGGGCGTATGGTTTGCCGGTACATCGTAGGACTGCAACTCTTTCTGTAGCCATGCGCCGATCGCTTGGGTTCTCTGTTCGTAATTCATTGGAGTAACTTTCTGTCGGTTTCCAGTGAGCCTAGAATAGCCTGCATCTGCTGGTCGCTTGTCATGTCCTGGAGAGATGGTTGCTGGATCTCATCATCCCAGCGCTCACCGTTTAGCCATGTTGCCAGGTGCGGCATGAATTTCTTATCTTGATTGCCCCATGATCGGACGAAGAGCGAGAGCGAATGTTGGATCTGATCGATGGGAGCTTTCTTCATTGCTGTTGCCAGTGCTTTCCTTGCAGTGCCCTTGCCAACCTTCTTCGGATAGATCTTCCAGAGATCATCGAAAATAGACATATTATTAAGGTTATCTTTTACATGGTTATTACTTACTAGGTTAGTATGTAAATTTTTCACATCGGAACCTGTAAATTTTACATATCCGTTCTGTAAATTTTTCATATCGGGATTTGTTGACATATGAAGCTTGTAACTGTTGCTCGTTTTGATGCCATTTCCCTTTGTCCTGGCTGTCTTTGTAATGAGACCGGCGGCTTCCAGTTTGTCCAGGTGAGTATGCACCGACTTCTCTGACATCTCACAGTCTTCAGCAAGCTTGGCTATGCTGGGGAAGCATCCATAATCAGGATTGAACCGATCAGATAGATAGATCAGCACGATTTTGGTGGCTGGCTTCAGCCCTTTGATGGTCAGCGCCCAATTTGTCGCTTTGAATGACATCGCTTTTACCCTTTTCATTTGGGCAGGATCGTCCTATTCTGACCCTGCACTTGTTTTTGGTTCTTCTAGTGTACTTCAGTCCTATCGCCCTTGCAAGAAATTGCAGGGGCGTTTCTGTTACCAAGTCACAGTCGTGATTAAACACGGCTCCTCTGCGTATCGCTTGAATACCTTGAGGTCATATACCTGGGCATCATCCTCAAAGACCACGCCATTGAAGCTGTCCAGAACGATCTTGGCAATGTTGTCGATATCAGGCTTCCCGGGATAAATGATATCAGCCGCAGCGGCCGCCTTCCTTGCTTTGGTCCAGCTCTTAGGGATCTCAAACTGCGCCTTGATAATCATCTGGCACGGTTTCTTTGTTGGTTCGAGCTGGTGCAACATCATGTAATTCGATGCAGTACCGGCCAGCCGATGCTCATAGCGGCGCGTTTTCTCTGGAGTGTAGACCCTGCCGGTGCGAGTAAACCGGGGCCGACCCTTGCCGATGGGTTGACCAGGGAGCCAAATGTAAGTGCTGGTCATATCCGTTTCAGCCAGTCTGTCACATCTGATTTGTCATCGCCTTCGATCACTACGCCGACATCATCAAGGATCGCTTCAAGGCTGACAGATTGATTCAACCCTTCCGATATCAATTCACTTGCCAAACGGCTTTGTGATATCCCCTGCGATTGGGAAGCGCTATCCAAACGGGCTTTGACACCGGCGGGAAGTCGCACCACCAGGGCTTTCTTCTCTTCCATCTTTGTTTGATATTTCAACTTTCTTTCCTTTTCTTTCAGCAGGTTATCAAATACTTCAAAAAAAGTTTGATTTACCCCTTGACCTTTATTGTGATATCACCTTATCTATTAAGAGTAAGTTAATCAAGAGAGGAATCAGAGATGGAAAAGAACTTTCAAAAAGCCTTCAATGCTTTGGAGAAAATTGGTTGCCCTGTGATCGAGGGTTGGGACGATCCCGATAAGTTCGTTATCAGCGGCGAAGACAATTACCCTGTTTGCTGGGCTGACTATTACTGCGAGTTTCCAGGTGGCTTGGATGATTTCGGAGTTAGCAACAAGATCAACAAGATCTTGGACAAGTATGGTTTGTTCGCTGAGTGGATCAACCCTGGCGTTTTGGGTGTTTGCGAAGCTTGATTTAGCAGTGCGTCTTTCGGGGCGCATCACTAAACCAAGAGGAGAGAGACATGGCTAGGATTCAGAAAGACGCCGCGATGTTCGACTTGTTCGACAATGGCGACAACAGCCAGCCCGGTGAGCGGCAGACTGACATCGAGGATATCATTGCTGAGAAAAACTTGGCTGATAGCTGGGATGCTTTGCGGGAGTTTGCTTACGAAGATAGTTTGTTGGCAAGAATCAAAGCCAATGACAAGGCCAGGCAGCAAGCTTGGATCGATGCGGCGAAAGCCGGTCAAGTAATGAGAATTTGTTAGGAGGAAAGAACATGGAAAAGCAGATACAAGAATTGGTAGACTTTATTAAGGCTGATTACGCAGGCTGGGGGATGTGGACTGACGATAGCATCAAGGAAAAGATGATCGCCAGCTTCAACAGCGGCATAGGTTACAAGGCTGGCAAGAAATACATCAAGATCATGGTTGGCAACGGCGGCACTCCAATGGCTAGTGCCTGGGGCTTCATTGTTAATGTTGATGATGATCCCAAGTTCAAGAAAGGCGACATCCTTTACCCTGCCGGTTGGGGATCGCCAACACGGAACCGGGCGCGTGGCAACATCATCGAGGGTAACTTCAAAGGAGTTACATGGACCGGCCCAGCCTACTTGATTTGATTTTGCAGTGCAGCCTTCGGGCTGCATCACTAAGTCAAAAGGAGAGTGCAATGGCAGTTAATCACACCAACATGATCGAGCGGATGTCTAACATCGAGCAGATTTTGCAAGATAAGTTCGAGAGCCATGAGAACCAACACGGTGAGAAATACTGGCGGTATGATTTTGGCAGCGAACAAGCCCTTGAAAGCTTCTTCGTAGATCAGATCCTTTACATCAAAGGTTATTCATCAAAGGCAATTAATACTGTGCTTTTGGTTTTCGAGAAACATTACGGATAGGAGTGTAATCATGGACGATTGGAAAGAGTGGATCAAAGATACCATCGGAGTGTTGAGCCTGTTTCTCACCTTCTACCTTCTGTTTTTCTTTGCGGGGGTTTTGTAATGGGCAAGGTCAAAGACATATTCCAGGACCAGCGCGAGAGGGCGTCAGTGGTATGCCCGGAGTGCGATGGCGATGGCAAGGTGGTTGAGGTTACTTACCGCGTCCAGAGCTTTGATCGGGATATCGGGGAGCCTTACGAAGATCCGGTTGATTGTGAACGGTGCCAGGGAGAAGGCGCAATATTCGAGGAGGAAAACGATGAAGATCTATGAGGTTGATATTAAAAAGATGCACCACCGCCATGCAGGGGACACTGAGGTGGCGGCGGCGCACCAGGTGGCCACAAAGGTTACAGGCAGGAGATTGGAGACCCTGCGCGCGCTATCGACCCTGGGAGGAGGGTCAGGGGAGCAGATAAGCGCTTCTCTGCGGCTACCTATCACTAGCATACGCCCACGCCTAACGGAACTGCAAGAGATGGAACTAATCGAAGACACCGGGCGGCGTCACAAAAACCAGTACGGCAACGGCGAGATCATTTGGGCTGTCACAAAATCAGGAGAGCGATATGTATATTAAATTTGAAGAGATCCGCGACATGGCCGATCACATCAGGCTATTGACCGGAGACGATCAGGACACCTTTCTTGACACGCTGGACGGAGAAACAGATGCAATGGACATCCTGGGCAAGCTTATCCAAGAGCGCACCGAATGTTCTGCCAATGAGGCAACCGTTAAAGATCTTGCGGCGACCTACACCGCCAGAGCAAAGCGCCTCTCAGCCAAGCAGGAAGCGCTCTCGATCACGATCGGCCACTTGCTCGATGCAATGGGTCAGACTAAGATCCAACACGCTTTAGGAACAGTTAGCCGGACCAAGCCACGCAAAAAAGTTGTGGTAGTAGATCCGCACGACATCCCGAGCCAGTTGACAACAGTGACCGTCAAGCCAGACATGGCAGCAATTAGAAAGCAAATGGATGCAGGGGAGCTTGTGCCAGGTTGTGAATATCAAATGGGCAGCGCGTCTGTCACAGTGAGGATCAAATAATGAGTGAACTACAAAAAGCAATGGCCGAGGTGAACGATCTTAATCGCACACACGGCGTGACGCAGCGCGGCGGCAAGAAATACACAGAGGTTTTTGTGCGCGTTGAAGCATTCCGCAAAGCATTTGGCACAGATCACGGGATCAACACCGAGATCCTTACAGACGATGGCAAGCGAGTTGTGGTCAAGGCATCGATCACAAACAGCGCCGGGATGGTTGTTGGCTCCGGCATGGCTGAAGAAATCAGGGGCCAGGGTAACGTCAACAAGACAAGCGCCCTGGAGAACGCAGAGACCAGCGCCATAGGCCGCGCTCTGGCATCCATTGGCCTGCATGGTGGGACATATGCCAGCCTCAATGAGATCGATGCTGTGCCACGCAAGGCAGCAGCGCAAAGTCAACAGGCTCAATCTACGCAGCCGCCACCAGCACCACCAGCCGGGGATCTGCTCACACTGAAAAACCACATAGGCCATAGGAAGGGTTCAGGTGACGCGCAAGAGTTTACCGCCAATCTCATCAAGCTCATTGCAGCCTATACCAAACTGGAAGCCACCAAAGAAGGGACCGCTATCCCGCCACGGGAGCGCATGACGTTGCTGCGTGAGCTGATCGAGCAAAACCAACAAGAAATCGACAAGCTATCTGACGGGTTCAAAGAAGAGATCGACAAACGATACAAGAATTGCCTCAAGATTCTGGGCGCACAGTTAGGAAAAGAATGATGGAGACCTGGAAACAAATGAAGGCGCGTCAAAAACGGGAGCTGATTGGCGTGGTTGAGGATCTGGCTGGACAAGTGACGCAAGTAAAAGCAGCAGAAAGCCTGGATATGTCCCAAGCCTTGCTCAGTGCCTTCTGCCGCAAGCACAGTATCACATGGGAGACAGACGGAAGGAAAAAGAAATGACCGGTAAAGATATCATCAAGTGCATCAAGGCAGCAGAAATGAAGCTGACAAAGAAAGAAGCATCTGCTCTTATGTCGATACCGTATAAAACCGTTGTTGAGATCGCAAAAAAATACGGAATAAAATTTATCGATGGAAGGCAGAAAAGCGATGAACCAAGAAGGCAAGCAGGCATTGGCCCGAAGTCAACGTCAACTATCAATCATGATCGAGACTGCAAAAAAACAGAACCGGCACAACCTCAAGCAGCAACTAGAGAGCCTGTTCGCATTAGGCGAGATACTTCAAAGGGCCATTACAAAAGAAAGCTAAAGAATCGGTTTCGGGACATACTTCAGAGCGATCTGGATTACTCCGTAAAGCACGAGTTAATCTACGCAGCCAAATGGCAGGATCATCAGCGCAGCATAAAGAAAAAAACTAAGGTAGGTGGAACGCTATGAGCGAAGAGGAAATGGAAAAGAAAATTGAGATTGCAGGCGCGGTCGGCGCGTTTGCAGGCTTTGCCAGTGGCATTGCCGTAATGGCCCTGGTAGCAATTATATTCTAAGAAAGATCGCGCGGGTGGCCGTGTGAATGGTGGCGCATTCGGTAGCACGTTAACCAACAAACAATGTTGGACCACCCGCTCGATATTTCTACATTTTGCCTGCTACATTTGCAAACTATTTAATTATTTTGGCATAGGTTTTCGGGCCAACAATTCCATCTGGCTCAAGTCCATTGTCAGCTTGCCAAACTTTCACATATTTAGCTGTCATCTGGCCAAAGATGCCGTCAGCATCCAACCCCAAGACTTCCTGTATTTTCTTGACCTGTTCGCCCTCAGAGCCGACCTTCAAGAGAGTTGGACGCGGGGCTGGATTAACCTTGCCACCCAGAATTTCCAAAGCATCGTGATAATGATGTTTCCGATCCTCAAGACCGATTGTTCCACCATTTATTTTCTTTGTGGCTTTCAGGATGTCATCCGCATATCGGTTCAAATTATTCTCTGACCAAAACCAACAGGCACTCTCGAGAGCGCCTTCTTTAGTGTCCAAATACTCAATGGCCCGTTCAATCGTCTTGCCGACACTGTTTGCGAAGGCAGTTTGATTATTTTTGCCCGTGAGCTGGATTACTCCGGCACCCTTGTGTGTCCAGCCATCACCGCTCTCAGTGGGGCCATTGCCCATCCGACTAGCATAGATCACATTTGCAATCTTTTCAGGTTGACGGTGGTATTCCTGCGCATCACGCCCAGCGCGTTCAAAATACTTGGGAAAGATCGCGTTAAGAGCTTTCGCGGAGTAATTGAGATTTTCCTTCAGGACGCGGAAGTTATTACTTTCGTGACCACACTGAGCCATGAACATAGCAATCCGGTTTGGAGTGTCGATTTCATATTTTGGGAGCATAGTCTGCAATGGTTCGACCCATTCGGCCCAATCCTTATTGCCGTGCAATAGCTGTTCGACTTGTTTTTCTGTAAGTATCATATCATTTCTTTCCGAAGAATTTAGTTGCACCACGGATACCGAAACTCGCGCTCACGATAGCTCCTAAGGTATATCTATAGTAATCGGGCATGGCATTAAGAGCAACAAAACCGTCTGCCACTATATCGCGCCCCCACTCGCCGCAAAAGGCCAATATGAGCGGCACAGAGAACAGTATAGTAAGCCATTCGTCCTTCCAGCTATCTTGAGAGCCTTCAGCCATTACCTTTTCCCAATCGGCCTCTGAGGTGGCCTGAGATAGCATGATCTGGGCTTGAGCTTCAGCCTTGGCGACCTTGGCCTTGGTTTCAGCGGCCTTCTGTTCCATCTTGCCTTGGACAATACCCCCGACAATGCTGGTGACTGGGCCTAATAAGGAACCTAACATCTATCAGTCCTTCTTGGCTTGATAAGCATTTGCACCAAAGAAAGCACCCAAAATTAAGCTGGTAGCCGGGAAGTAAATCGTAGCCATCGAACCAAGGATGTCAGAAGCAGCATCCAGACCGAGGTAGCTGGACACAATTACAAAGAATGGATAGCCCAGCATCCCAGCCAGAACCCACCAAATCATTTTGCGGGACTGATCGCGCTGGGCGTTGTCATCCTCAATACGCATACGGCGATCTTCAAGCATCATCGCCTTTTCTTCAGGATCAAGCTGTCCGTTCCCGTTGAGATCATAGTCTTGCATGATTTTCTCCTAATCTGATAGGGGGTTATCCAGAGCCCTTTGCAATTTTGCGTCAAGGCGGTTTTCTAAATCTTTCATTTCGGTATCTTGCGATGAACGAAGTCTATCACGTTGAGCTTCAAAACGCACGTCTGCATTATCAATTAGCGATCTTACTTCAGCTTCGTTTTCTCTCAGCGATTTGTCCACCCGGTCTTCAACGATGCGAACCGTGTCTTCAATGCGATCAGTTTGTTGCTCAATTCGCAACAGATCATCTTTGAGGCCGTTCTTGATGTCTCTGGAATATTCGACAGCCTCTTCGACTTTCTCCGCCATACCGGAAACCTTTGCATCCATCACCTCCATTTGTTGTTGATATGCACCGAGATCTAAACCAGCGACTTCTTCGATCTTTTGATAGAGAACAAAGCCACCGTACAAGCCGCCGACAATGGTGGAAATGAACGCGAAGATTGCAGCCACCGAGGCAAACGTAAACTTGAAACCGCCAGCCTTGATCTCGCGGTCAGCAAGTCCATCTATGTCATCGGCCACTTTGGTTAGGTCAGTCAATTCTCAAACTCCATTTCACCCTCAGAGTTTGTTTGGCTATTCTGCAAGTCTTGCAACGCCTGCAATTCAGCACGAAGCATCTGCACCTCAAGTCTGCGCTGTGTTAGCTCAAGCTGGTAAAGGTCATCACAGTTTATGCGGCTTCGCGGCTTGTCCAGCGGGATAACAATACGAGCATACAGCCCGATGTCCTTACCTTGTCCGACATTGCCATCGTTATTGTTGACCACACCTGTCACGCCCCACTCTAAGGTCGTGCCGCCACCAATGGCATTGCTGCAATCTAGGTTGCCAGCACGAAACCTGTCTGATTGATAGTTCATCGGTGGGTTGGGAAGTTGCACAGCGAGAGAACTACTATCCGATCTAGCTTGTATGGCGGATATAAACCAGATTGAAACCGCAATGCAGAAGACACCATATGCAATCCAAAGCGCCCTCACGGTCTGCCACCGTCAAGCCTCGAACATATCTTGCTCGCGACCATTGGCTTGTCACCACGATCCTTTACGATCTTTGACGTAGTGCATAGATAAACCGCCCGGTCCATGTCAGCCTTACGAATGTAAACTGCAAAGTCTTTACGCTCTTCGTGGTCCACCTTCATTATGCGATTAGGGGACGAGAACTTTATGTTTCCCCAAGCCTCATCGAATACTTCGACCTGATAGTATTTGACATCGTTACGAGCATTAAAGAGAGACATATCGGCGCGAACCACGCCAGCAACGTGAGAGGGTCGAACCTCTGGGTATGCAGGTGTCATATCATGCGCTGCCACTGGCGCAGCAAGACAGAGGAATATGCAGGCTCTAATCAGCAATGCACTCTGCCACAACAAGGGCGGTGTAAGTCCCGCCGGGGAATGGTTTGCTGACCCCATATACCGCTTCGCTTTCAGTCTTGAACCACGTTGATCCAGCAACGGTTAGGGCAAACTCTGTGGTCGATCCGTAAGTCACTTTAGCTGCATCGTAACCAGACATTCCAGCGTCAGATGTATTGTGCACTGCGGTTGACCCAGTCCAAGTCACCGTGTCGTTCAGTGAGGGTGATGAGCTAAAGGATGTAGGGTGCGTGATCTTTGCGGTGTAGTAGTTGGCCAACGCCACATCGTATCGAACAACAGGCACAACGCCTGCGCTCGCAGATGCCGTGGTCAGTTTGTCCGCCGTAGGGTTGCCGTAGACACCGACAGTATCCGTTGTTATAACGCAACGCGCCTGAACAGTGCCGTTGATATTTACGTTGTTTGCAAGTGCAGGCATAGCCACACAAGATAGAACAAGGGTTAGATACTTCATATCAATCTCCATATTGGCTTTGCACCATTTGCTCATGAAGCAATTGTTGGGCCAAGTTATTTCTCAGTGCCTTTTTGTTATCGGGCAAATCAACCTCTGTCAAAATATTGACATCCCCGTAAGCTCCCCCTGCTATGCCTGCATTGTAATACATAGCGATGTTGGTTTGCAAATTTATCTGGTTAATCAACTCGGACTGCCCTTGGGTTTGAGTGAGTGTCAGTGCATTGGCCGATGCCATGAGGCCCATCTCCAAGCGCGTCTCCTCTTCCTCTTCATCCTCTTCTATAATTAGATTGCCGTCCGCATCATACTTGAAGTCGGTCTCGTCTTTTAAAATTTCTGCTACCGCTTCATCTTCCAGCGCATCATATACCTCAACCTCGATCACAGGCGGCGCAGGCTTGACGTAGCCCGGACAGTTTGGGTCTAGCTGAGGGTCGTAGCACGGATCAAAGCGGTAGCTGTAGATCACAACAGGGTCGATCACTTCGCCTGTACCTTCGACATCAATTGAGCCATTCCCCCAAAGAGACGCCGGGATATAGGGCAAGGAAAACTGTTTGGTGATTGTGTTGCCTGGAACGCCTGACCAATTGTCAGTCTCGCTGAACGTGTAGCCCGTGCCATCGGCATTGCCGTTGCGAATATGCACCTTCATTGGATCGTCTGCGTTCTTAACGGTGCTGTATCTGTAGATCAGGCCGTTTACATCTAGGCCGTCTTGTGAGGGAAGCACCGATCCCATCGACCAGGACAGACCGCTTGCGGCGGCATTGCCTGTCACCCCAAATACATATGGATCAGAGTAACAGCAGGAGGCCCAGAGCGCCCAGCACAGCGCCGATGCCAATGGTTTTGGAGTCTTGTCCATCGATCAAACTTTCTATAGCACCGCGCTGCATTTCTGGCGCAGGGTCTTCGTTAGCTTCCATCTCCCAAGCGGTTTTAGCCGCATCACCAATCAAGCCATCCTTGGGGCATGGGGTTCCAGCGTTCATCATTGCATCAAATATGCGCTCGTCTTGGCACATCACCGATACCGCTGCCACCTTCATGCCCATATCATACATTGTCTTTGCGTTCTTCAGCTTCTCGCAGTTCATATCCCGCACAGTACGGCCAGCGGAAATGCCAAGTATCTGCGTCTGCACAGCGCCAGCCACGCCGACAGTACACAGGTCACTATTACTTGCGGATATTTGAGGAGAGATAGCAGAGGGCGGCGGAGAGTTGACCGTTGTATCCATTGTTCCGCTACTTGTGACAGTGCTTTCGCTTTTCACTACGTCACTGTCTTGCGCAGATGCAGCAACCCCTGCAAGCGCAATGGCTATAGCTAAAAGAAACCTCATCCCATCTTCGTCAGCACTGCCAGCAAGAGCGCAATGATTGAGCCTGTAGTTGCAAGCATAATGCTTTCCATTCGTTTGACGCGACCAAACAAATCTTTGA